>Ga0209636_10004448_pt1 | contig 14279 bp, 17 predicted proteins | sample DeeMarSWOR152_54_FD_187464 | JGI IMG/M metagenome (GOLD analysis project Ga0209636, IMG submission 187464) | Marine sediment microbial communities from White Oak River estuary, North Carolina - WOR-1-52-54 (SPAdes) (version 2) | ecosystem: Environmental > Aquatic > Marine > Intertidal zone >...
AGCCATTTTTTAACCTCAATTTACCCCAAAATTCCATCCCTCTGGAGTTCCTCTATAACCTTCATCAACTCTTTTTCTGTTAAACCCAGATCCTTCGAGGCCTGGTCCGGGTATATCTCCCCGTTTTTCTCCTGTATATAATTTATTAATTTATTCTTTAATTCCTCTGTAACCTCGAAGCCCCATCTCTCAGCTACTGGGTGTTCCTTTTCTGTGAGGAACCTCTTTAGTTCATTTAGATTTGCAATGTCGTTCTCTGATGGAATTTTATCATAGATTCCTTTCGGAATAGCATCCTTCATCCTGTCCTTCAGATGGGAGGGTAACCAAACGATCCTGTCCCAGCCACCATCTGCATTGAAAAACTTCGGGGAGTGCATCCACTCTATTCCCATGCCTAGGAAACCCTCAGTCTGCTCGCCACCACCACTCTGAGTAGCCATGGTAGAAAATTTTAATCCATTTACCGTCTCCCCCGAAAAGTTTCTATCAACTATACCAATTCCATCCACCTCCGGAATGTAAAAGGCAATAGCCTCGAAACAACCACAACTTGTATGTGGATATTTAAACATGCTGTACATGTAAATCCGTTCATTAGCCCCATTGGTATATTCCTTTACTGCCTCATTAACTCCGGAGTACTCCCCATTCTCTTCATCTAAAAGCTCGCCTTTGGAAACAGCAAAATTTGGACCATCTGGATCCACTCTGGCCGCTGCTCTGGCATCCAGCCAGGATATAGATCCGCATAAAGATATCCTCTGGGGGCTTATAACGCAGAGATGATTGGGGGCAAAGCTTTGACAAAGGCTGCATCCATAGAACTCTTCCACTTCCTCATCCTTCATACCCCTTATTCTGGCGTCTCTCTGCTTGTATATCTCCATTGCATTTTCATAATGTTCCTTTACCTTCTTTTCATCGGTCATAAAGGTAACCTGCATCTTTTCTATGAATGGAAGCTCCTCTTTGAAGAGCCAGATCAGTGCCTTTCCTACATCATCAAATGTTAAACCCTTCTCCTTGGCATCTTTACTTACCCTGCACCAGATGTCATACCTCTGATTCAGGTGCATGAAACCCTGGATATAATTTAAAAAATCATGAACCCTTCTCTCAACAACCCCTTCCAGATCCTTCTCTATCTCCTTTCCATAGATCTCAACCAGGATTCCAAACGGCGCTTTGTCCCCCTCATTGAAATCTGGGATATCTTTCCCTATTACAGTTATCTTACCATCCTCAACCTCTTTTTCACCTTTGGCTTGGGTCAATTCCGCCTTGAATTCTATTTTCGGTCCGCCCAACTCCACAAAGGTATCGGGTCTACGAATTCTTTCCCCTTCATGGACCACACCTACTTCTACCGGCAATTTTTTTATGTCGATTTTCATTTTCTCACTTTATATTTTATTTTTGGATAATCTCTCCACCAGAGTGGGATCTGGGATCTTCTTTACTGGTTTCCATTCTTTCTCTTCCAATATTGGAAGTATTCTTTCCTTCTCAGTTAATGGGATATCTGATTCATTCCTAACAAATTTGTGAAGATCATCTGGTAATTTTCCAAAGTATTTTTCATGCACATCCATATAATGTGCCAATTTAATCTGCCTTCCTTTTATTCCATCACTGGCCCTCATACATAGCTTTGGAATCAATGCCATTACCTCCTCCTTGGTTTTGGCAACATAACTAAGATGCTCCGGGACGGGTCCAACATCAAATTTTCCAGGACCTCTGGTATCATATACATCCCAATTTGTTTCTTCGTCTGATAGGAGCTCCCTCCTGTACTTAATTCCGGAAGGACCCCATATTACCGGAACTCCAACCCTCATTACTCCAGAGCCTATGGAAACTGCCTTTTGTGACATCGTACCCCATACCAAGCCAACAGCTCCAACCCTATTCAGGATATAATCCGCTATCTCTTCGAAATTCCCCCTCAGTGGTCTTTTAGCGAATATACTTGCTACCTTCATTGCAGCTCCGGTAATGTGGGGATTAGAGACACATGAGCCAACATTTATTAAATTTCCGGCATTGAATCCCCCCCCATACTTCTCATAGAGATTATTGGGCTCCCCAGAATAATCCGTTGCCAGAGCCATTGCCGAGCAACCAGATGTAGCGACGATGTAATTCCTCTTCAGGAATTCCTCTATGATAACTGCGAGCTCTTTACCTCCATGAGGCCATAAAGCGCAACCTACTGGTGCTACAATCCCGGGGATATCACCAAATACTATTGGAGCACCGACATTCCTTATCTCCACATCCTGAATTGCGCCTCTTCCCACTCTTATTTTTGCCCTATCATTCTCAAATCTCTTTCTATAAATTTCAGAGAACGCCGAAAGCAGTGGGATTTTTTGTGGACACCATGATTCACACCTGCCGCAGAATAAACACTCACTTAATGCATCCATTAATTCCTCTTTATTCAGAATCTTTAATGGTTCCTTCCCTTTCTTTTCGCCCTTTAATTCGGCGAAGATTTTGGGGATATTGATATCTTTGGGACAATTCTGGAAACATAGACCGCAGTCTATACAATCGGCGATTAATTTCGGGTCCACCTTCTTGCCCTCTTTTAACGATTGAATTATCGAGCTTACATCAATGCCTTGAGGACAGTTCTGAGAGCATAAACCACAGGCAACGCACTCCGCCACTTCCTTTGAGATATCTATACCCTCCTCTTTTTTACTTACCTTTGGTTTAATCTTGTTGTAATGATAGTTTATACTCATAACAATTTGCCTTACGTCATTCCCCACAGGACATGCCTGGGAACATAGACCACAGAGTACACAATCCTTTATCTTTTCCAAGGGATCCTCTTGCTCTTTTTTCTTACCCTCCTTCTTCATTAACAATGCTGTTTTTGTTGCTACTTCCCCTACCTTCTCCAGGTCCGGGATAAAGCATCCCTTCAGCTTTCCTGAAACCAGTTCCCTTGCAATTTTATCCGGATCCTCCTTCTCCATGTTTGGAAGGCCCCCCACAGATTTGTCTGAGGTAGATATAACGGGGATTCCCAGCTTCTCCGCATTTTCAACTGTGTCTAGACGAATGCATTGCTCATCTATAACAATAACATCTGCAATTCCCGATCTGACAAAGGGTATTTGATAGGATAACTGCCCGACTATCTTCGTATCTTTGTCGTATCTTGTTATATCGATAGCAGTACAACATATGCCGCCAATTTCAACATCATGTTTATTCTCTTTAGCATAATCCACTATCTCCGTTACTCCGCAAACATTATGACCTATACAGAGGATTACTGGCTTTTTCTTATCGATTACACCAAAGCCTATCTCACAAAAGCCGGGGTCAGGGGTTCCTTTAGGAAATCCCAACGCCGCTATCTGTATCATATCCGCGATCTCCATTCCAAGATGATCAAGCATTCCGGCATGTAATGCCTTGGAATTAAAATCAAAGTCAGAGGATTCCTGACCCATATGTAAAGAGCTTAATAAATGTGTCAATTGCTCCTCCTCATAGCTCAAACCCTCATCAATATCTCCGAGGGTTTTCGGTATCTTCCCTATGACGGTTCTGAACCAGGGAGCCTCCACTTCGGTATTTTCAGCAACATCCAGTGGACAATCCTTCCCAAATTTATCAATCAAATAATGCAGGACGTGTCTTGCATGTGCTGCGTGTGCTGCAGCCCCCGTAATTGTTAAAAATAGATTCTCTCGAGCCATCTGCACATCCAGGGTCATTCCGCATGCTCCTCTCCTTCCCTTTGACAGGTCACAGGGACCATACGCACAGAATTGGCACTCCTTGATAAATGGATGATACTTTGGTTTGTATCTCTCTAGGAGTTTTCTGTCCCATTCCCTTAGATCGACAACCCCCGGCTTGATTGTAGGTCCCTTCTTTTCGGTCCACTCCTCTTCCTCATCAATCATCTCACCGATGTATACCTTAACGTTCTCTCCAGAAATTTTCATTTTAATAATTGTAATTATTAATAATGACAATTATAATTTATAAATTCCAAGTATAAAACTTGATGCCTAAATTAGTCTATTGTCGTACTAAAAACCCTTCCAACCAAGCAATGTCCCCCCGGGTATTTATATTCCTGAGAGTTATGAGTTCTTCATCATACCCTCTTAGTTTTTCCGTTGACACATACCTCACATCCATCTGCTCGATCATCTTTGATATCCTTCGCTCTTTCCCCAAGATTCCACCTAGAACTTCCAATGCCTTCTCTCTTCTATAGATGGAGTGCAGGGGTTCAAGAAAACCCTTTTCGTTTGTAATCACTACGCCGTCTTTCTCAACCAGCGTACATAGAAATTCCATCACCCTTTTGTTCAGGAAGGGCATATCACATCCTGTTACAAAAATAAACTCTGCCCTGGAGTGTTTTGCCCCCCCATATATGCCCCCCAGAGGTCCTATTCCATAGCTCTCGGTAACTACATATAAATCGGGATAATCTTTTAATTTATTACCTAGAGATTTTTCGCAGACTATGAAAACCTTGGCAAATATCTCAGAAAGGGCTTCATAGCCATATCTGAATAATTCCTTCCCCCTTATCTTTACAAATGGTTTATTCTTTATCCTTTCACTTCTACCCATCAGCATTAAGGCATCAATCTCCTTGGGGTTCATTTTAATTTATTTACGATAACCGCGATGATTAGAGAGCAACTGAGCCCGATAAACAGGGGATCTATCTCAAATATGAAGTGGAGTTCCTGCGGTATTTCCGTTAGAGGATATATTGCAGGGAGGAATTTCCATAACACCGCGGTTGATGATCCAACAATTATGGCGGCAAAAGCGGCGGATTCCTTCAACCTAAAGTTCAGTAAAGCCGATAGCGTAGGGATTAATATTCCGGAGATCCAGACAGTCAGCAAAAAGATCAGGGCTGGAACGATCTGCCGGAAGTGCAATGCGAGATATAGGCTCATAATTCCAAGGATGACCACAAGAATTCTGTTCATCTTCACAAGCTTCACTTCCTGTTTCTTTGTAACCCTCCGGTAGACGTCATGGGTTAAACTACTTGCCCCGGAGTGTAGGAATGAATCAGCAGTACTCATTATCGCAGACAATAGACCGATAAAGAATATTGCCTGTAAAGCCGGAGGCAATAATTTAAAACCCAGCATAAAGATTGCCTGATCCGGGTCCTCGAGCCCATAATTTATAGCGGAAAAAAACCCGGAGAGGAGTACAACAGCATCTATAAAAATCCAGATTATTACGGAAAAAAGAATTGCCTTCTTTATATTAACCCCCTTCACGGAAGCAAAGATTCTCTGGTACAGGGGAGCAGACGTTATCGGTAGAAAAAATAACAATATAAACCAGACCAGGGTTTCTTGATCGAAATAATTAATTGGATTCCAGAACTCTGCAGGAAGAAATTCAAATCTCATGGTAGGTTGGGTGATTAGGTAGGGCACCAATATTGCTAACGCAAGTAACATCAGAGAAAATTGCAAAAGATCCGAGATTACTACTGACCGCATCCCCCCCAGCAGTGTGTAAATAACGATAACACAAAAGATCAGGAACATTCCGATTTCCAGTGACAATGGGGTTAACAGCTCGAGTATCTTACCACCGGCAATTATCGACTCCGGAACCAGGCAGAGTACTGCAAGTATTGATGAGGATGCAACAACAACCCTGCTTCCGTAAAACCTGCCGAGAAAATCGGGTAGAGTAAACGCATTTTCTTTTTGTATCTTCGGCAGAACAAATATGAGAAAGATATTTCCGAGATAAAATGGAACCATAAACCACAAGACACCCATACCAATCTGATATGCAATGCTGGCCCCTCCGATAACCGCCGAAGCCCCATAAAAGGTAGCAATTATAGTAGCTATTAAAAGCGGAAAATTGATCTGCCTGTTGGCAAGAATAAAGCCCTCTTCGCTCTTTATCTTTCGCAGGTATAAACCAATAGACAATAATACGAGGAAGTAAAGAGCTATTGCTATAACGACTAAATCCATACTTCCATATATTAGTTCTAAGATTTAAAAAATTAGGATTATAGGATGAACGAAAAGATAGGTATAGTTGGCGTAAATTCCAGGGCAGTAGCTGCCAGCGCCAGGAGACTGGGGTTCGAAGTCTATCTGGTAGATTATTTCAGGGACGTTGACATTGAGGCAGACCTCCATTACCCCTTACAGGAAGATCCATTAATGCCCGATCTCGAGAGAGAATATTCGCCCGATAGACTGGTGGATCTTGCGATAGAAAAGCTGGAGGGAACCGTCGATTCACTACTAGTAACTTCTGATCTGGGATGCAATCCACGACTTATTAAAGAACTGGAGAGATATTTCAGAATTCTGGGGAATAGTTCGAAACAGATAGGGAGGGCAAAAAATTGGGGCGTATTGAAAAGGATATTCGATGAGATAGGCATGCTTTATCCAAAAACAATCATTGCCAGATCGTTCAGGGATATAAAAAATGCAGTCAATAGAGCCAATTTACCGGTAGTAATAAAAACCCTGGTCAAGGGGACAGAGATTGCTCCAACATTGATTGAAGGTCTGGATGATATAGAAATTTACAGGGATATTAAATTTAATGAGGAGATATTGATTCAGGAATACATTGAAGGAGAGACTATAAGCTCCTCCATTTTATCCAATGGAGAGGAAGCGGTAACTCTCTCCGTAAATAAACAATTAGTAGGAGTTAAAGAATTTGGTGCCGAAAAAAAGTTTGTCTACTGCGGGAATCTGGTCCCATTGGATTCCCCCGATAATAGAAAAATTTCAGAGCTATCATCAGAATTAATATCTAGATTAAAATTGAGCGGGTCAAATGGTGTGGATTACATTATATCAAAGGGAGGGGAAATTTATTTTATGGAGGTCAATACGAGATTTCAGGACACCTTGGAGTGCGTGGAAAAACTCCGTGGGATCAATCTGGTGGATGAGCATCTGAAGGCAATTAATGGTAAAATAAGAATTCCAGAAAAAAAATCAAACAGATGCTATGGAAAGGGCATTCTATATGCAGATAGAAATCTGCGGGTTAGGGATCTAACGAAGATCAAAGATATTGGAGACATTCCAGTCCCCGGCGCGAGAATCCGAAAGGATGATCCCCTCTGCAGCATCTATTCCAGTGGAGAAAATTCCAATGCCGTTTTTTCTGATCTGCTAAACAAGGCAAAGATGATAAGGGGTAACTTTTAAGTATGAATTCATATAATATGATAAAATGATAATGGAAAAATATGTAAAGTTGGGGGAGCGTGGTCAGGTGGTTATTCCAAAGGAGATAAGAGATGCCATGCACCTGAGAAAAACACAGAGGATAAAGATGATAAATATTGGTAGTGAGATAGTGATGAGACCACTAAAAGAAGAAAAAGAGCCAGAGGATACGGTGCTAGAGATATTAAAAAAGGTTAAACTTACTGAAAAGGATTGGAAAGAAATTCAGAGAGAAAGGGATGAGAGATGAAGTACACTGCAGACTCTTGGTTTTTTATTCAGCTTAATAATGGGGTTGAAAAGGCATTGAGGATATGGAAGGAGGTTAGAGAGGGAAAATCAAAACTAGTCGTACCGACGATTGTTTTAGTAGAGATAACAAAAAGATTTTTGAAGCAAGGTCGAAACAGGGAGCTTGATAAATTAGTATCGGCATTAGATCGCTCGGATAAAATCTTTGTGGTTGAATTAACCCCAGAGATAGCTACTTTAGCGGGGAAATTTGGAAATACCTACAATATACCTACTGTCGATTCCGTAATTTTAGCAACCGCAGTTTATACTGGTTTCAATAATCTATTATCGGAAGATAAACACTTCATCCCCGCTGCCAGAGAAGATAAAATAAAGAGGATAAAATTTTAGTAGAAAATCCCCGACATCTGTCGTAATTCTCAAATCTCTTTTTTAAATGATTAGTATTATAATTAATAGTAACACTAATCTTAAATTTTTATTACTATGGGATAGAATGGACGAAGACAGGAAAAAACTGAGGATATTGTTGAAACACTGGGCCGAGCATAATAAAGAGCATGAAAGCGAGTTAAGGAAGTGGGCACAAAAAGTCGAGGGAATAAGCCCGGAGGTGGCAGAGAACATCGAGAAGGCGGCAGATGATCTGGATAGATCCAGTAAACATTTACGTAAGGCATTAAAGGAACTGGAAAAATGATAACACCCGAAAAAATATATGGAATTTCGGATTACATAAGAAGGCATTTGTTTGTATCACGTTTCGAGATAGCATACCTGGCAGTTGATGGGAATATGGAAAATGGCCTGACTGACGACAAAGTCAAATTTTTCATGAAGATGCTTCTGAAAGAGCGAGAAAATGAATCACTTCCGCACCTTCCATGGGTTGCGGAATATAAAGAAGAGAGATTCAGGTATGGTTGCCCAACGAAGCCATTTATTCATCATCTCATAATTTCGTATAATAGAGTGACAAAACTCAAAATAGATGCCTCGATAAGGATACTGCTGGATTTCTTATCCAAAGCCAATTATCTTGCCTACGGTGTTGGAGATGAGATTTTTGCATTAAAAGGGGATAATGAATTCAGGATAAAGGTTTTCGGTTCTATCGGGGATATGGAAAGAAATCTTCATACCATTAAAAATTATGATCTTCTGACCATTCCATCCGGGGATATCTTAGCACCATTCATCGATTTCTATCGGAAACGTGGTACTGAGATAAAAAAAGCTAAAAAATATCTCTGGAATATCGACCTCTGGGGTGGTGAAGTAAATCCATTTATCGGTATTCCACATGTGGATATGGAAGAATTCATTCCCAATTTTGGAAGACCCAAGTTGGCTTCAGTTATTGGACAACTCTGGCTCCATCATGAATCCAGATCGATCTCTCTTGAATCAAATGGAATTTCAATCGAGATAGATAAGATAGAATTTGAATAACTAAAAAGAGGTGATAAATAATGAAAAGAATTAATATGGCTATGCTGGCTATCTTTTTATGCAGTATCTTTGTTGTAATTGGCTCGGCACAGGAGAGCATTCTTGATGAATATCCGGAATTAGAGCCGTTAGTTGAATCTGTCGGGGAAGATGATCTCTCCGTATTACATCTGATGGGATTTAAAGCATCAGTCATAGCGATGAATGAATTGGGTTTTGAGAAAAATAGTCGTAATATTCTCGCACTGACGGATGCAGGGTATATAGCTGAAATTGATGATTATACAACAGAAAAGGCCCTCGGTGCAGTAATGGTAACAACTGGAAATTCCAGAGGCAAGGGAAATTTGGTAAATGTGCACAAACCATATAATTCTCCAGTGTGGTTTGCCTTCTTCGATAAAAAGAGCAAAGATTGTGTTTATTTGGAGGTGAAAAGTGAGATTCTTAAAACCTACCTGGACAGAGAGAGAACCGATAGAAGTGCTTTAATAAATTTCATGGAACTTGATGGGGAGAAAATCTTTGCAAAGATTTCAAGGGAAAATATCGATGCAGATAAATTGCTTTCAAAACCGGAAGCGTGGCAGGAGAAGATGCTAGCGAAGGTATTCGGTGGAAATGAATTCAGCCTGATTACCATATGTAACCTGTGGGTAAAGGGCATACCAAATGATTTTCTTAAGGTTGCTGAGCTTCACGACCATATCTGCCCGGGACTGACAAGTGGGTATCTGATAGCGGAATATGTAAAAGAAGAGCTTCCTTCCTCAGACCCGAGAAACGAATACACGGTCATAGCAATTCCGCCCTGGTGCAAGGACGACGCATTTATACAGATTTTTGAAACCAATGTTGGGCATAAGCATATGTTCGTGAAATGGCTAACCAATGAGCAGAAGGAGAAACTTCCCGGGGAGGCGAAGAATGTAGCCAATATATTTATCAGAGAGGACAAGAAAACCGGAAAGGGAGAGGGAATAGTTGTGGCATTTGACTGGGACAAGGCATATCAATTGTGCGGCAATGTAAGTGGAAAAGACCTCAAGGCATTTGACACCTACAGGTGGTGGCATACGAGGCTGAAAATGGACCTGTTTATGATGGATTATCTGGACAAACCGGAAGAGCTGGTTACAACTATAAAGGAATTTACCGTTGATTCAGCAGAGATAGAAAAGCTCAAATCTGCCGGGGCAAATCCATTGGTTGAATTAGGCATTATGGAGGAAGAAGTGGATACTGGGGTTGTAACAGAGGAAGTTTCCGTGATTCCCGGATGGGCATATGCCCTGGTGTTAATCATATTACTCTTAGCCATAGTTGTTTATTATATAAAAAAGGGATAAGAACTAGTAAATGAAATCATATTTCACGGTACGGGAATTAGCGGTAATGGCGGTATTATCATCCACGTCAGCATTGATAAACGGCTATCTGCCGATAAAATCTATAGCTCAAACTCTTGGAATTCCGGGACCCGCGTCGGGAATTGCCTTATTGGGAGGGATCATATTCGTATTCTGGATAGCCTTAGCGTATAAGATTATACGAAAAAAGTATACTGCAATTGTCACGGCACTTCTTATCGCGGCCTTCTGTTTACTTATGCGTCCATGGTATGGTATCATAACCCCGGAATGGTTCGGGATTTATGCGGTAATAGCCCTGTTATCCATGGGCATATCCATAGAATTGATCAAGAGAAGATTTATCAACGGCGGGCTTGGGAATGTTCTATGCCTCATAATTACATGGATCGCGATAGGTATCCACACAGGCATCTGGGCAGAACCAATTTTTGCCACCGCCATGATAATAATCGGATTTATCTCCGGATGTGCTGGCGTATTCTTGGCAGAACTTTTTTAAATTTTTGTCTGAAATTCCCAGTATTCATGATGGAGATCAGAATAGATTATGAAAAATGCATATCCTGTGGAAAGTGTGTGGAGGTATGTACGGTTGGTGCTATTGAGCTCTTTGAAGACACAGTCGTTGTGGCAGATTCAGATAGGTGTTTATCCTGCATGAAATGCGAAATGGTTTGTCCCGTTGGTGCAATACATGTGGAGGGGAAGGTGTGCAGGATGCATTAAATAAATTTGGTTTAAAATGATCAAAAAAATCTCGGTTTGCGGTAAGGGGGGAAGTGGAAAGAGTGTATTGGTAACCCTTTTGGCGAAAATGCTCTCTCAGAGATATGATGTTCTAATTCTTGACACAGATGAATCAAACACCGGCCTTTATAAAATGCTTAATTTTGACGATGCTCCGGAAACATTATCAGATTCCCTCGGTGGTAGAAAGAATATTATGAAATACTGGAATGAAAACAGATTATCGGATCTGATTCATGATGTCATTGAGGGGAAAAATCTCATCACTAAGAACAGAATAAGCCTTTTGTCGATAGGGAAGACTCTGAGGGGTGGTGAAGGATGTGCCTGTCCACTAAATGCTCTCGTAAGGGCATTTCTGCAGGTCTATACAGTTGGAGATGATGAGGTCTTGTTATTGGATACAGAAGCAGGGGTTGAACACTTAGGTAGAGGTAATGAGAAATATGTTGATGCGATCCTCATTATTATCGATCCGTCATTTGAGTCATTGGAGTTGGCAAAGAAAGCGAGGGATCTGGCAATTAAATTAGGAATAGCGGATGAAAGGATATATGTTGTAACAAATAAAGCAGATGTTAATACAAATAAAATTCTGATGGAGGGATTAAAAGAAAGGGGCATTGAGTCAAATTTTATAGGCTCCATACGATTTGATCCAAGAATACAGGAATCAGCCTTGGTTGGATTGCCAATCATTGGTTATAATGGAGATGTATTAACTGATGTAGAGAAGATAGCAAGGAGAATGAATCTAATGAATTAGAAATATGAAACTCAAACCAATAGGGGTAATCCACACCCCCTATAAGGGTGTGGAGGAGGCACCGCTCCAAGGAAGGATGTTAAATGACATAGCGGAGATAGAGGTATTCAAAGAGTACACGGACGGTTTAAAGGACATTGAAGCATGGCAGCATTTGATCATTCTCTATTGGTTGGAGAGGGCAAAAAGGGACACGCTGTTGACGATTTCGCCGTTTGATTCGAAGATTCACGGCGTTTTTTCAGTAAGGTCTGCACACAGGCCGAATCCGATAGGGATTGCTGTTGTTGATCTGATCGGGGTAAAGGGCAATGTATTAAAGGTAAGGGGTATAGATGCGATCGATGGGACGTTGGTGGTAGATATAAAACCCTACTATGCAGAGATTGACAGAAAATAAGGGTATTTTCCGACATCTGTCGTAATTCTCAGAATCCTTTTTAAATGATTAATCATTATAATATAATACTATCTTTAAATAAGTAATACTATCTAAATAAAAAAATAAAACAAAAATGTGTGCACCAGTAGCTGTAACCGCAGCGGGAGGCATTAGCGCGGGAAGCGCTGTATTGATGAGCCAGCTAATGGCTTTAGGGGTATTAGCTGGAGTATTCATCGTGAACTTCAGGGAAAATCTGAGGCAGATAGTTAAAGCATAGCTGCGGTAAATATGCTTGAGAGATTAAGGAAGATATTCAGGTACCTCATACTGCAGGTAGAGGTTAGTAGAGAGTGTAACCTTGACTGCAGGATATGTATGAGAAAAAACCTCGAATCTAATTCTGGTTTTATGTCTTTCGATAATTTTAGAGACATCGTTGATTCTTACGATTTCAGAGAGGTTGCACTTCACGGCTGGGGAGAGCCTTTACTAAACAAAGAGATATTCCGGATGATCGGGTATGCAAAAGATAAGGGCGTAAGGACGTCACTCACAACCAATGCTACTTTAGTCGGTAAAAATATCTCTGAGATAATAGATTCCGGATTGGATGACATCGCATTTGGGTTCTATGATAAGAAAATTTTGATGAGGGGTATAGATAATGTTAAGGGACTGATAAGCGAGAGGGAAAAGAGAAAATCAGAGCTGAGGACATTCTTTGATATTACAATCTTCAGGGATAATGTTAATGATATCTTTGATGTAATCAAAAAAGCAAATGAGATCGGAATTGATTCTGTTGTACTGCATCGCTTATTTAATATCGACAAGGTTAATAAGAAATTCAAATCTCTTTCAAAAAAGGACGAGGAAGAACTGTTTGATAAAGTAAAGGCACTTGAAAAGGAATTGAATCTTAAAATTTATCTGCCAAAGAAACACACATTGCCCTGCAGGATCGTTAGAAATACAATTTTCGTTACCTATGATGGCAGGGTTACTCCGTGTTGCTTTCTGCCAGAATTTTATCTCGGAGATGCAAAGGCGGGAATTGGAAATATAATAAGATCACGTGAATACAGGGATTTTATTGCAAATATGAAGAATCACGAGATATGTAAGGGATGTATATGGTGAGGACAAAAATGGAAGACGAGAAGGCTAATTCAATATTGAAGCTCCTGAAGATGTCGGGTTATTCAGACAGGGCAATAGACTATTACCTGAAGAGGGTAAATATTGGTGAAATAAAAAATCCGCAGGCTTCCTTTGCCTATCAGGGTCAGTGTGGTGATTCGATGCAGATCTATCTAAAAATCAAAGACGGCATTATAGAGAACGCGAAGTTCCAGGTGATAGGATGCGCTGGGGCATCTGCGTCCGGTTCCGCTCTCACAGAGATCATTAAAGGAATGAGTCTGGAGGAGGCGAAAAAAATTACCGAGGAGGATATAAAAAAAGAACTGGACGGGATTCCTAACGCAAAATTTCATTGCGTATGTCTTGCCCTTAAAACCCTGAGGAAAACGATCGAGGGTTATGAAAAGAAATCTAATACCTCATCGAGGTTGTGAGCAACAATAAAAAGAAAGGATAAGAGGGAATCAGCCTTCTTTCCACGGGAATAAAAAGTAAATCCTGTGTAATTCTCAGAAGTAGTTCACAAGGATCTAATACCTCATCGAGGTTGTGAGCAACAGATCCGAGTGCTTTACACCGCGAATTGAGGTTAATCTGTCCCTGATCTCTTTTATCCTTCTTGCATCTCCCCTCACGATTATCAGCTCCATGCAGTTGTGTTCATCCAGATGTAGATGTGTTGTTGATTGTATAACCTTACAATATTTGTGTTGTAATTCAACCAGAAGATCATTCACTCCTCGAACATCGTGATCGTATATCAGGGAAATTACGCCGACCCTTTCCCCCTTTACCTCTTTCAGTTCATTCTTCAGAATGTATTCCCTGACGGAATCTCTGATTGCTTCAGAGCGGTTCGCATAACCCATATCCTCTATCATCTGATCAAATTTCTCCAGCAATCTTGGGGG
>Ga0209636_10004450_pt1 | contig 14278 bp, 14 predicted proteins | sample DeeMarSWOR152_54_FD_187464 | JGI IMG/M metagenome (GOLD analysis project Ga0209636, IMG submission 187464) | Marine sediment microbial communities from White Oak River estuary, North Carolina - WOR-1-52-54 (SPAdes) (version 2) | ecosystem: Environmental > Aquatic > Marine > Intertidal zone >...
CTGTTGCCCACAAGACATTTGCCAGAATTTGCTCAGAAAGTGTTCCACTATATCCACTATGGTAGGAACGACGAGTATTGAGAACAATCTCAGATGAGAAAGTATTTACCTGCGGGGGCGGTAGGGCCCTTTCACCCTTCGGTCCTGAAGGAGATTTACACGCCACGACCTTATTCAATACTAATCCTGACCCACCAATGATGAATATTCGTAAAAAATCTCTTCTCTTCATAATCCCCCCTTCTGAGATCTTGAAATAATGTATTATATATATATTTTATGCTATGTCAACCTACCTGAATCATTGACTCTTCATTTTGCTTTGGGCATAACCTTCAGCGAAGTGAGAGACCGCTCAACGCTTTACGCCTTACGCCAAACGCCTGGTGCTTAGTGCCTAGTGTTTACTAATAAATTCTCCGTCTCTTAGGAAATCACTATTATCAACGGTACAAAGTGTCGTTTTCTTGACAAACCAACTATAATTACTATACTTAAATCAATCAAACGAAGGGATAATACATGGAGACAAAGAATTTTTCAATAGGTGATGCATTGAAATTCGGATGGGATACAATGAAAGGCAATTTTTGGTACTTTGTTGGTGTGTTGGTCGTAGCCTTTGTCATTGTTACTGTTCCACATGCAATTGCAGGAGCACTGCAAGGTAATTTTCCTGGTTTATCATTTCTATTCCGTATCATCGGTTGGATTGCTGATATTATTATTGCAATAGGATTGATCACGATCGCCCTGAAATTCTTAGATGACCAAAAACCTGAATTCAATGATTTATTTTCTTTTCAGCCGTTCTTTTGGAAATACCTTGGTGCCTCAATCCTGACTGGCTTAATCGTATTGGGAGGATTGCTCTTATTGATCGTGCCGGGGATCTATTGGGCGATTAAATTTCAGTTCTTTGGTTACTTTGTCGTTGATCAAGGATGTGATCCTGTGGAGGCGCTCAGAAAGAGTTCAAGAATAACCCACACAGTAAAATGGAAGCTGCTCGGCTTTGGCTTGTTATGCATGCTAATCAACTGGCTCGGCGCAATCGTCTTAGTAGTGGGTCTATCTGTCACAATACCAACTACCTTGCTTGCTTATGCATGTGTCTACCGAAAATTATTGGAGCAAACCGAATCAGCACAGGTGACGATACCTCAACCAACAACAAGTGCGTGAGTTAATAAATGACTCAATGACTTAATTACCAGCGAGTGTCTTCTGCACTCGAAGGGGGAATTATGAATCGTCTATATTGCATTTTTATTATAGCATTTTTCCCGACTGCCCTGTCTGCTCAGATCAACTGGACTGAGCATACCATAGCAGCCAATTTTGATGGTGCCCACGCTGTGTATGCCGTCGATCTAGATGGTGACGGTGATGTAGATGTCTTGGGCGCAGCGCGCGATGCTGACGACATTACCTGGTGGGAAAACGATGGCAATGAGAATTTCACCATACATACCATTGATGCTAACTATTTGTGGGCTATTTCAGTCTATGCCACTGACGTAGACGATGATGGTGATGTCGATGTCTTGGGCGCGGCAAATTTGGCAGACGACATCACCTGGTGGGAGAATGATGGCGATGAGAATTTCACCGAGCATACCATTGCCGCTAATTTTGAGGGCGCCGTTTGTGTCTGTGCCACTGATCTAGATGATGATGGTGATGTCGATGTCTTGGGCGCGGCAAATCTGGCAGACGACATCACCTGGTGGGAGAACGATGGCAATGAGAATTTCACTGAGCATACCATTGCCGCTAACTATCTGTGGGCTATTTCAGTTTATGCTACTGATCTAGATGATGACGGCGATGTCGATGTCTTGGGTGCGGCAAATTTGGCAGACGACATCACCTGGTGGGAGAACGATGGCAACGAGAATTTTACTGAACATACCATTGCTGCTAATTTTGAGGGCGCCTTTTGTGTCTATGCCATTGACGTAGATGATGATGGTGATAAGGATGTGCTGGGCGCGGCGAATGTTGCAGACGATATCACCTGGTGGGAGAACGACGGCAATGAGAATTTCACTGAGCATACCATCGCCGGAGTGTTCCTTGGTGCAACCTCAGTTTTCGCCATTGACGTTGACAATGATACTGATGTTGACATATTGGGTGCTGCGTCAATCGCTGATGAAATCACCTGGTGGGAGAACGACGGCAACGAGAATTTCACTGCACACACCATCGCCGGAGAGTTCCTTGGTGCAATCTCAGTTTTTGCCAGTGACGTTGATGGTGACGGTGATGTAGATGTCTTGGGCGCAGCGTACGATGCTGATGATATTACCTGGTGGGAGAGTGATCTGGTCGGTGTTGAGGAAGAGACAGCAGGGTCAGCAAAGGTCCATGACTACGGCGCAACAATCATCAGTGGTCCACTGCATCTGCCTGAGGGTAAGTCATATCGTATCTTTGATATAAATGGCAGAACAGTCGAACCAGATAAAATGGGAACTGGAATATTCTTCATTGAGTCCGAAGGACGTATTATACAAAAAGTGGTCAAAGTGCGGTAACGCATGACGCAACACGCACAACGCATAACGCCATGCGCCTAACGCCTGACGCCCAAAGCCACACGCTTTACTCCTTTCATCACTGTCCCGCTTTGCGAGGATCCTCGACCTCTGGTCGGGATAATCTATCTCGAGCTTGTCGAGAGACTCCATTACTCCCAAACACCGATACACCGTTACTCTAGTGTGATCATATGATCTATACCCTCGCGGCTACGATTGTCATCTTCTCAAATTGTCTCCCAGCGATTCTCTGGGAGTCAATCGGGCCCTATCGCGGAAACATAGAAACTATGGCAGTAGCCCCATCCGATGAAAACATCATTTATTGTGCGACCTATAGTCCAAGTCCGGCAGAGATTTTCAAATCAATAGATGGTGGTGAGACATGGAATGCTACAAGTTCACTCGTAACTTATTGTCTGGCGGTTGATCCAGGCAATCCGGATATTGTGTATGGAGGTGCATCTGATGCTGCCTATAAATCGACCGATGGCGGTTTCACGTGGACTTCACATTCAGTTATGGACTGCTATTTCTACTCCATGTGTGTTCATCCAACATCATCGTCTATTGTTTTTGCAACAGGGCAGGTATGGGAAGGTCAAGCCGGTAGATTCGTTATGGGCTTTCTTAAAAGTATTGATGGCGGTGTAAACTGGACAAAATTTCCTCTTAATACTTACAGTGGCTATGCATATTGTCTTGCGTTGGATCCCTCTAATCCTGATAATATATATGTTGGTGGATGCTACATAAATCCTGGAAGCTATCCGAGCGTCTATAAATCGACCGATGGCGGTGCAACCTTTACCGAGATTTCATCTGGTTTGCCAGCAGGTTCCATTGTCTATTCATTAGCAATCCACCCCACGAATACCACGATCATCTATGCAGGCACAAGCTCAGGTGGTATTTATCGCTCTACCGATAGTGGTGATTCCTGGGTTCAGATGTGTACATACAGCGATATCCATGCACTATCGACTTCTGCTGCAGAACCAAATCTCGTGTATGCCGGAGGAATTGCTGCCGTATACAAAAGTACAGATGCAGGCGTATCATGGATCGAGACCGGTACAGGAATTCATGGAAAATCAATTAAAGGATTGGCAGTAAAACAGGCCCAGGCAATGACCGTCTATGCAGCGAACAATCTAGGATTCTACATGACAATGAACGGCGGTAATAATTGGCTTCATTCCAGTTATGGCATCAACCTGGCTCATATCCCTGATTTTGATATTGCACCATCATCAACATCTATTATTTATGCTGTCGGTATTGAAGGTCCATGGTCTGGTGCTGATGCGTGGTTATATAGGACAACCAATAGTGGTTCAGAGTGGAGCATACACGCCGTACCTATCAGTTGCGGCGACATCTGTGCAGTTGCGGTCAGCAGTGCAGATCCTGATGTTGTCCTAGTTCTTGAGGGTGAAGGTTGAGATAACGCCGAGTGCTTTAAGAGCACAGACGGCGGGTCCGTCTGGTCATGGACTGACGACTATTATCGAGATGGTGGCACACTCACTGCCGATCAAAATAACAGCTCGGTCTACTGGAGTGGTGGCGATTACCGAAGTGGTATCGATTATTTGATGAGTGTTTCTAAGACGACAGATAGCGGTACGAATTGGACGCGGTATAATCTTACAACCGACGGATTCACCCATGCATGTGTAATTGACCCAACGAATTCTGATATCGTTTATGCCGGTGGCGTTGGTGGACTGTATTTGACTACTGATGGTGGCGCAAATTGGTCAGATATCTCCGTTGGTGTGACTGGCAATGTGTATGCCCTCGCGCTAGCTCCTCAGAATCCAGCAGCTGTATTCGCTGGCACACCCGACGGTGTATTCAAGTCAACTGATAGTGGCAGAACATGGTCTAACACAGGATGTAGTGATGTGAACGCACTGCTCGTACACCACAACCATCCTGACACAGTATATGCGGGCACGTCCTATGGTGTATTCGTGAGTGCCACAGGCGGTGGAGGCTGGACAGCAATGAATGAGGGACTTGATACACTTGAGGTCACCAGTTTGGGTATGAACGACGCCTATTTATTTGCAGGCACAGATGGTAAGGGTATGTACCGTCGAGGATTCGAAGTAGGGAAAGAGGAGGTCAAGAGGGAGCTTTCACAAAAATTAATCTTCTGTGCGCAGCCGAATCCGACAAGAGGGAAGACGGAAATTCATTATGTGCTATCTCAACAGTCGCACGTTGAACTCACCATCTATGGAGTTCAAGGCTGTTCAGTGCGTAAACTTGTCTCTCAAATAAAGACACCCGGTGAACATAGCGTGTTGTGGGATGGCTTAGATAAGGAGGGAGCGTCTGTATCTTCAGGCATATATTTCGCTAGATTATCAGTACAGAAAGAGAACCGTTTTATAAAACTCGTCTTAACCAAATAACACACTTAACTCTATAAATACTCCTTGCATTGCACCTAACCTAATATATAATATATTGTATATTTTGTGGTTTTGGAGAGCGTACAGATAAGGGGGGACAGTCCCCCTTGTGAAGGGAGGAAAAATGGTTGACAAAAAAACACAAGAAGAGATCTTAAGAGGAATGGACGAGGCTGCAAAGAAAGCACAGGAAGATTTTATGACCCTTCCTGAAGAAGCCAGAAAATTGGCTGCAGCCTGGGTCAGGAAGTGGTATCTCAAGGCAGGGTACAAGCGCCTCGGACGCTTCTTAGTATCTTATGTAAAAGAGTTGGAGAAGGGACAAGGGTAGAGAACGCTCAACGCGATACGCTTAACGCCCAACGCTATCCGCACGAAGCCTGATGTTTGCCTCTTTCACATTTACTCTTCGAGCGAGGGCGACAAACGAGCCTGCCCTGAGCTTGTCGAAGGGTCGAGAAGCTTCAGTCACGCAGTGCCTACTGCGTAGTGTTTACTAGTAGATTCTCCGTTTCTCCCCGTCTCCTTGTCTTCGTTTCCAATTAGTCCGCGCGTAGCGCCCATATCCGTTACGATTTTTGTCCAAATCTTTGATTTTATAACAAATTCAGAATCTCGAATGAAATTGAGAGGAATCAGTATCTCGCCTGTCCTGAGGAATCGAGGGGAGCTTGTCGAGAGACTCCCATTCGCCGATACACCCTTTCTCCGTTCATAGGTGAATGAACGTATGCTTGGGATTACAATCGCTATTCTGTCAGCATATGTAGTGCTTTTGCTCATCTCCATTTTCTTTGACCCAAAGAAGACGACATTCAGATCAGGTAAGAAATATTCTATCTATCAAATGCTTCTCTTTTCTACAGTCAAAATGCTCATTGCTATCGCTATTGTCATCATAGTTGCTTTAATAATAAACTCCCCGTTGGCTTCAATTTTGGGAGTATCGGGTTTCTTAATGAACTGGCAAGCCGTTGGCAAAGGACTGATTGCTGCCTTTGGTTTTCTTTTAATATACATAGTATGGCAGTTGCTCTCCACACGTTTCTCTTCAAGGACAACCACAACTGAAAGTGCAGAGAAGAACATGATTGCTCTGCTCCCCAAACGTTGGCTGCCTCTCATAGGTACATTTGCCATCATCAGTTTTGAAGCAGGTCTATTAGAAGAAGTCTTTTTCCGTGGTATTATGCAATGCCATATTTTGAATTATATGGCACCTCTATGGGCAGTTATAATCGCAGGGTTATTCTTTGGTCTTGCTCACTTTTATCAAGGTGCGTCAGGTGTCATTGGTACGTCTATTCTCGGTATCTGGCTGGGCGCAACTTTTGCTATGACCAGTAATCTCGCCATCCCAATCATTGGCCATTTCTTAGGCGACTTCGCCTGCATGATGTTGAGCGGCAGACAAATAATCCAGCACAACAAGCGGATGACATAATAATGAAGGTGACAAATCACCGATGCACGCATCAGAGGATCTTCTTCTCCGTTACTCCGTTTCACCCAAACACCGATACACCGTTTCTCCTCATCTCCGTTCCCCCATTATTCAACCGAAGGCTTGCCTTCAACAAAGCGTGTCTCCAGCGCAGCGTGTCTTAAGCATGACCATGATTAGTGTCTCCGGTTTAACGTGTCATCACCCGCGCGCAGCGTCCATAACCGTGCGGAGCACCATAACCGCTCATAAGAGCCATCACCGTTGCCCCGCAACCATCTTCTTCTCCGTTACGCCGATTCTCCGTTACTCCCCGTCTCCCTCTCTCCGTTTCCCAGTTACATCCAGGCTCATGAGCAGTGGCTAATATGAAGAACAGATTGTTTTGGGTCAGTATTTACAAGGGGTATGCTCTAAAGTGGGGCGTTAAGCCCGACCATATCCTTGAACAATATGCGAGCCTCGTACCCAAAGGACATGTACTCGACGTGGGTGCTGGTGAGGGACGAAATGCAATATTCTTCGCCAAAAAAGGATATCCAGTAGAGGCAGTTGATATATCAACGAAGGCGCTTGGAATATGCCGCAAACTTGCTAAAAAGATGAAACTCAAAATCAAGACGGAAGTCGTCGATTTAAAGAAAATAGAAATTGTCCCAGAAAAATACTCACTCATCATCTGTGCATGGGTACTCAACTTTTTCAAAAAGAAGGAAATAGCAGAGCTCATCAGGAAAATGAAAAAGGGTGTAAAGAAAAATGGCATTCTTTATATTGTGGTATTTTCTACAGAGGATCCGAGCTTTGCGAAGCATAGAAAAAAACTGAAAATGGTCGAGAAAAACACCTTTTATTCCCGCCGGAGAAAATCCTACATACACTATTTTACGAGAAAGAAACTGATTTCATTCTTCAAAGATTTTACGACAATCTATTGCATCGAGGGTATGGAGTTAGATATTGGCCACGGTGCACCGCATCACCATAGTATTGTCCAATACGTCGGACAAAAACAATGACTCAATGACTAAGTAAATACGTGGTAGGTGAACGAAGTGAGCCAAATGCTGCAATCACACCATTACTCCTTGTCTCCCAAACTCCGATACGCCGTTACTTCGTTTCACCCATTCTCCGTAACTCCCACTCACCGATACACCGTTGCTCCCTTTCTCCGTTTCACCCCACCTCGATTTCTCCAAAACGGGGTTGACTTTTTGCCATTTCTATGGCACAATATACCGATGAGGAGGGAACATGAGTCCATCCTATAGTCTTGAACAATTTTTGGATATCGTGACCCAGTACAATCATGCGATTAGTCCCATGCAGATAATCGCATACATTTTGGGACTCGCAGCACTTTTATTCGCTGGAATTAAGACGGAATACTCTAACAAAATCGTCTCAGCTATTCTGGCATTTTTCTGGCTTTGGATTGGCATTGTATTCAACATACTGTATTGGAGTCGACTTGATCCAACTGTATATATCTTCGGCATTCTATTCATCATCCAGGGCATTCTCTTTTTAGTATTCGGCGTGTTCAAGCCCTCTCTCTCGTTTCGAATCGAGGATAATTTATACACTTATATTGGGTTTGTCTTTGTCATCTATGGGATGATCATATACCAAATAATCGGTTATCTTATGGGTCGCGGTTATCCTCGATTATTAGCATTTGGTTGTGTACCCTGTCCGACGACAGTCTTCACATTCGGGCTCTTGTTGTGGGTTGACAAGAAGATGCCGAAGTTCATAATCATAATACCATTTCTTTTTGCCATTTTTGGCATAGTGGCGATAATTTTTGGTATCTATGAAGACATTGGACTCGTGATAGCAGGCATACTCGGCACGATCCTGATACTATTTCAGAGCAAGAAAGTTCCATCACAATCACCATGAAAACACTAATTCAAAACGAATGTTTTCCGTCGCATCGTGACCATCGTATCACCAATGTGATCAATCTCGAGCTTGTCGAGAGACTCCGTTTCTCCCAAACACCAATACACCGTTTCTCCCTGTCTCCGTTTCATCCATTCTCCGTTACCCATTATTCTGTTACTCTGCAACCTTCTTAATCTATGATTAAGAGAAACCCGCCTTGGACCCGCGATGAACTCATCCTGGCCCTTGATTTGTATACTCGCTACAACCCTTCCCGCATCACCAATAAGCATCGTGAAGTAATCGCATTAAGCAAAATTCTAAAAAAACTGCCGCTCCACAAGAAAATACCAGATAGAAAACATTTTAGAAATCCCAATAGTGTTTTTATGAGATTGAAAACATTTATCAGCTGTGACCCACACACCAAAGGAAAAGGCCTTACCCATGCCAACAAACTCGAAAAGAGAATATGGAAAGAATTCTCCCGCGACATCGAAACCTTGAACAAAATCGCCTCTGCAATCCGCTCACTAGCGAATAGTCCTTTGATAAAAACGCTCAACAGTCCTTTTGAAGAAGAAGACGCTTGCCCTGCGGGCAAGCTCTTGTATCGATTCCACAAGAAACTTGAAGCCAGTAGGAAGATGAATGAACGAAAGAAAAAACGCTCTGGTGTCCTCAAATGCGAGTTGTGCGGATTTGATTTTGAGGAGAAGTACGGACCAGTCGGCAAAGGCTACATCGAAGTCCATCACAAAATACCACTGCACGAACTCCGGCCTCAGCGTAAAGCAAGAATGGCGCATTTGATGCTCATATGTTCCAATTGTCACAGGATAGTCCATAGACAACTAGGTTTTCTGAGAAGGACTTTAACGATAAGATGAGTAGTAACTGTGCCATTTTTCCTCAAATATGTAATTTGAAAAGAAAATGCGCATCTCGTTTGTCGCAGAAAAATGGGGACCATCGGATGCCTCATAGGTTTATGCAAGCAATGAAGCTGGCAAACTTTTAAGTTTATTTATTGTTTAATCGGAGTTGGTTATGAATAAAGACACTTTGTGTATTGCTTCTTTTGTTCTTCTTCTTGCATTATGCTTCCTTACAAGTTGTGTTGAAAGGATGGGCGACGATGGTTGGCTTGACAGTGGTCGACATTATTTCTGTCCTGACTGCCAGGGACGCGCACATTTGGATGCAATCGGTACATGTTCGCGATGTGGTGATATGACATCAAGTATTTCCTTCAAATACTGCTATGAATGCGCAAAAGAACTCGATCGCTGCCAGTACTGTGGTCGACCAAGATGGTTTGATCGAATGGTGCCGTAAACCGCCTCCGTCGTTGCGAGCACGCAAGGCAATAGACGAGCGTAGTGATCCTGCGTAGTCATATGTTCCATCGTCTGAGGAAGTCAGACTGAGGATTTGAGGATAATGAGGAGGATATCAGCATAATGAAAGCAAACATACGATGTGTAATTATCCCTCTGCTCATGATTTCATTTACAGCAGGGAAGACCATCACTGCTGATGTTACTGGTGATGGTGTTAGTGATCAGATAACCATGGGCTTGAAGACCGTGGTCGTGAAAGACGGTGCAACGGGAATACTTTATACAGTTGTCTCTGAGGTTCCATATCTTGCAGATATTTCTGTAGGAGATTATTTCCATGACACAAAGGGTAAGGAAATCGCAGTCATTACACTGCCTGACCACGAATACATGACTGAGGTCTATGGTTACAGAAACAAGCAGTTTATGAATGTATCGAAGACCTTGCCTGGCGACATCAGCTTCAATAAGGAGGGCAGGCTATTCGGGTATCGCATTCATGCCTGGAATGGCATTGAGGTGAACATTCCATGGCCCATAGTAGAGGAAGGTGGGTTTCTCAAGCCAGCGCCACTTGTCCAGCAGATCGACACCAATGTCATCGTTGAAGCAGGCACCACAGATGAGATAAGCGTTACTGTACAAATACGGAGTCTTGTCGTGTGTGCAGCAGCAGTTCTGGAAAAGGATGCGATTGTCTTTCTCGGAGATGAAGATGGCACGCTCATCAGCCAAAAGACCATTGGAGCCAGAATGCCATTCATTGCCACACTCTACGCTGATAAGGATAAAACAATAACGCTCAGTATAGACAATTCACAATCAGAAGAACAGAAGATTGTGTACTACCTCATACGTCACTTCACCCTCCCTGTTATGAAGAGATAAATACTGAGCGAGTTCAGTCTGAGTTTTACTGGAAAAGAATCACCCCTACTCCATCTTCTCCTCTTGTGGCGTTGCCATTTCTGCAAACATTTTTTTTGCCAGTTCACCGAGTTGTTCCACAGTCAGAAATGGTTTTGCCCAATCGCCGGATTCATCGATCATCGACGTAAACACCATTGCACGATCACCTTTACGCACAAAGAGAATGTTCTGCATTTCACCTTTAGGTGCTGACATAGCTTCATCGCCAATACCACTTACAGGACCTTGGATGTATTCCATTTGCTCTTTGTATTGATTAAATTCATCGATACCGATGAAATTAACCGACAGAATCACAACGCCATCATCTTTTGCATAGTTCAGGTCGCCTTTTATGTCCTTTGCAGTGTCACGAACAACTGCTGTGATTCCTTTAAGACCAGTTACTTGTGCAACATCAGCCACAGTGAGCATGCTTTCAGGTGTTTGTTTGACAACGGGCTTTGTCTCGGGTGCCTTGCCCTCTTCACAGCAGATAAACACTGCGAGTATTAAGATAACAACGCTAACTAGAAATTTATCCTTTGTCATCCGTACCTCCTTTCGCAATTATAGTCGGTAAATAACCTAAATCAAGTATCTAGCTGAATTCAAGAACATCTCAGTGCCTCTTGACATTACATCATTGCTTCTTATAATACAAAGAAAGATGATCATGATACTCCATTTCTCCCTGTCTCCCTATCACCGATACACCGTTTCCCCCTATCTCCCCATCACCGATTCTCAGGAAATCTCTGCAATCTTCTATTCTATTACTGTAATTAAGGTTAACGAAGTGAACCTAATGACTCAATTACTTAGTGACTCAATGACCTTATTCGCTCTAAGCATTAGGCCTCACGCCCTACGCTGAGTCTATGAGCCGGGTAGCGATTGTAGGCGCAGGCATGGGCGGGCTTATGTGTGGCAACCTGCTCGCCAAAAAAGGTCACAAGGTTACCATATTTGAATCTCATACTACACCGGGCGGCTACACTGCTGGTTTTTGGAAAAAGGGTTTTTACTTTGAGAGCGGCACGTTATCCTTTGAGTCATCGGCTGCCGTATCCAAAGCAATGAAAGATATCGGTGTGTATGAAAAGATTCAGTTCACGAGACAGTATGGACGTTGGGTATCTAAGGAATTTGATTGTATTGCTTATTCATTCAGCGATTTGAAAAAAGCACTTCTCGAGGCTTTTCCTTCAGAAAAAGAAAATCTCGCTCGGTACTTTGTTGAAATCGACAAGATGTGCGCGGCATTGCGCTCCATGAGCAGACCGAGCAGTGTGTCTGAAGCTATTACCTTTCCATTCAGAATCGTAAGAATCATGAGCCTATTCAACAGGTATGCCAGGATAACAGTACCTGAGTTTACCGCGATGTATTTTGACAAAGACTCCAAACTCTACCAATTTCTCAAGGATTTTGGATATCCTGATATGAGTGCAGCAATTCTTGGTGGTGCTGTATTATCGTTCTTCGAAGATTACTGGACTGTTCAAACCGGTATGCAATCCTGGGCAGATGTCCTTGCTGATAACTTCAAGAACCTGGGTGGCGATCTGAGGTTGAAGTCCAAGGTCGACAGGATAATCACGAAAAACGGCGCAGCTGTTGGTATTACGAGTAACGGAAAAGACTATACAGCAGACTATGTGATTTCCTCCAGTGACTACAAGAAGACATTCCTTGTGCTCTTAGACGACAAGACACTCATTCCTCAAGAGTTTAGAGAGAGACTCGAGAAAGCTCAAGTATCTGAGGGTTTTTTCACGGTCTATCTCGGATTGAATCTTCCGCAAGAAAAGATGAAAGAGTATCTAAAGATTCCCCATGGGTACTATTTTACTGATAACCCAGATGTGGATATTCGCAATCCCAATGATGAAGACTATTTTGATAAGGTTTCTATAGGGTTCTATTCGCCTTCACTCATGAATGCGAAGCTCGCTCCTGAAGGTAAATCTTCGTTAATGATTCAAGCTATTGTACCCTATCGATGGATGAACAACTGGGGAGGAGGCGACAGGGAGACCTATAAGCGGCTCAAAGACAAGGCTAAAAAGGCATTGATCAAAACGGCTTCCGCTCTAATCCCTGATTTAGAGCAGCACATTGAATTCGACGATGCCGCGACACCGCTCACCTACGAACGATACACACACAACACAGACGGCGCATCGTCTGCATGGAGTTGGAATCCGAATAAAAGATTCTATAAAAAGGCCATGGGTACCCACATCAAGACACCAATAAAGAATCTCTATATTGGCTCATGCTGGGCATCGCAGATCGGCGGTATTCCCGGCGCCATCTCCGCCGCATACAAATGCGCAAAGGCGATAGGATAACGCAGGACGCTAAACGCTGAACGCTCGACGCCCAACGTCAACACATTTACTCTTCGAGCAAGGACGACGAAGTCGTCCGCGTCGAGAAGCCTCCGTTACGATTTTTGTCCAAATCTCTGATTTGGACAAAAAAGTCAGTATCTCGAAGGAACTTGAGAGAAATCTCCCTCTCGCTTCGCGAGAGGCCGCCCTACCCATTATTCTTCGAACGAACCTGCCCTGAGCTTGTCGAGGGGTCGAGAAGCTCCAGTCACGAAGTGCTTACTGCCTAGTGCATAGTGTTTACTATTAGCTTCTCCGTTACTCCATTTCTCCCATTCACCGATACACCGTTTCTCCCCAATCTCCCCGTCTCCGATACACCGATACTCCCAATCTCCGATTCTCAGAAATCACTGTCATCTTTTTGTCCATCTCTGTAATCGATACGCCTAAGGCGAAATATCACCGTAATCGAGGGCATCCCAAGATGCCTATCACTGTCATCGATGATGTAAAATATTCTGATCTTTTTGCCAGAATATTTTACATCAAGTCTTCCGCTTTAGAAAAATGCATCTGCATTATCTTCCATTTTCCATCAATCTTCTCAAGGACACCGGTCCATCGCACGTTCTCCCAATTCGCAGGCTTTCCTTTGAATTCGTTGTAGTCATAGAGAATACAGGAATACCATGCGGTTCTGAGAGAAGGGGATATATGAATGCGTACATCTTTTATTTCAGTCTTGATCGCCTTAAAATCATCCCGCATAAAGAAATTGTCAGTCAGGTTAACAAGTCCGTCGATTCCTGTTATCGTGCTTTTCGAATCGGTTTGAAAGAAGAATAATTCCTCATTGTCGGCGACCGTTGAGAGAAGCGCTGCCTTATTCTTATTATCAACCGCCCAACCGATGTGTGTGTTAATGATTTTCTCAACCTCTGCAATCTCATCATGGGGATTATTGATATTGTTGAAAGTATAAGTTTTATTCATAATGAGTCATTATAAATAGGCAATTATGCGGAGTCAAGACGATACGAAGTATCGCTTCAGCGCCTGCATAACTTCAGCGAAGCATGTCTCCAGCGAAGCGTATCTCCAGTTTGCCGTCCGCCACACCTCTTGGCAGATCGAGAGAATCCCCTTCGCTGGACGCCAGACGCTACACGCTTAGCTCTACACATTTACTCTTCGAGCGCAGTCGAGAAGCTCTAGGTCACGAAGTGCATACTGCTTATTAGTAAATTCTCCGTTTCTCCGTTACTCCCGCTCTCCGTCACTCGTTTAATAAGGATTCCTATATTAAACAACCGTTAAATAAGGATGCCATACTTGAAGCACTTGACTTGTATGCAAGATTATGCCATAATGAAAA
>Ga0209636_10004451_pt1 | contig 14275 bp, 5 predicted proteins | sample DeeMarSWOR152_54_FD_187464 | JGI IMG/M metagenome (GOLD analysis project Ga0209636, IMG submission 187464) | Marine sediment microbial communities from White Oak River estuary, North Carolina - WOR-1-52-54 (SPAdes) (version 2) | ecosystem: Environmental > Aquatic > Marine > Intertidal zone >...
TTGCCGGCAGAGCCAGGGAAGTCGGCCTGAGGAAGGCGGTGGGTGCCGGGCGATTCCGCTTGGCAGCCCAGTTCCTCTCGGAGTCGGTAGTCTTATCCAGTCTGTCTCTGCTGGTGGCTCTGGTGTTGGTGGAACTGGTCTCACCCTTGTTTAATCAACTTACCGGCATCGGTTTTCATGTCGGCAACCTGATTGAGCCCGGATGGCTGCTGTCTTTAATCGGCCTGGCCATCGTCGTGGGAATAGCCTCCGGAAGCTATCCCGCCTTTTTCCTGTCGGCCTTTCGTCCTGCGGACATCCTGCGAGGGACATCCGGTTCAGGCCGTCGGGGTACCACCTTGAGAAAGGTATTGGTGGTGGGACAGTTTTCCGTCTCAATCATCCTGGTGATCGGGACTCTGCTGGCATATCAACAGATATATTTCATGAAGAACAAGGACCTGGGCTTCGACAAAGAGCAGAAGCTGGTGATCCGCCTGGGCCGCGCGGCCAGAGCCATAGACAGTTATGAGTCAATCAAGACGGAGTTTCGCAGGCACACGGGTGTGGCTGGTGCCACCGCCTCCGCACAGTTGCCGGGCCAACATCTGTCTTGCTGGACCACCAAGCTGGCCACGGAAAGCGACGAGAAGTTGCGGGCCATGAACTACATGTATGTGGATCACGATTTCATCCCCCAATACGGAATGGAAGTTCTCGCCGGCAGCGCCTTCGGAAAGCAGAATGATGACGATCTTAAGGGAGGCTATATCATTAACCAGACCGCCATGGAGCAATGGGGCTTCTCCTCACCCCAGGAGGCAGTCGGCAAGCGGCTGGTGGGCTGTTACGACGAGAAGGAGATGGAGATCATCGGCGTGGTGAGAGATTTCCACTACCGGGGATTACAATCCCTGGTGGAGCCTTTGGTGATGCTCTATCGACCCCGCATGTTTCGGAACCTGACGCTTACCGTGAGAACTGAAGGCGCAGAGCAGGTTGTTGCTTTCGTCAAGGAGAAATGGCAGGAGCTTTTTCCGGAGTATCCGTTCGACTACTTCTTCCTGGACACATCTTTCGACCGGCAGTACCGGGCCGAAGAGAGGGTGGGCAAGATATTCGCCGTTTTCACCTTTCTGGGACTCTTCATCGCCTGTCTGGGACTTCTGGCACTGGCCTCCTACGCGGCGGAAAAACGAACCAAGGAGATCGGGATACGGAAGGTGCTGGGCGCTTCGGTGGGCAGCATCGTGGGACTTCTATCCAGAGAGTTTCTGTTTTTAGTCGCCATTGCGAACCTCATCGCCTGGCCTGTTGCCTACTATGCCATGAGCCGCTGGCTGCAGGAGTTCGCTTATCGCATAAGCATAGGCCTGGGAACTTTTCTTCTGGCGGCGCTATTTACCCTGATTATCACTCTGATCACCGTAAGCTCCCAAGCAATAAGAGCAGCGCTTGCCAATCCGGTTGACACATTGAGATACGAATAATCGATTTGTCGAGATAACCTTTAAGTGAGGTGGAAGGGAGATGTTGAAAAACTACCTCAAGGTTGCGATAAGAAACCTTGTCAGGCACAAGGGCTATTCGCAGATCAGCATCGTGGGCCTGGCCATTGGGCTGGCCGTATGCATTCTGATCTTCCAGTACGTCCGCATGGAACTAACCTTTGATGCGTTTCACGAGAATTCAGATGTCATTTACAGATTTGTCGGCTCTTTCCAGGAGGAGACCGGTGAGTGGGATTATTCCGCTCTCTCGCCGATTCCGCTGGGGCCTGCCTTAGCAGACCAGTACCCTGAAGTGATTCGCTTTAGTCGCTTCCTGAACCGAACCACGGTAGTGAAGTACAATGGCAGAGTGTTTAACGAACTCTTGCTCTTCGCCGATTCGGATGTACTCTCCATGTTCTCCTTCGATATGCTGAAGGGCAACCCGAGTGTGGCACTGGAGGAGAAGCATTCCGTGATATTGAGCGAAGCCGCAGCAGAGAAGTACTTTGGAGATAGTGACCCAATGGGCAAAGCCCTTTCCATCAGGGGAGGGGATGATTTCGTTGGCTTCGTGGTCACGGGCGTGGTCAAGAACATCCCACACAATTCCACCATCAAGTTCGATTTCCTTCTGCCTTATACTGCTATCCTAGATAACCTCAGTCCGCAATTAAAGGACAACTGGGGAGCGCTCACCACACGGACATACGTTCAGGTGGCCAAGGGTACCTCTCCCTCATTGCTGGAGCAAAAGCTGCCCGGATTCCTGGACACGCACCTCAGACCCATTTTCGGTGACGATCTGGATCGGGCCCGGTTCCACCTACAGCCGCTTGAGGACATCCATCTGAATCCGCGCCTAAGTCACAGGTTTGAACCGACCAACAACCCCATATATCTATACATGCTTCTTGGGATTGGGATCTTCATACTGGTCTTAGCCTGCATTAACGTTACCAACCTGGCCGTAGGTCAGGCTTCGACTCGTCTCAAAGAAATCGGAACTCGAAAGATCGTGGGCGCCGGACGCAAGCAACTGATGGGGCAGTTTCTGGGAGAGTCGCTGGCTCTCAGTATTGTTGCCTTGTGCATCGCCCTGGTGTTGGCGGAGGTTCTTGTGCCTGTTTTCAACGGACTGGCAAACACCGAGCTCTCCATCGACATCTTAGGAAACTGGACCATCCTGCCGACACTGCTGGCTCTTTTACTGCTGGTGAGTGTTGCTGCCGGAGGCTATCCCGCGCTTTATCTGTCACGATTCAACCCTGCGGAGATCATAAAAGGATCGGTCAGAGTGGGCAAACCAAGCGTCTTCACCCGTTCGCTGGTGGTCCTTCAGTTTTCGCTTTCCATATTCTTCATCATCTGCACTCTGCTGATGTCGCGTCAGTTGAACCACGTGAAGAACATGAACCTGGGTTTCGAAGACGACCAGGTGGTGGTCATCAAGACTGGAACTGCTGATGGCGAACAGGCGCTGGGACTTTTGAGAAACGAACTGAGATCTCATCCTTCGATAAAGAGCATGGCTGGTTCCGGCGAATCGCTGGGCAGAGTCAGCACATACACGGCCACTGTCGCAGAGTGCGGTGACGTGGATGCTGGCTGCCATGTATTTAGAGTCGATGAGAACTATCTACATACCATGGGGATGGAAGTTCTGCAGGGTCGGAATCTCTCTGCGGATTTTCCAGCAGACCCCAGGCACTCCGTCTTGGTGAACGAGTCTTTCGTCGACAAATTCGGTTTGCAGTCGCCGCTGGGCAAAAAGGTGAAAGTCCCGCTCAGAGCGCTGGAAGATAACACTGGCACAATAGTAGGAGTGGTTCGGGATTTTAATTATCTTTCGCTACACACCGGCGTTGAGCCTGCGGTATTGCACATGTCGCCGAGATACTCTCTCTCATACATTGCGGTAAAGATCAGTCCGGAGGATGTCCAGCAGACAATCGGGGTGCTCCGGGACACCTGGTCGAAGATTGCCCCGGACCTGCCTTTTGAATACTACTTCCTGGATGAGGATTTCAACCGTCAGTACGCCACAGAGGAGAGATGGAGCAGCATTTTCGGCTACTCATCCTTCTTCGCCATATTTATCGCCTCCCTGGGTCTGTTGGGCATTACAAGCCTTGCCGTGGGCCGCAGGACAAAAGAAATCGGCATAAGGAAGGTTCTCGGCGCAACAGCGGCTGGACTAGTCCGATTGATCTCAAAGGAGTTTTTGCTGCTGGTTCTGATTGCCAATGTAGTCGCTTGGCCAGTGGCCTACTATGCCGCGAGCCGGTGGCTAGAAAACTATGCCTATAGGATAAACGTCGGGTGGGGGACGTTTGCTCTGGCGGGCGCCCTGGCGTTGCTGATTGCACTGATAACGGTGAGCTCTCAAGCGGTGAAGGCGGCCTCGAGCAATCCGGTTGATACTCTAAGATATGAATAGATAGGAGAATGAAATGATCCAGAACTATGTGAAGGTCGCCCGTCGCAATCTGATTCGCAACAAGCTATATTCGGTGATTAGCGTTTTTGGCTTGGGGGTAGGCATTGCCTGTTGCCTGCTTATCTTTCTGTACGTTCAGGACGAATTGTCCTTCGATAGGTCTCATAGTAAAGCTGACAGAATCTACCGACTGATCCGAGTTGAGCAGAGGTCGGGTGAGGAAACCGTACATTCCCCCTCAGTCACCTACAATATAGCTCCGGAACTGAAGGCCAATTTCCCAGAAGTGGAAAGGACCGTTCGTCTCACCGCTGGAGCTTACATTATCAGCCGGGATGGGCAATCGTTCACCCAGAGCGCGCTTCACGCCGATCCCGGATTTTTAGACATGTTCTCGTTTCCATTGGTTCGAGGAGACTTAAGGTCAGCGTTGTGCGATCCTGTTTCTGCGGTCATCACCCCCAAAACAGCAGACAAGTACTTCGGAGAAGAGGATCCTCTGGGGAAAACTCTTACCATAAGCCTGGGAGAGACTTCGCTCGATTTCACGGTGACGGGGATCATCCAGGAACCGCCCGAAAACTCCAGCATAAGATTTGATCTGCTGCTTCCTGTGGACCCTCTGAAGTATAACTTCCCGGAAGACCTTTTGCATAGCTGGAATATAGTGGTGATGCAGACTTTCATCGAGTTTGCCCCGGGGACGGACACAAAAGCCTTTGAGCAGAAGCTTCCCGCCCTCACTGACCGTTTGTTTGCGAAGGAGGAACGCGGTTTTCAGCGCTCTTACGAGTTGCAGCCATTGACTGATATCCATCTCAACAACGAGTTGGAGGGGGTCACAGGGCCTACAAGCAACCCTTTATATTCGCACATTCTGTCCGCCATCGCCTTTGCGGTACTGCTGCTTGCCTGCATCAACTTCACCACCCTGGCCGTGGGACGATCCAGCGGAAGAGCACGGGAGGTGGGGTTGCGAAAGGTTCTGGGGGCGGGACGGACACAGTTGATGAGACAGTTCTGGGGAGAGGCGCTCCTTCTCAGTTTGGTAGCCCTGATTCTGGGGATGGTGTTGGCCGAGCTGTTTCTACCGACCTTCAACACTCTTGCCCAGAAGCAACTGTCTCTCAGTATGTTTTCTGGCTGGATTTTGCTGCCCACACTGGTGGGACTGGTGCTGGTCACCGCTTTTCTGGCCGGAATGTATCCCGCCCTGTTGCTCTCCAGGCTTTGTCCGGTGGACAGCCTGCGCGGCAATGTGAGGCTGGGAGGCAGAAGCCGTCTTATTCAAAGTTTAGTAGTGGTTCAATTTGCCATATCCGTCGCCCTGGTGGTAAGCACGCTGGTGATCTCATCTCAGATGGGATACGTCAACGGTCATAACCTGGGCTATGACCGGAATTTGGTATTGACTTTTCCCACCGGAACCTACGGGGAGACCGCGGCTAATCTGGTTTCCAGGTTCCGCCAGGAGCTGTCAAGGCAACCAGATGTGGTGAGTGTGACGGGCTACTCATTTGGGTTCGGTGATTCCTGGCTTCGAGTATCTCACGGCGATGACGGCATGAACATAAACATAGGAGAGGATATCACCTCTCCCGGACCTTCGGAGGATCCGGGTCTGGCCACCAATTACTTTTACATCAACTGGGTTGACCCATACTACCTGCCAACTATGGGAATCACCGTTAACCAAGGCCGCAATTTTTCACCTGATATTCCTTCCGATAAAGAAGGGGCGATCTTGGTCAATCAAACGGCGGTGAAGGCATTCGGTTGGGATGATCCCATAGGCAAACAACTTCCTGCCGGATTCCAGCAGGCCAGAGTTGTGGGTGTGGTTGAGGATTTTCACTTCTATCCGCTACATCGCCGGATTGAGCCGTTGGTATTGCACATGCCCAGGCATGATCATCTAAGCAGCATGTACCAGATCACGGTGCGAATTCGAGGAGGCGATATCCCGGTGACCCTTTCCCTGCTTGAACAGACTTGGAGCAGAGTATCAGGAGGGATGCCTTTTGACTACGATTTCCTTGACCAACGAGTGGCTGAGCAATATGCTGCTGAGAAGCGATGGATGAGCATCGTTAAATACTCCTCGATGTTTTCATTGCTGATCGCCTGCCTGGGACTCTTTGGGCTGACCTCCCTGGCGGTAGCCAAAAGAACCAAGGAGGTGGGTATACGCAAGGTGCTCGGTGCATCGGCAGCCCGCATCGTCGGAATGTTAGCAAGCGATTTCTTCAAACTGGTCCTGGTTGCCAACGCTGTTGCCTGGCCAGTTGCATACGTGGTTATGAACCGCTGGCTGCAAAGTTTTACGTATAGGGCCAGCATAACCCTCACTACATTTATCCTTACTGCAATACTATCTTTAGGCATTGCTTTGTTGACTATTAGCATCCAGGCCATAAAAGCTGCACTCACCAATCCGGTGGAATCATTGAGATATGAATAAACAAAAATCTTAGATTGTTGCAAGCTCGAAGCACACAGAAATTCAGGAGAGTGATATTGCGGTGGGATGTTTGACCTTCCTCAGAAGCCTTCCTTCTTTGTCTCCTTTTCAAATCTTCCAAAATCTTTGCATCTATTTTGAGAAACTTCGCCAATCTCTCTATATTCTTTCCGGAAGGATTCTTTCTATCATTTTCCCACTCATAAACGGTATTCCGGTGGACCCGGAGCTTTTTAGCCAACTGTCCTTGCTGCAATCGCTTCTCCAATCTCAGTTTCCTCAGGAATTGCCCCAGAGTCTCTGAGGGATATCTGGATACAGTAAAGGTAATGCTCAGGGAGTGTGAGTTTTTGTAAATAGGAACCGCACGGTCATGCCTAATCACGTTTGCAAGCATTAATCACGAACAGCACGAAGGATGGCGAGTTCGAGTCTCGTCCGCCCCGCATTTTTAAGACGACTCGTAGTTTGTGGTTCATAGTTGGAAGTCAATTTAGAGGTCGTCTCGTCCTTCGGCAGGCTCACGGTAGTGAGCGAAATCAAACTGCTAACGGTGGGATTGACCCCACATTATTGTATCTGAAAATCGTCCCTCTCCCAATAAAAACACTCAGTGGTGGTTTATATTGAGATAAAGTTTGCTCGAGGGTGGTGTCGTTTCCTCTATTAGATAGTTGGTCTTCTGATTTATTTCCACTCTTCCAGTTTTGAGACCTCAACAGTATGATTCAAAATGGTGCAACCTCGTTATCAGCTCTACGTATAGAAAAAGGCCAGATGTTAAAATGAAAGGAGGGTTCTATGCGTTTTATCTGTTCAGTTGCGATTCTCCTAGCTTTTCTGTTCGTTGCTATTGCTACTTCTGTCTCAGCTCAAGGGATTAATGATCCCCACGAAATTCTGAATCGATACTTCCAGGCCGCAGGTGGACTGGAGCGGATGCTGTCCGAGCGGACGTCTTACTCGGAGGGTACTCTATTGTTGGGCGGGATGGAGGGAAACTTGAAGGTATGGATGCAAAAACCAGGGCAAAGTCGGGTTGAGATTGCCTTGGGTCCACTGAACATAATCCAGGGTTATAACGGTGAACATGCATGGGTACTAGACCAAAACGGGAAACTCCAGGTGATCACCAATCCGGATGATGCAACCGTTAAACGCCGCCAGGTGAGAAGGCTGATCGAGGAATATGCCTTTGCCAAGCCGGCTTCCGATATCTTCAAAGTCAGCCTTGAAGGTATTGATCAAGTGGAGGGCAAAGACTGTTATGTGATCAAGATCACAAACAAGATCAATGTCGACAGCTACACTTACTACATCAATACCCAGACCTTTGTCTTGGAGAAAACTGCATTCGTGGAAGATATAGAAAGCCGCGACACTTTCTACGGCGACTATCGCGAGATCGAAGGTTTACTGGTACCCTTTTGGACCAAAGAAGTCCCGCATCAAACCGGGCAAGCTCAGGAAATTAGGATTACCCGTTATGTGTCGAACCCAGAGATCGCACTTGCCTTATTCGAACCCCCACCACAAGGCAATAAGGACTACCAGTTCGTCAATGGTGACCGCGCCGAGAATATTCCATTTGATTTCATTGGTAATCATCTGTTTATCCCGGTGACGGTAAGTGGGAAGGAACGCCTGTGGGCTCTCGATACTGGTGCCGGCATGACGGTGCTGAACAAGTCGTTTGCCGAAGAACTGGGTCTGGTATTGGAGGGTGAGATAAAAGGGAAGGATGCTACAGGTGTTGTGTCGGCAAGCTTCACTACACTTCCGCCATATAGCATCAAAGGGATAAAGTTTAAGGATCAGAAGGTAGCCGTCATCGATATGAACGAGCTCATTCGACGGCTTGGTCTGGATGTGGTCGGTATCCTGGGTTTCGACTTCCTTTCCCGGTTTGTAACCAAAGTAGATTTTGCCAATGAACTTGTTTCATTCTACGAGCCGGAGAAGTTTGAGTATATCGGTGAAGGGCATGTTTTGGGCATGCATATTTACAACAAAATCTTTAGCGTTCAAGCGACGCTCGACGGAACCCATGCGGGTAGCTGGACATTTGATCTGGGGGCGAGCACTACCTTTCTGGATGGTCGATATGCTCTGCGTGAAGGTTACGCAAAGAAGGATGGAGTTATACATATGGGTCACGGTGCTGGAAACGAATTTCAAGCTAAGGACATCAAATGCGACAGTATTCAGTTTGCCGGTTTCACGGTTTATGAACCGGAGATCAGCTTCTCATACGGAGGTACCGACATAAACTTTACTGCCGACCAGATAGGTGTGCTGGGCAATACGCTGTTTCGGAATTTCGTGCTCTATTGCGATTACGCTGGTGAGCGGTTAATCGTGGAAAGGGGTGGCAAATTCAATCAGCCCTGGTCAGTGGATAATTCCGGTCTGCAGATTGCCTGGAGTGATAACCACGAGGTAGAGGTTTCGTTTGTCTCTCCCGACACTCCGGCAGAGAAAAGCGGTTTCGTTAAGGGTGATATTCTCCGATCAATCAACGGCATAAATGTGGATTTGCTGGGTGGTGTGACTGCAATCCGGGAACTACTCAAGGCAGAACCCGGCACCACATACGAGTTTGTTGTTGACCGGGCGGGAGAGAACAAGAGACTTATGCTCAAGCTAACCAGACTTATCTAATTATTAGGGCGCTTTCAGTCGAAGTTGATTATTTTACGGCGACTTGAGTTAACCGCCACATTATGCAAAAGGATGGGGATTGTGAGGGTGATAGAAGTTTGGGGGACTGAAGTCGGGGCCACGCGTTTACCCTAATTTAGAAGTCTCTCCAACTCTCCATTCTGAAATCCTCCAACCTCTTTATGCTTATTCTGAAGAACTTCGCCAATCTCTCCATACTTCTTCCAGACGGTCTATGCCTGTCACTCTCCCATTCATAAATGCTGTTTCTGTGCACTCGAAGCTTTCTAGCCAGCTCCTTCCGCTCCAGACCCTTCTCAAGTCTCAGTCTCCTAAGGACTTGCCCCAAAGTCTCTGCGGGGTATCCGGATATTGTGAAAGTAATGCATAAAGGTTCATGATTTTTGTAAATTTGTACCGCATGGTCAGGGGAAGGCACGTCTGGGAACATGAATTTCGGAAAGGTCTGGAAGACAGCGAGGTCGAGTCGCGTGAGCCGCTTTTTCTCACCCTCAACTCTCCGCTCTCAACCTCTCTAACCTCTCTTCTGCATCCTCCACCTGCGGGATCCCAGGAATAGCATTTTCGTTCAATAGCTGCCTAACGTTTAAATTAGCCGCCAGCCGAAGCGTCGCGAAGGCTGGTCGGCTGGATTTTCTTGTTATGCTGATATACCTTTCTCCTATGAAAGTTCGGGATCAAAATCTAATTCGTTTGGCCATTGGATGGAATCGAAACTGATTCCCACTGAACTAGATGGAGTCTTATTCTTTAATCCTGTGTATTTCCCTTGTTCCAAGTAGGACGTGGCATCAAATATGCGTTAGGCGTTGTTTTCGAACTTCAAGGGCAATCTATAGTTTTCAAGCGGTTTCACGTCTACAATAGATAGATACATCAAAAGCTCCCTATTACTTTAATGGATCAACCTCCGTTGTAATTCTACGTTTCCTAATCACAGCAATAGCCGCACCAGCAGGTATCAGCAAAGCAAGGACTGTCATCCCCCATTCGGAAAGGGCAGGTACTTGCTGGGGCTCCTCGCAGGCATCATCGATACCGTTGCTGTTATTATCGCCGAGGCATGCAGTATCTGCCCCCAGCCATTGGCCTCCACATGCCAGGCATTCATCATCGGTCATTTCCTGACAGGAACCATCGGAAAGGCAACAGGCTCCAATCTGTTCACTTAAGGGGTACTGCCAGACTCCTCCTGCATTTAACCCCGCATATAGGTAATCACCATACGTATGAAGCGACAATACTGGACTACCGACCAAGCCATAGCTGATTTCTATCCAGCTATCCCCGTGATCATTGCTGCTGAACACACTTCCCTCACCCGTTCCAGCGAATATTCTGTCTTCAAAGACATGCATACACCTGATGTATGTGTGTTCGGGTAGTCCGTTGGAAGACTGGTACCAGTTCCCTCCTTGATCGTCAGACCGATAAACGCCTTCGGTCTTGGTACCCACGAAGAAATGCCCATCAAAGCATTCTATGGCGGTGATACCGGGAGAGTTTAGACCATTGTTTATGGCCGTCCAGTTTGCCCCAACATCATCGGTGATGAATATCCCGGCGTCCAAAGTCCCAGCTAGCACATTTACGCCATCGGATGCCAGAGACAGGATGTTCAGGCTCCCCAATCCATTGTTCACAGGGCTCCAGTTGTCCCCTCCATTGGCCGTGACAAACACACCTTCCTCGCCACTCGCTGCAAAGAGGTTACCGCTACAGAAGGCGAACGCCTGGATCCAGGCGCTATTGAGGCCGTTATTAGTCATTGTAAACGAAGCACCATTATTCGTTGATCTAAATACACCGAGCATATCAGTACCAACGAAAACTAGTGATCCGGACGAAATGACAGCTCGATTCTCTACTGTCCAGATTGAAGAGATGCGGGTCCAATCAGATCCTCCATTACTGGAAAGATAAAAGCCAGAACCATGCGTCCCGGCAAGAAGGTTAGGGCTGCTTGAGGATATCGAACCCGTGCCGGCCATGAAAGTCGCCCCGCTGCTTAATGACCATGATCCTCCGGCAATACTCCTTCTGTAGATATGGCCGCTGCCAACACCGACGAACAGATATGATTCGCCGGCAGCGATAGTCCAGATGTCGGTTTCAGTGAGGCCACTATTTATTGTGCTCCAGGTTTGTCCTGAATCTGTTGACATGTATACGCCGCTGCCAAACGAAGCAGCGTAGAGAACTCCGGATTTGCTGGCAAATCCTTTAACTGAGGGCAGGTTAGTGCTCAGACTTGACCAGGTTTCGCCTTCATCGTCTGAAACAAAAACGCCTGATGATAACGTGCTAGCGAAGATTTTCCCTTCGAAGCAAATGATAGCCATAATGTTCAATTCGGTCAATCCGTTGTTTACCGGAACCCAGGTATCGCCAGAATCCCTATATCTGTACATACCATCCAGATATGTGCCTGCAAAAATGTTGTCTCCGTCCGTTGCCAGATAATAGCAATACTTCGCTGTAAGACCGGTGTTCACAGGCGTCCAAGTGCTTCCCTCATCGATTGAGCGGTAAATCCCTCTAAGATATGTAGCGGCATAAAGCGTACCATTGCAGTTCAAAAGATATTTTACATAGCGCCCTTCTAATTCATCACCGGCAGCTTCCCAGTTCGATCCGATATTATTGATGCGGAACACGTTTTCGTCTGAAGAAACCAATACATAGTTACCTGTCTGCGTCAGAGATTTCGTGTCACAGCTGGTCAAACCAATATTATGAAATGACCATGATTCTCCATTGTCGTTACTGAATAGAACCCCTCCACCTGTTGCCGCGTACACGTTCGAGTCAGCGCACATGATACTCCTGACATAACGACCGGGGGGACCTGAAGTCTGCTGCCATTGGGCTTGTACAACGCTACTGGATATCAGAATGGCGAATAGAGATATTAGCGCAATTCTCATTCCACGTTCCTCTCATAGTATACGTTGCATGCCAGGAAATCAGACAATCCAAAGGCTGAAACCACTATAAACTCACCAGTCATCCAGCACAACCGGTGGTCCATCGTAACGACGCTGTGAACGGTCCCAATCCCGCGACAGATAGGGCACTCCCGGTTGTTGCGGGTGCCACTTCCGCTTTCAATGACTCGCGACTTGCGGCCGCCTTACGGGTCTCGACAGTCTTTGGGGTGTAACGAGTGAACCAGTCGATTAGGGCGGGTGACATCCGTAGGAGTACAGCCGCGAAGTAGCGAGTCAGCCTTTGCTTCACTTGATCAATCCTGCTCGCCACCTTGTTTTCCTGGTCTCCGAATCGCTTCGGAATCGTCAACATAACTATAGTTTATATGGTTTCTTTATAACAGCTTTGGTCGCAAAACTGCGGTATAACATACGGTAATGCACCGAGGTTCAAGTTTTTCTCTTCCAATAAGATAAACCGGTTAAGTTGATCTATAGGGGGTATTATATGGTTTCTATATAACATTCCGATGAGTTCCTCCTATAGAGAGTCGATTGGGTTGCACACACCATGCCCGCCACGGTTTAAAACATGTGTGTAAATCATAGTCGTCTTGATGTCCTTATGCCCTAACAACTCTTGGACTGTTCGAATGTCATAGCCGTCTTCCAGCAGACGATTCGCAAAAAGAGTGTCGAAAACTGTAGCACGCCTTATGCTTAGCCATGCTCACCTTGCACACAGCGATGTTTGATCAGTAATACCCACCTGGTGTGATTCCTTTCGCTCTTGTCAGTTTTATAATATGTAATTCCTTTCCAAAAGTAAAGAAAAAAATAGGGGAAAGATCGCCAGACTACAATAGGTGCTTTGAGGGACCTCAACTGCTGTACTTAATGCCACTCCTTTCAGAGACTTATCTTTCTCTCCGTTTTAAAATCCCCCAACCTCTTTATGCTTATTCTGAAGAACTTCGCCAATTTTTCCGTACTTTCTCTAGAAGGCTTCTTCCTATCTTTTTCCCACTCATATACACTATTCTTGTTTACGCGGAGCTTCTTCGCTAGCTCCCGTTGTTCTAACCCCTTCTCTAATCTTAACTTCCTGAGAAGTTGCCCTAAAGTCTTTGTAGGATATTTAGACACCGAAAAGGTGATTTTTGCATAGTTATCAGTTTTGTAAATAGGAACCGCATGGTCATGGATTGACTACCTCTGCAAGGTCAGAGGATTACCGTTTGCAGTCTGGATTTTTCACGAAAAATATCCGGCAACGTTCTATTCCCCACTATCAGCCGGAATTGACGGAAATACGTCCCCCTCTCGGTGTCCAAATAGCGTCCATAAAAGGTACAAAACCATACAAAATTATCCAAAATGGCACGACAAAAAAACGCCCACAATCTGGAGTGCTGTTTGATATTACGATGAAAGACAAAGAGTTAGAAAATTAATGGGAAAGGCTTTTCAGTCCCTTGCTCTACCAACTGAGCTAGGGCGGCAAGCCTGTCTTAGGCAATGGTTAAACCGATGTTCATGGCAACATCTATATCGGCACTATATATAATCCCAATCATCTGGCAAGTCAAGATTTTTTTGGGTAATGTCCTAATTTGAAGATTTAAGCTGTTTTCTTACTTCTTGGACGGTCATAAGTTCAATATCCAAATGGTTTGCTCTTTTGACTCTTGCAACCTCTTCGTGGGCGTCTCTTGTAAAACTAAAACCTACAATTATACCCTTATCCCTTTTAGCTCTACGCAAAGCCGTTTCAAATTTATCGACTTCGACCCTGCCGACATGTTCGGACTGTTTTACTTGGATGGGGTTTCTTTCCATAAACGTGTAGCCATCAATACCCATATCTTTTACTTTTCTTTCTGAAACAGTCCCACCTAATGAACCAATAACCCAATTTTGAAATTCAAAAGGTTTAAAGGTTTTCAACTCTTCTAAATCGTAACGAACACCTACTATTTCAATAGTCTCTCTTGTTACTTTTGATAGCCTTCTCTTCATAAGACGACAGGCTGTTGGAGAGACGTCAATACCCAGCCATTTGCGTTTCAAATTCTGGGCGACCACAAGAGTAGTCCCGCATCCACAGAAGGGATCAAAAACCAAATCACCCTTATTTGAAGACACCTGAATGATCTTCAGAAGTAGTATTTCGGGTTTTTGTGTCGGATAACCCATGCGTTCTTTGGCTTGGGAGTTTAGGAGCGGAATATCCCACACATCATCAGCTGGGCGACCAGGAGAATTCTCGTTAGTCATTTGGGTCACCAGCCTA
>Ga0209636_10004452_pt1 | contig 14273 bp, 15 predicted proteins | sample DeeMarSWOR152_54_FD_187464 | JGI IMG/M metagenome (GOLD analysis project Ga0209636, IMG submission 187464) | Marine sediment microbial communities from White Oak River estuary, North Carolina - WOR-1-52-54 (SPAdes) (version 2) | ecosystem: Environmental > Aquatic > Marine > Intertidal zone >...
GCAAGAGTAACGTTGCCTACCGGCCACCGTTTATCTGACTCACGTGCTCCCAACTCAGCGGAGTGCCGCGCTTGATTTCCTGGCTGGCACGCCGCCCGATGATCTCATCTAGGTGACGAGTATGCAACCCATAGCCGGGGCGAATGGAGCGCACGTTCTCAGCCGTGAACATCTCTCCGGCTTTCATGTCCCGCACCACGAACAATGACCGACGAAAGACTTGACTCCCTGCCTCGCGCTCGCTCACGCCGTAGTGAACCATGCCCAATGCTTTCTCCGCTATGCGCACCGCCTCCACCATCCCCCTAAACTCATTGGGCTCCAGTGAAAAGGCGCTATCAGGGCCAGGCGTAGCACGAGATAGGGTAAAGTGCTTCTCGACGATGCAGGCCCCCAGCGCCACCGCTGCTACTGGCACAGCGATATCCAGCGTGTGATCCGATAGGCCAACGGGCACGTTGAAGGCTTCTGCCAAGTGTGGAATGGTGCGCAGATTCATCTCCTCTGGCGGGGCAGGGTATGCACTGGTGCACTTGAGCAGAGCGATCTGTCTGGCTCCTTCGTTTCGAGCGGCCTGCACGGCCTCCTCAATCTCGCCAAGGGTCGCCATTCCAGTAGAAATGATAAGCGGCTTGGCCGTGCGAGCCATCTTCTGGATTAGCGGGATGTCTACGTTTTCAAAAGACGCTACTTTGTGGACAGGCACGCCCATCTCCTCAAGGAACTCTACAGCCGAAGGATCATAGGCTGTTGAGAACAAGTCAATGCTGATTTCCTCGGCAATGGCCTTGAGTTTAGGCTGCCACTCCCAAGGCATGTAGGCTTCACTATAAAGGTCATATAAATTACGACCGTCCCAAAGTGTCCCTCCACCAATGCGGAACTGTTCCCCGCCAGAGCGTATCGTCATAGTGTCAGGAGTATATGTCTGGAGCTTGACAGCGTCAGCACCTGCTTCTTTGGCTGCATGTAAGATACGTACCGCCTGCTCAAACTCCTGACTGTGATTAGCTGACATCTCTGCGATAATGTAGTTGGAGTAGCCAGGGCCGATGCGTCGGCCATTGAGTTCAATGAACGGATTCATTTTCGCCCTCGCTTGGTTGCTCTTCATACAAGAGTTGCAAGCGCAGACATACCTTGCGTTCGTCATGTATAAAGTAAGCGCCAGGGTAAGCGGGAAAGGTACGTGCTCTGATCACGTCAATCAATTCCCTGGCCGTGTACCTGCGGTCCAGATCAATGTGATCAATTCGCTCTACATCTCCGATGCGATGGTACGTCCCTTCGTCACTACGTTGTCGGATCCGAAGTGCCTGACCAGAAAGGATCAAAGGCCAGGTCTCCTTGAACAGCTCCACACACGCCTGCTCTAGCTTACGATACAGCGTCTCACCGGTGTCAACAGGTTCTATCGGCACCTGCCGCTGGGCAATGATGTCCCCTGTATCCACACCAGCATCAATATAGTGAAGCGTTACACCAGCCGGAGTTCTCTCGACGATACTCCAAACGTTAGGATAGGCTCCCCGATTGTAGGGCAGGTATGCTGGATGCAGGTTTATGACCCCAGCAGGAAACAGATCGAGAAACTCAGGTTGTAGTACATAACCGAATAACACCGACAACCCGATATCAGGTTGCAATGCCTTGATTGCTTGCAATACCTCGGGCTGACGAAGCTGTGACCCGTCAAAGACGCGCGCCGGACTCACTTGGGCACTGTTCATGATCTCGTCTCCGTACTTGCGTTTGTGTGACGGGTGGACGGCCAACCCAACGATTTGCTCGTTCTGCTCTCGAAGCCAATGCATAACTTGCCAGCCCACCCAATTGTTCCCTAAGAAGAGAATTCGCATAGTCAATTACTCGCTAGATCTGAATGCGATTACGTCCACATAGACTCAACCACTCTCTCGGCACCCAAGCCATCCACCAGTTCCCTGCCCTGCCGACTCATCTGCCGACGTAGGTCACAGTCTTCAAGCAAGCCCACCAGTGTGTTAGCTACCTGCGCGATTGAAACCTCCGTGTGCCAGCTCAAGTTGAGTACGACACCCGCTTTACCTAGTCCAGCGGCAATGCCCTCCTGGTTTTCTGCAAGCACCACCACCACGGCAGGTAGGCCCATGAATGCCAGCTCCCAACAAGTACTGCCACCGGCAGAAACAGCTACATCAGCCCAGGCTATGAGTTCAGGCATATCAATGGCGTTGCGGACAAGGCGAATCAAGAATCTCGAATCATGGATTGCGGATTGCAGCTCCTGCTGGAAGTGGGGATTGCTGACACCGACGATAACCACAGCTTCAAGCCCGTCTCCGTCCACCTGTTGCAGCGCCTGAATGACTTTGAGAGTCTGATTGTCAGGGGCGCCACCACCCAACGTAACCAGCACTTTGCGGGCCACTGGGGGGATCTCCCGCTGCCACCCCTGCCACGCCAGGAACTCCAACCGCAGCAGCACATAGCGAGTACCCAGTAACAGACGTGTGTATGGATCACAGGAGTAATGCAACCATTCAGCGTTGATGTTCTGATTCAGCACCACATCAGCATAGTAGTAGTCTAGATGAGCCGTATCGTCAATCACGAGCAGCTGATGTCCGGCTTCCTTGATCTGGCGCTGGTACGCAGGATGAAAGTGGTACCCATCAAGCACGACCCAGGCGTCCGAATGTGCTGCCAACGCCCGTGAGGTGATCTCCCAATCGGCGGGGTCAGGATACGATCGCTCCACCATAATAATTTGAAAGCCCTCGTCTGAGAGACGCCGCCACAAACCGCCACTTTCACAGGATGTGATGAACATTGCCTGTCCACCTTGAGCTTTCCAAGCCTGAGCCAGGGCCAGGCAGCGCATCAGGTGGCCGGTACCGATGCGGGCGTTGGCATCGGCACGTATGAAGAGCGATTGGCACTTAGATCCCATATTTGATGTCCTTTTGCCGAACGTGCCGGTTGATTTCCAACCACTCAGGATGCTCATCCAATACAGCGAGCACTTCGCGCCAGGAGAAGCGGTCATGACAGAAGTGTTCATAGACGCGGCGGACGAAGGCCAGGTCTTCGGGTGCGTCCACTGTCCAGCGCATGTGGGAGTAGTCCACCTCGTTCATGATACCATGGGTATGGAACAGGTCAGGATGGCACTGGATGTAGGGTGTGACATGCTCGCGCCAAGCAGGATTACGATCCTCACGCCAAGCCCGTTCCAATACATCGAAACGCATCACCTCCGTATCCAAGCCCTGTGGGAACGTGCGCCGGGGCAGCATGTTGCAGGCGTAATCAACCTCCGGTTGCCGGTCCAAGAACTCGTGCACCACTCGATCTACGATTTCCGGCTCAATGAGTGGGCAGTCTGATGTGATGCGTACAACAATGTCAGCTTGGTGTGTCACGGCTGCATGATGGTAGCGATCAAGAACGTCCTCTTTACTACCCCGAAAGAAGAGCCAGCCGCGTTCAGCGCACAAGTGCACGATGCTTTTGTCGGCTGGTTGCACCGTAGTTGCCACCACCACTTCGTCAAGCGCTTGCGCCCGGCGAGCGCGGTTCACAACTCGCGTAAGCATCACTTCGCCAGCAAGGTCCAGCAGCACCTTTCTCGGCAAACGGCTGCTACCCGTTCGAGCCTGAATAATCGCAACAATCCTCATGTATGCTCAAGATTGGTAGGTTTCTCCAATAACCACCAATGCGTTCTGTCAAAACCGTCCTCGGGTCGCCAATATCCATTACGAAGCAGTGTCAAGTCAGGGAACTGGGTCTGGTAATGCGTTAGGAAGTCCCGCTTCCACAACAGATCGTCGTGGCCGTGGTAGTGAATGACCGTCTGTTCCTCAGCGAAGTATTCGATCGCCAGAATGTAGCGTTTGCTCACCCGGTAAATCTCAGCTAAGGCTATTGGCAAATCTGCCAGTGGGATATGGATCAATACGCCGGCAGTAAACACCAGATCAAAATATCCATCCTTAAACGGCAAGTCAAAGGTGTGATCGGGTAAAACGCCCACCTTTACGCTTGACGCTCTGGCAAGCTCCAGAGCGTACCGGTTGGGCTCGACGCCAACCACATTACTGCCCTCTCCAAGAAGTTCAGCCAAGGCAACAAGATTGTGGCCTCGATTGCATCCAACCTCGAGCACCCGCTTGATCGGCAACCCCTTTAACATATGTCTAAAGGCGGGTAACCGGGTACGCCAGTCAATCACGTTACGGGCCGTGTATGCTTTGCCAAACTCACCTTCCCAAACCCTCAACTGATGTGCCACCTTTCCTCTCCCATAGACATTTAGCCCGTTGGCCGAGTAAATGCACCTGCGATCTTGTGCACAGCTCTGACAACGTCGTCCACGTCATCGTCGCTCATGCGCGGGAAAATGGGAAGCGTGATGAATTGCTCATAGGCCGCTTCAGCCACCGGACACAATCCCGGCTCTGTTCCGAGCCGCTCCCGGTAGAAAGGTTGCAGATGCACCGGGATGTAGTGGACGTTGACACCGATGCCCTCAGCGCGTAAGACAGCAAATACCTCAGATCGCGTCGCTCCGAGTCGGGCTGTATTCAGGCGAATCACATATAAGTGGTAGGCATGAGAGACCTCTTCTCGCACACCCAATGGCTTCACGGCCGGTACCTCAGCGAAGGCGGTATCATAGCGACGGGCTATTTGCTGGCGGCGTGCCACCCACGCGGACAACTTGCGCAACTGGCTCATCCCGAGAGCACACTGGATATCGGTGAGGCGATAGTTGTAACCCAGATCCACCATTTCGTAGAACCAGGAGCCCTGTTGTTCGCGCTGGCGATGGTCAGTTGTGATGCCGTGGTTGCGGAAAACTCGCATTCGCCGTGCCAGTTCCGGGTCATTCGTGGTGATCATGCCGCCCTCGCCAGTGGTTATATGCTTCACTGGGTGGAAACTGAACACGCTCAGATCAGCCAGAGAACCAACCGGGCGTTCCTTGTAGCTGCCACCAAGGGCGTGGCACGCATCGGCCACCAGGATAAGCCTGTGCCGGTCGGCGATGGCCCGAAGCGCGTCGTAGTCACACGGCTGGCCGGCATAATCCACGGCAATGACGGCTTTCGTGCGCGGTGTGATCTTCGCCTCAACCTGAGCCGGATCGAGCAGCAGCGTGTCGGGATCCACGTCGGCAAAGACCGGCTTACCGCCCTGAAAGACCACACAATTGGCACTGGCGGCGAAAGTTATTGGAGGAACAATCACCTCGTCGCCAGGACCAATGCCAATCGCATACGTCACTGTGTGCAACGCCGCGGTGCCAGAGCTCACTGCAACAGCATTCTCTACCCCAACAAGCTCAGCCAAGGCCCGCTCGAACTCCTCTACTTTGGGTCCGGTAGTGAGCCAGTCAGAACGTAACACCGCCACCACAGCCTGGACATCAGACTCATCCACCCATTGACGGCCATAGGGCAGCATCCCCTCTCGCACCGGTGTTCCGCCATCGATAGCCAACGTAGTACCCATGTTAACTCTCCCCGACCATTTGCCGTAGCTCCTTGATGGTCAGCCACCTCTCGTTCTCATCGCTGGAGTACTTAAATCCCTCAGGCAAAGGTTTCCCATAGCTCCAGTTTGCCGACTTCCACCAAGGATACACAGGTTGAATGACGAACAGTTCTTCCAACTCCACTGTGTGCCGAGATTCATCACGTGAGATGAGTACCTCATGCAACTTTTCTCCAGGACGAATACCGATTAACTCGATCTTGCATTCCGGGGCCACTGCTTTGGCCAAGTCCATGATCAGCATGCTGGGAATCTTGGGCACGAATACCTCGCCCCCTTGCATTTGTTCGATACAGCGAATTACAAAGCGTACGCCCTGTTCAAGCGTGATCCAGAAGCGGGTCATCCGTTTGTCGGTCACTGTGATTTTGCCACTTTCCCGCTGCTTTTTGAACACTGGAACGACACTCCCGCGGCTGCCAAGCACGTTGCCATAACGTGCACAACTGAAGCGAGTTCCGCCTTTGCCGGCGTAAGAATTGCCCTGGACAAACAATTTCTCAGCACACAGTTTTGTTGCTCCATAGAGATTGATGGGATTGACTGCTTTATCCGTGCTGATAGCTATGACCTTCTCGACACCCAGATCGATGGAGGCATCAACCACGTTCTTCGCACCAATGATATTCGTTTGGATCGCCTCGAAAGGGTTATACTCGCAGGCTGGTACCTGTTTCAATGCAGCAGCGTGAACCACAATGTCCACATCTTTGAAGGCTCGATACAAGCGTTCCTTGTCCCGCACATCACCAATGAAGTAGCGTACTGGAGAGCCATCTGTGTCTGGATACACCTGACGCATCTCATGTTGCTTAAGTTCGTCCCGGCTCAAAATGATCAGCTTTTTCGGACGATATTCCTGTAATACAATCTGAACGAACTTCCTGCCAAAAGAACCAGTCCCACCAGTAACCAGCACAGCTTTATCATTCACCATCATATCCTCACTGGTCTCCATTCTGCATTCCCAAGTCGGATGTAGGAGAAGCGCTTTCTTGGCACACGTGAAAGCCATTGACTGGGACGATTTTGCCATCTGGGAGATGCCAGGCGTAAGGAACGAGAAGACAATAAAAGTCATCGAAAAAATTATGTGCCATCTCTCCCTCCATGCCCAAGTCCTGAGCAGCACCCGTTACCGCAAAACTGATCTCTGCGTTCTCTATATAATTATTAATTCCATTTTGATGTCGTATGCCTAATCGGATTGTATAAATCTGCGGAAGCAACCGCAAAGCGCTAAAGGTACAGGCGATCATCCCCCGGCCCTCAATACACTCGGGACATGCACCATCAAAAAGCATATTAGCACCACACAGGGAACCAAAGCGACTTCGAATAGCAATCCAAAAATAAGGTTTGGGCAAACGTTTCAAAGCATGGTAATAAATCTCAATATGCAGTTCCTCCCCGGAAGAAACTGTCTTTGTGATTTGTCCTTGGCTGTTTTTCAAAACCATTTTTTCAATTATCAGGTCCGTATACCCTCGACTAGGTTGCGGGGCGTAAAGCACGGAGTCTCCGCTAGCCGAACCCATATACTGCTGCACAACTTGCCGGGATACCCCATCGCTCATAACCTTGCCACCATTCAACCAGATAGCCCGCTGACACATACTTTGAATCGCTCCCATATTGTGGCTTACAAACAGCACGGTGCGCCCTTCGCGAGCGACGTCCTGCATCTTCCCCATGCACTTTCTCTGAAACGCAGCATCTCCCACCGCCAGCACTTCATCCACAAGAAGGATCTCCGGCTCTAGATGAGCCGCTACGGAGAAAGCAAGACGCACCGCCATGCCACTGGAGTAGTGCTTGATCGGCGTATCAATAAACTGTTCAACCCCAGAAAAGGCCACAATCTCGTCGAACTTGCTCTCAATCTCCACCTTTCTCATCCCCAGGATAGCACCGTTTAGGTAAATATTCTCCCGGCCGGTCAGCTCGGGATGAAAGCCAGTGCCAACCTCCAGTAAAGCCCCCATACGGCCATGAATTTCAGCGCACCCTTCCGTTGGTTCAGTGATCCGAGAGAGGATCTTAAGCAGCGTAGTTTTGCCCGCTCCATTGCGGCCGATGATGCCAACAACCTCGCCTTGATCTACCCGGAAAGAGACGTCCTTGAGCGCCCAAATTGTTTCCTCAAGTCCTGCCGCGCCGTAGGCTTCTCCTCGCAGCAACTTGGCAGCCCGTCGGAGAGGGGCCTGCGCTGCTTCAGTCAGCGATTCCCTAAGCGTCTTGTAGGAAGGCCGGAGACTACCAATCCGGTACCGTTTACTCAGGTTCTCAACACGAATAACAATGCCACTCATCGGCTAGATCACATCCGCAAATGTCTTTTCCAGACGACGAAAATAGAAGGCTCCGCTAACAAGCAGCCCCAAAGAGACCAACGCCGAAACGTAAATCATCGGACCAGGAGCTGTCTGCGTTCCCAGCAATGCCCACCGGAAGCCCTCAACGACTCCGGTCATCGGATTGATGCCATACAAAGTGCGCCAAGGCTCGCTAAGCAAACTACTGGGGTAAGCAATCGGTGTGGCGAACAGCCACAGCTGCACCAAGAAGGGGACTGCGTAGCGCACATCGCGGAACTGTGCGTTCATTGCTGTCAACCACAACCCTACCCCCAGTGAAGTAACCAGTGCAAGCAAAAGGAAAAACGGTAACCAGACCGCTGCAACGGTGGGAATAATACCATAGAAAAACATCATTCCCACCAGCACAACAAACGCCAGGGCAAAGTCCACCACCCCAGATAGCACAGCGGATATGGGTAGCACGAGGCGTGGGAAATAGACCTTCTTCACTAGGGCAGCACCCGCCACTAGGCTTGCGGACGACTGAGTTAGACCATTAGCAAAGAAGGTCCACGGAACGAGCGCTGAGTAACTGAAAATGGGGTAAGGAATCCCATCCGAAGGAACCTTTGCTAGTCTACCGAAGAATAAAGAGAATACTACCATTGTGAAAAAGGGCTGAATGATGGCCCATGCCGCGCCCAACACCGTCTGCTTGTAGCGCACCTTGATATCCCGCCAAGCAAGGAAGTAGAGTAATTCCCGGTAGGCTCGCAGCTCTCGAAGATTGATCAATCTCCAACCTTTGGATGGTCGAATGAGGATGCAAGGCACCTCTTCGACATGATAATCTGCAATTTGTCTGCTCATCGTTCCTCTTTCCTTCCGTTTAAGTAAATGCTCGCAAGAAAGCTCGGACAATCTTCTCCCCGGCAATCGTGTCACAATTGGACAACGGATCTCTCCTCCACTAACCGAAAAGCCTTGGAAAAATTCAAATCAGTTATCTTTCTCTCCCCTCGTCACCGACTTCACCAGAACAGACTCGTTACGCACCGGCGTATTCAGGTTCTCCAGCAACCAGTGCGACGATGGAATGAGATCCCTTCGTTACGATCGGTGTTCCTACCTCCCCATTGACCCAGTTACACACAGATTTGCTGATGCAGCTATTAGTTACCTATCGCAAAAGCGTATGCAACCACACTCCGACTTATCATGTCTAGCCCAACGTCCCGCGCGCTCAGTCTCACCTAATTGCACAGGACGGGCGCACGGTGCACAGCCTATGCTCAGACATCCTCCCAGATCCTCGTTAACCAACCTGACGGTTTCAGAGTGCGTGCGACCGACACTAGAGCTACGCTTGATTTTTCTCCCGCCAGTAATTCAACGTATCACACAGGGACTTTCCCAGCGGGATCTTTGGCTTCCAACCGGTTTGTCGATGGACCTTTGCAAAGCTACCTGCCAATAAAGGCACCTCACATGCTCGGAGTTTTCTGGGATCCTGCTTTACCTGAATGTCCTTCCCAGACGTATCCAACAGCCGATTCAGAACTTCTCTGATGGAGATAGCCGTTCCCGAACAAACGTTGTACACCTCTCCAGGCTCTCCCTCTTGAAGAACGAGCCAGTAGACTTCCACCATGTCCCTGACATCGGTAAAGTCCCTTCTTGCTTTCAAATTGCCCACTTTTATCACTGGCCCCGCCAATTTCTTTTCCATTGCAGCGATCTGCTTAGCAAAACTGGGGAGAGCACGTGCAGGAGACTGCCGAGGATCGATGTGCTTAAAGGGTCTTACTCGAACAATGGGCATGTGGAACTTGCACGCGTTCGGAAGGCGAGCATGTCTGCGTTGGCTTTGCTAACGCTGTATGAATCGCTTGGCCGAAGGGGAACATCCTCATCAATGGGCATATCTTTCTCTGTCACGTGTCCATACTCGTGGGCTGAGCCCACGTACAAAACCTTGATATTCCTGGACACAGCTTTGACCGCTTCAAACAGGTCGAGAGTCCCGTGAAGGTTTACTTGGAAGGTGAGTTTAGTCATGCGTTTTCTTTCTTAACCTCCTCTAGATCACTCCGCACCATCATCTCAACCAGCTCTTCAAAGGAGACACTCGGTTCCCATCCCAACTCCTCTCGCGCTCGACTTGCGTCTCCCACCAGTTGATGAACCTCTGCGGGGCGATAAAATCGCTCATCCACGACGATATAATCTCTCCAATCTAGGTTGACATGACCAAACGCCAGGTTCGCAAAGTCTTTCACTGAGTGAGTCTCCCCTGTTGCAACGACATAATCACCGGGCTGATCCTGTTGCAGCATGAGCCATATGGCTCGAACATAATCCCCCGCATAGCCCCAATCCCTCTTGGCTTCTAGATTGCCCAATCTAAGCTCATTGGTAAGACCAAGTTTTATCTCTGCGACACCCCGAGTGATCTTTCTCGTGACAAACTCTAACCCTCGTCGCGGGGACTCATGATTAAACAAAATCCCAGAATAGCAGTACATATGGTAGCTCTCACGGTAGTTCACTGTTAACCAATGACCATAGAGCTTGGCGACTCCATAAGGGCTCCGAGGATAAAAGGGCGTCTTCTCAGTCTGTGGCACCTGTTGAACTTGACCAAACATCTCACTGCTCGAAGCCTGATAAAAACGTATCTTTGGGTTATATGTTCGAATTGCTTCCAATATTCTGGTTACCCCAAGCCCGTTGATATCCCCTGTCAAGAGCGGTTGATCCCAGGAGTCCGGCACAAACGATTGCGCTGCTAGATTGTATACCTCACCAGGGTTCACTGCTTTTAATACCCTCAAGAGAGAGCTCTGATCATGCATATCTCCTGATATCATCGATATCTTGTCCAGAATGTGCTTTATTCTATCCAAGGTTGGCACACTTGTCCTTCTTTTCAGCCCAAATACCTTGTACCCTTTCTCGATCAGCAACTCAGCCAAATAGGAACCATCTTGGCCAGTAACCCCAGTTATCAAGGCTCGTTTCGTCACTCTATTCCTCCTCTTGCTTAAACATCGATGGATATGACAACAAAGTGTACAAGCGAATTTGGAATTTGCCCGCCGACATGATCTGAAAAAAATGAAACCCGTCTTTCACCTACGTACATTCTGCATAATTTTCCCTTTCAAAAAGTAAAAATCTGTCATGTGTTAGACAACATCCCAACAAAATGCCTTCTGGCCAAGTAGGCTAGACGATTCCTTAACATAAAGTGGCGAAAGCGACTCTTCAACCTCCACAACTGCTGTGTCATCGATTGGCTAGTGTGGCACCGCTTCAGACACGACCGTAGGGATCTTTCAAGCGCACAACGTCGTCCAGATGGGGCGTAGAAACCTCCAGTAAGACGCACTCTTCAAGAGCTTCCATTTGGTGGATCAATCCTGACGGGATATGAAAAGACATTCCCGGAAGCATATTGATTTTCTGGAAGGCGCTGGTGTCTTTGCCCACATAAAGCAAGAGCCTGCCGCTTTGAAGAAGAATCGTCTCCTCTTTTACCTTGTGGTACTGTACCGAGAGGCTTTCGCCAGCCCTGATATGCAGGATTTTGCCTGCATAGTTAGAGTTGAGTGCCCAAAGCTCTTCAAAGCCCCAAGGCTTCTCTACTTTCTTCAGGACTTCCTTCAAGGTCTCCCAGTTACCGACATCACTCCAGCCAATATCTCCTGTCGGCAGAACCAAAACTCGGTTGCACTTCTCCATCACCCCATAGTCGATCGAGACGGTCTCTTGCTCCCCATAGATCTTATTGAGGATTTCTTCATAGCCAGATGTGCCCGTGCACTCCTCGATTGCCATTAGACCTTTATACAAGTTTGGCATATATTGGTTAATCGCATGAAGAATCGTATCGACTCGCCACACGAATATACCGCTGTTCCAGTAGTAGTCTTCCTGACACAAGAAACGTTCCGCCGTCTCCCGATTGGGTTTTTCTATGAACTGATCCACTTGTAGGACCACAGACTTCACGACAGAACTATGCGATGACCAAGAGGTTGAAGCCTGAATGTAGCCATAGCCAGTAGCTGGACGATTCGGTGGTGTACCCAGAGTAATCAAGTGCGTTCCCTCCCGAGCGAGCACCACTGCGTCAGCCAGAAGTCTTAGGAAGCGTTTCTTCTCTTTGACCACGTGATCAGCAGGAAGAACGATCATTACTCCTTTGGAGTTGATCCTTGAAAGCGCCAAAGCTGCTAAACCAATACAGGGAGCCGTCCCTCGTCCCACCGGCTCTACAATGATGTTCTTCTGTGGCAATTTAGGAAGCTGCTCCTGTACAAGCTCGACATATTCTCTTCCCACAACCACATACGCATCGTCGAGCGGCACTAACCTTGTGATTCGGTCAACAGTCTCCTGAATCATGGTGCGATCCCCAAACAATCTAAGGAATTGCTTGGGCCGCTCTTTTGTGCTGAGTGGCCTCAGTCGCTCACCACAGCCGCCAGCCATGATGACGGTAAAGAGTTTTCTTCCCATCCTACTGTTTTGAGTCATTCGGATCCATGTCATTTGTATGTAAAATTACAACGAGCTGGCATAAGTATTGCAAGCTGACTTCTGTGTGTCAAGAAGTGTACATAACTAAAACTCAACTTATCATATTTCCTTAAAGTATAGGCCATACAAGAATTGAATCCCTTTAAGGTTCCACTCCCTCAGCACCTGAAAAGCAAAGCTCAAATGCTTTGCTCTAGCGCTTACGCGCCGCCGGCGACCACGACTTCAGTGGCCGCTTTTTTCCTCAGCTCCTTCTTACGCCTGCGTTTCCAGTGTTTTCTGCGGTTGATTTTGTCCAAGTCGCTCGCTTCAAGGACATTAATTCTACTTGTGGCCTCCGCACGGCGTTTTTGCTCCTTGTAAATCATTCGAGAAGCGCCGATTGCCGCTGGTTGCGCCATCCGGCGGGTGCCGTCTCCCACCTGCAAGAGCATCACCCAGGGTTTATAGTTCTTAAGAAGCTCGTCCCATTCAGTAGTAGGATCGTGCAAAGTCCCCCAAGCGTCCTCGTAGGGCCGTTGGTAGACATATTGACCCGGCTCAGTCATCCAGGTTCTACTTGCCACGTTCCTGCTCCTTGGGCCATTTGAGAGATAGTTCCTGTCCATCTACACGTAAAGCCGGCACCGTACCTTTCTTTTCCTGGTTTTCCGAATTCACAACCGTTATTTTCTGCTCCACACACGTTAGCCGACAGATGTCTGCCAAGTCACTATCTATATCACCTTCCAGACGCACTCCAACATAGCCTTTCTTCCGCAAAACACCTAAGAGCTGGACAGCTTCCCTCCGCGTTTGTCGATAGATATGCATCGAGTGCCGAAGATATTGTTGAGTCAACCGTGCCTTTGCTGCGAAGCCACGTGGGGTGATGAGATAACGCCACTGCCATTGCCCAATTCGCTTGACCTTTACATACCCTTTCGTAGCCAGATGTTTGAGTAGCCAATTGACCGTTCCAACGGCTACCCCGAGGCGCGTGGCGAGATCCACCTGCCGGACCTCTGGATTCTCAACCAGCGCCTCGAGGAGCTCAAGCTCTCGTAATCCTCCTGCACCATCTTTTTCTTTCATCATACCCTTCGATTCAGTTATCGAATTCAATGGCTGAATTATACCCCGATGGTAACGTCTTGTCAAGAGGGTAGTCCCGTCGAGCTGCTGTGTTGTAAAACTGCAACCGTCCTAGTGACTGGTCCAGATCCGATTCTGGAGAGACTGCAGATCACAGCGAAACCCTCTACAAGCCTCCTTAGTGAGAGACAAATCCTCGAGGAAGAGTAAAAACAGGTATAAAGCCTCTGAATATTCCGGCCTGAGACAAAAGGCGATTGTAAGAACCAACCTGGCCTTTTACCTACGATTTCGGTAAGTCTATCCTTACAGGGCTACCTCAATATGACCAATTTCTCCTTTGAATCTACTCTCACGCTCCCATCTTCACCCATAAGGTACACCACATAAATGTAGACGCCATTTGCCAGAGTCTCGCCCTTACTGTTTTGCAGAAACCATTCGAAGGTGCTCGTATCCAGCCAATCGGTGATAAAGACCTTTTCCCCCGACAGATCGTATATCTCCAGCTTCATGGGCCTCGTTATCCCACCTACTGTTTTGCCGCCAAAGGCTGCCGCTTTGAATATCACTCGATCTTCCCTTACGGGATTAGGCACTGCAATGATTTTACTTGGCCCAAGTCTTGCCACACTTGAAGCAGGCTTGCCAGGCCCTCCAGGCGGGGGTAAGTTAAACTCAGATGGATCGAGTGCCCGGTCGTGAATCTTCACTTCATCAATGGTGCCGTTGAAGTACCTCTCATAATTAACGTGCCCGATTCTTAAATCACTCCCCGAAGTACTAATACTTCCACCATCCGATCTGCTCACA
>Ga0209636_10004453_pt1 | contig 14272 bp, 13 predicted proteins | sample DeeMarSWOR152_54_FD_187464 | JGI IMG/M metagenome (GOLD analysis project Ga0209636, IMG submission 187464) | Marine sediment microbial communities from White Oak River estuary, North Carolina - WOR-1-52-54 (SPAdes) (version 2) | ecosystem: Environmental > Aquatic > Marine > Intertidal zone >...
TAGAGGGCATGAGGTAAAAAAAGACATCTCCATGCTCATGCGTCTCACCAAGGGCAACTATGTGGCCTTGAGTAAAGGCCAGGAGTAGTTTTCAAAGAGCTAAAATGTTACCATTTTTCCAACATTCCATTATTCCAAGGGCAGGGTGAAAGCAGAATCCAAGAAAAATATTTATAAATTCAATATGTTGTAGAAATTCCGATATATATAATTATAGAGGCCAGAAATGCTTTTAGATTCCTACCGTATTTTAGATTTCGCCAATCACCGCGGACAGCTTTGTGGGAAGATCCTGGCGGACATGGGGGGAGACGTGGTAAAGATAGAGCCCCCTGGAGGGGATCCTGTTCGCAGGAAAGGCCCTTTTTTACATGATGACCCTCATCCAGAAAAGAGCCTTTACTGGTTTGCTCATAATACTAACAAGCGCAGCGTCACCCTGGATATAGCAAAAGAGGATGGGAAAAGGCTTTTGCTGGAAATGGTAAAGAACGCTAAGTTTTTGATAGAATCGTTTTCCCCTGATTACTTGGAGGACTTGGGTCTTTCATATGCTTCTTTATCGGTCGTTAACCCTTCCCTGGTGATGGTTTCAATAACCCCATTTGGCAGGACGGGACCTTATCGTCATTTCAAGGACTCCGACTCTATTAACATGGGAATGGGGGGGCAGATGGTCCTCTGCGGCGATCCCGATCGGCCTCCCCTCTGTTTTACCGTGGAGCAGTCCTATTGCCTGGCCGGCATGTATGCAGCTCTGGCCGCCCTGGCCGCCCACGTGTATCGAGAAAGGACAGGGAAGGGCCAGCATATCGATGTGTCCATTCAGGAAAGCGTTGTTCTCACCACCTTCAACCTTCACCCATTCTGGGAGCTTCAGGGAATTTCTCTCCGAAGGGAAGGGCCCCGGAGCATGAGAGGAGAGCTCACTTTCCGCTCCTGCTGGAAGTGCCGGGATGGATATATCTCCTGGAGGCTTTTTACGGGCAGCTGGGGAAGATGGACCCGTGCCCTGGTGGATTTGATGAAGGAGGAGGGGGAGGCTGGAGATCTGGCCAATGTCCCCTGGGAAGAAATTGACATGAATATGATGTCCCAGGAACAGATAAACCGCTTCGAGGCCGCTTTTGGGGATTTCTTTCTCCAGCATACCAAAAGGGAGCTCTTTGAGAGAGCCCTGAGAGGAGAGCTCCCCCTCTTTCCCGTAAACACTACCGTGGATCTTCTCGAGGATGAGCAGCTTGAGGCTCGTGGATTCTGGCGGGAGGTAGAGTACCCCGAATTGGGTTTGAGCATAAGGCATCCTGGACCCGCTTTCCAGCCATCGGAGGAGGCCTGCTTCATAAGGAGACCTCCCCGGATAGGGGAGCACAACAGAGAGATATACACCGATGAATTGGGGCTTTCCAGTGAAGCACTCGTGATACTCAAAGGGACTGGCGTCATCTAGCGGCTTAGGAGGAACGAGATGGGATGCGCCCTTGAAGGGCTTCGGATCTTAGACTTTTCCTGGGTTATCACAGGGCCTCTGGCCACCAAGCTTCTGGCAAACCTGGGTGCAACCGTGGTGAGGGTGGAATACCAGGGCAGTGTGGACCTCACGCGCTCCTATCCTCCCTTCGCGGGGGGGACCCCTGGCATAGACCGTTCTGCAACCTTCGCCAAATCCAACGATGGGAAATACGGCATGATTCTGAACCTAAATCATCCGAAGTCTCGGGGCGTAGTGGAAAGGCTGGTGCGGTGGGCAGATGTAGTTGTGGAGAACTTTACCCCAGGAACCATGGAGCGCTGGAGGCTCGCCTATGAGGATCTGAGGGAGATGAAGCCCGAGATCATAATGATCCGGGCAAGCCTTATGGGCCAGACAGGTCCCTATTCCCATCAACCAGGCTTCGGGACCATGCTTCAGGCCTATGCAGGGTTCTCATCCTCAATGTGTTGGCCCGGTCGCATGCCTGCAGCTAGCAGTGTTCCATGGACAGATTACTCCGGGGCTGGCTTCACCGCCATAGCTATTCTAGCAGCGCTTGATTATAGAATGAAATGGGGAAAGGGAGTCTATATCGACCTTTCCCAGCTGGAGGCCGCCCAGCAATTTCTCATTCCAAGCCTTCTAGACAGTGCCGCTAACGGCAGGGCATGGGAGCCGATGGGAAATCGGCATCACTTCGCTTGCCCTCATGGGGCGTATCCTTGCCAGGGGATAGATCGCTGGTGTCTTATTGCGGTGTTTACTGACGAGGAGTGGGAGAAACTCAAGAAGGTCATGGGCTATCCGAATTGGTCCCAGGAGGAGAGGTTCTCGTCCCCGCTGAATCGAAAAAAAAATGAGGACGATCTCGATCAGCTCATAGCCAACTGGACCGTGGAGCGAGACCCCAAGGAGGTCATGGGAAAGCTTCAAGAGGCAGGAGTCCCAGCGGGAATGGTTGCGAATGGAGAGGATCTCTACCGAGACCCTCAGCTTAAACACCGGAAGCACTTTGTAAAGATCCAACACCCTGAGATGGGGACATCCTCCTACGATGCACCTCCTTTTCGCCTTTCCATTACGCCTCATCGAATGGATATGCCTGCTCCCTGCATGGGTCAGCATACGGAACTGGTGTGCCGGAAGTTCTTGGACATGAGCGACCAGGAATTCCAGGAATTGCTGTCCGAAGGCGTCTTCTCGTAGCCGCGGAGGTTATGTAAACCATTTTAGCCTGTTCAAAAAAATGCATACTATGTCCAATCAGCCGCTATCTGATCTCACGGTTGTCGAACTGGCCCAGGGCATCAGCGGGCCTTACTGCACCAAGATGCTAGCCGACATGGGCGCGGAGGTGATTAAGGTGGAGGAGCCGGGCTCAGGGGATTTCTTGAGGGGACAAGGACCTTTCCCCGATGATGTGCCTGATCCGGAGCGGAGTGGGGAGTTTCTGTATCTCAACACGAACAAACTTGGCATCACCCTCAATATCAAAACCAGGAGGGGAAGAAAGATCCTTGGAGAACTGCTTTCCCAGGCCGATGTCTTTGTTGAAAGCTACCCCCGGCAGATGATGGAGGAGCTTGGGCTCCACTATGAAGCGGTAAAAAAGCTCAACCCGAAGCTCGTGATGACCTCAATCACCCCCTTTGGTCACACGGGACCTTACAGGGACTTCAAGGCCTACGATGTCAGTATCACGGCCGCGGGTGCTATGAGCTACAGCACGGGATCCCCCGACCGGGAGCCGCTTTCCATGCCCGCGTCGCAAGGCAGCTATTACTCCGGCGCCAATGCCGCTGCAGCCACGATGTTGGCTCTCTATGTACGAGATGTGAAGGGCATCGGGCAACACGTGGACCTGTCTCAGATAGCGTGTTTCGGCATGTCCTTCGCCATTGCCGGCGGTGTTGCCATTCGAGGCGAGGTCTACGCCCAAAGGTTCGGCCATCGTCTTGGAGGGGTGTATCCCTATACCGTGCTGCCCTGCAAGGATGGTTATTTCAGGCTCTGCACCATCGAGGAGTCGATGTGGCAGAGGGTCCTTGAGATGATGGGCAACCCGGAGTGGGGTAAAGACTCGAGGTTTGCCGACACCTCTTCCCGTTTCCAGCACGCAGACGAACTGGACGCCTTGATGGGGCCCTGGCTGATGTCGCACACCAAGGCGGAACTCTATAAGCTTTGCCGGGACAAGAGGGTTCCCGGAACACCGGTGCAAACCATGGAAGAGGTGGTAAATAACGAGCATCTGAATGCCCGGGAATTCTTTGTGAAGATCGAGCACCCCGAAGCCGGGAAGTTAACGTTCCCTGGAGCTCCTTGCAAATACTCTACGTTACGCTGGGAAGTAAGGCGCCCGGCGCCCCGTTTGGGGCAGCATAATGAAGAGGTCTACTGTGGCCGTTTGGGATACACCGAGCAGGATTTGGCGGACCAACGCAGGGCCGGGGTTATCTAAGGTGGGTCATGCGAGGGATTGAAATAGATAAAAGAGCTCTCGAGGGGTTGAGGGTTGTCCTCTTTGGGACCATATGGGCTGGTCCCGCGACTGCTGCTACCATGGCCGATTTTGGGGCCGAAGTGATCAGGGTAGAGTCGCGCAGGTATCTTGATACCTACCGATTCCTCATGTCACCGGATCGAACGAACCCGGAGAGAGGCCCCTTTTTTCACACCATTAACCGGAATACGCTGAGCGTTACCCTTGACCTTTCACAACCGCGGGCAAGGGGGCTGGCTAAGGCACTAATTAAGATCAGCGATGTGGTTGTGGAGAACCAGTCTCCCAGGGTGATGAAGGCATGGGACCTCGACTACCCTGTTTTAAAGGAGGTTAACCCTGCCCTCATCATAGCTTCTTTGTCGGGATTTGGGCAGACCGGGCCTCTGGCCAACGACGTTGCCTATGGTCCGACCTTGTCCTCCCTGTCTGGGCTGGATGGCCTGGTAGGGTATTTCGGTGGTCCGCCTCTGGGGATTCACCGGGCGTACAACGATCTGGCCGCGGCCATGGCAGCCCTCTTTGCCATTCTGGTGGCCCTGCGCCACCGCGCCAGAACCGGGGAAGGTCAGTACATAGATGTCTCGCTGGGGGAAGCAGGCGTTGCCTTGATGGGCAGGGAGATCATGGACTATACTATAAATGGGCGAAGTGCCGTCCCTCAAGGGAACCGTCACCCTTCGATAGCTCCCCACGGCTACTATCCTTGCAAGGGGGAGGACACGTGGATTACCATTGCCTGCGGCACTGAGGAGGAGTGGAAGGCCCTGTGTCGGGCAACCCAAAATCCACAGTGGATCGACGATGACAGGTTTTCGGGTAACGACACCAGACTAAAGCACCAGGACGAATTAAACGGGCTCATAGGCGAGTGGACCGTCAACTATACGCCCACTGAGGCCATGGAGATCCTCCAGAAAATCGGGGTAGCCGCTGTTCCATGCCACGACGTTGCCACGCTATTCGCAGATCGCCACGCTCTGGAGGAGGGCTACTTCATCCCCCTTCCTCACCCTGCGGAATCCGATGACTTTATATATAACAACCCCTGGAGACTGAGTCAGACTCCTCCTGAGATCCATCGGCATGCCCCGCTGTTGGGCGAACATAACAAGTACGTCCTGTGTGAGCTCTGTGGTATCCCTGAGGAGGAGGTTGACTGTTTGGTGCAAGAGAAGATCGTTTACTAGGAGGCTGCTGTCGAGGAAAGCTACAGGGAAAGGAGTGAATCGTATGTCAAAGTATTTCGAGGACTTCAAGGTAGGGGAGGTTTTTCGCACTCCAGGCAAGACCATGACTGAAGGCGCTATCGCTATGATGGTAGGCCTTGGCGGGTTCACCGTGCCTCTTTTTAACGATGAGGAGTACGCCAGGCAGACCCCTTTTGGTTCAAGAATTGCACCCGGGCGCCTGACCCTCTTTGTTATGGGGGGATTGGAGGAACAGATCGGGATCTATGATGAGACGGTCATCGCCCTTGTGGGCCTTGACAAAGTGCGATTTAAGGCGCCGCTCAGGGCAGGGGATACAATTCACGTGGAATTCGAGGTAATCAATCTCAAGGAGACCAGCAAGCCAGATCGTGGGATAATGGTGCACAAGAGTAAATGTCTCAATCAAAGGGGAGAGGTCCTGATCGAATGTGAAGCCACCCACCTCATGCGCCGAAGGTCCACCTGAGATCTTGCTTAGAGCGCATTCAGAACAGCCTCGGCAAAGTCTTCTGGTTTTGCGCCAACTACCTCAAGGGCGATTTTTTTCCAATTTTCCAAAATCGCCTCTCTGACCTTGCTAGGCTCTGCTTCTAAGCCTGTGAGAGATCTTTCCAGCTCTTCAATCGCCTGGGGTGCGTTTTCTCCGCCCTGAAGTGGAAAGAATGTGCCCGAGAAAAATATGCCTCTAATAGTGCGACCTTCCACGCATATACAGGCCCTGATGAGGGGGCCTTCTTTCACCTTTTTTATCCCTTCCTTGACTTTACCCTCAGGCGAAGCCTCTTTAAATGCCCTGTTTTCCGCCCGGGCAAAAAACCATTCCGGCTTGGTATGTTGTTCGAAGATGTTCCTTTCGTAGTCCATCTCCTTTTCCGTTAGACAGCCCCGCACGAGCTCGATACCAAGCCCTTCGCAAAATGCATCTATTATGACTTTCCTGATCTCATCCATGGAGATCGTGGAACCTACTGCCTCAGATAAAGAGCCTATCCTCTCCCTCACAGACTTAGCCGATTTGTCTGAGAATTTTTCCTCAGGGAGGACCAGCACCCTCTCTGCCTGCTCCATAGGGATGGGCGTAACAGTAAGGCAGAATCTATCTATACATATTCCTCCTTGAAAATAGGCACCATGAGGTCCTATCTTTTTCCACCTGTCACCAATTAATGCCTCCAAATCGTTCAAGGGCCTGTGCCTGGCTCTTATGGCGAACCTCTGCTCTAATTTTCTCCCCACCATCTCGTTTATGTATCGAAATACCTCTGGGATGGAATCAGGAAAAAACTTTCTATCCGCATAGCTCCATATCCCCAGGTAGCCTTTGTGACCAAAGATTAATCCTTGACCTGGAAACCTTATGATATCGATACTGTTTTCTTTAGCATATTGCAAATCCACGTCCCTCTCTGGGCTATGGAAATAGCCCATAACGACCCCGGGTCTACGGAAGTTGACCAGGGCAAGTGTGTCAGGAACGATTCCCTCGATTCTGGCCTTCGCAATAGATGGGGCAATACCTGCGCTTGCCTCAGGATAGGAGTTCATATAAAGATCCAATAACCTCCATTCAGGATTGGTGCTCATTTACTCCTCCTGCCTTTACCGTTGACAATAAATTCAATATGTGAGTTAATCCGCTCTGCTACAAATCTAATCAACAAATTAATTAAATCCTCAATTGGCTGTCAAGACAATTTGCTCTAACCCCTGATTTTTTGGAGAAGGAGAAAGAGGAGATGAAGATCCCAGATAATGGACCTCTGGAAGGTGTTAAGGTGTTAGACTTAACCCGCATGCTACCGGGTCCTTTTTGTACCATGCTTCTGGCCGACTTGGGTGCAGAAGTAACCATAATTGAGCGAGCGGGGGGAGCTGACATAGGACCCAGGAGAAAGAATTTCCATGTCGATCGGAACAAAAAGAGCCTTATATTGAACCTTAAGGATGCCCGGGCAAAGGATATCTTCTACCGGCTTGTCTCAAATGCGGATGTAGCGGTAGAAGGGTTTCGGCCCGGGGTGACAGCCAGGCTCAAGATTGATTATCCCACGTTAAGAGAGATAAACAACGGGCTGATCTATTGTTCTATTTCAGGGTATGGCCAGGATGGTCCCTATGGAACCCGCGTTGGCCACGATATCAACTACATTGCTCTATCTGGACTCCTATCCTTGACGGGCAAGAAGGACCAAGATCCGGTCATTCCGGGGACTCAGATCGCAGATGTCGCTGGGGGTGGTTTGATGGCAGCCAACTCTATTTTGGCTGCCCTCTATTTCAAAGAGAAAACAGGGCAGGGGCAATATATTGACGTCTCCATGATGGACGGTGTTCTTTCCTTCAATGCGGTGACGCTTTTTGAATATTTCTCTACGGGCAAGGCCCCCCAAAGAGGGACGTACCGACTCTTAGGATCGGCCCCTTGTTATAATGTCTATCGTACTAAAGATGACCGACATATCACCATCGGGGCTCTGGAGCCCAAATTCTGGGCTAACCTCTGCCAAAAACTGTCCAGGGAGGATCTCATTGCCAAACAGTATGATGCAAGTTCAGAGAGTCTGGAGGAGGTAAAGCAGATCTTTGCCTCCAAGACCAGCACAGAATGGGAAAGGCTCCTGGAATCAGAAGATGTCTGTTATGCCCCAGTTCTCAATCTGGAGGAGGCTGCTCGGAATGACCAAGTCCTTCACAGGGACATGGTTGTAGAGATGAAAGGGCCTGACAGCAAGAACCTGAAACAGGTTGGCATCGTCCCCAAATTTTCTCTGACACCAGGAAAGATACGAATCCCTCCTCCCACGCCTGGGCAGCACACCCATGAGATACTGAGGGGCCTGGGGATCGGTCAGGAAGCAATCTCCAAGTTGGAAGAAGAAGAGGTCGTTAAGGGTTGCTCAGGGTGAAAAAAGGACCACAACAGAACCCCAAAATCTTTTATGGGTGGTTTGTCATAAGCGGACTTTTTGTGGTTGCTTTTGTGGGTCCCATGGGGCGGTATATCCTCACCGCCCTTTCCCCCTTCATCATGAAGGACCCAGGATGGTCCCGCCAGACCATTGGCCTGGCCTTTACCATTCATTTTTGGGCCTATGCACTCTTTGCTATCGTTACGGGAAGATTGATAGATGGGATAGGGGGGAGGATAATCATTTTTATTGGTGGTCTCCTCATGTTGGTCGGTCTTACCCTCCTGTCCGCAGTCCAACAAATCTGGCAGTTCTACTTGGTCTTCGGGATTCTACTGGCTGCAGCAGTATCCATGGCCCATTTTGTCCCTATCACTGTCTTAGTCAGGAAGTGGTTCATTAAAAAGGCAGGTCTGGGTACCGGTTTGGTTACTATTGGCATGGTTTCAGGATTTGCCATTTTGCCTCCCATAATAAGCCGCTTGAGTGCCCATGTGGGATGGCGTACCGTCTGTTTGATATGCGCCGTGGGCTTTGGCACTATCGTAATGCTGGCAGCAGGTCTGATCATAAGAAAGACTCCCGAATCCATGGGGCTGCGTCCAGATGGAGACGAATCGTCGAGCAATGAACGGGCCAAATCTACCCTGTCCGAGACCTCTGATCTCCCCAAAGACCCATTATCATCGACAACAGGTAGGGCCCTGCACGATAGGAACTTGTGGTACTTTTTCACGGCCTATTCGGTGACCGCTATCCCCATGCAGGGATTGCTGGGGCATGTGATCATATGGGGCGTTGATCTCGGCTTTTCAACTGCCAACTCTGGTATGATCATGACTGCCCTCACCCTTCCTTCAATTCCTGTGCGGCTTTTGGCCGGCTGGATGGGAGACCGCTTCGGGAAAAGAAAGGTCCTTATCCTCTTTAACTTGTATGCAGTGGTCATCTGGTTGTCTGGTTGGTTTCTTATCAAGGATACCTCGAGCTTCTTAGTTTTTGTCATATTGATGGGTTTTGCCTATAGCGCTCCTTTTTCTCTCTATACTCCACTTTTGGGGGATATTTTTGGCAGAATGATTGTGGGCTCTCTCATGGGCGTGTTAACCTTGGGCCACGGGATAATTGGAGGAATAGGCCCTTATGTATGGGGCTGGATTGCCGATAAGACAGGTTCGTATCTGTGGAATTGCCCGATTTCCGCTGCTTGTTATGTAATTGTGGTGATATCCATTTTTTTTCTCAAGACCTCTTCATATGAGAAACAGGCGTGAGAGCGATATCAATTTCTCCTTGACGTGGTCTCTATAATTGTGCCATTAAAAATTACATCTGGCCTTAAATCCGGAAACTCACAGCAACAGAAGGAGGAAATATGTTCAAGACTCGATTTACACAATTGCTTGGAGTTGAATATCCTATTCAGTGTGGATCTATGATGTACATCAGTGATGCCGATTTTGTGGCTGCCAATGCCAATGCCGGGATTCTTTCCTGCCTGGTATCGGCAATGTTCCCCACCGAGAAGGACCTGGTGGATGAGCTTAAGAAGCTGAAAGACCTGACGGACAGGCCTTTCGGGGTAAATGTCTCCTTATTTCCTGGCCTTCTCCCCCTGCCCGTGGAGCGTTATTTTGACATCCTGGCCCAACAGGAAATCCGGATTGTAGAGACCGCTGGGCGCAATCCCGGACCCCATAGAAAGAAGATCCAGGAGAGTGGTTTTTTCCATATTCACAAATGTGCCAGGTTGAGGGACGCGGTCAAGGCAGAGTCTTTGGGTGTGGATATGGTTTCTGTGGTGGGTACCGAATGCGGCGGACACCCCAGCATGGAAGATGTGACCAGCCTCGTGTTGATCCCAGAGGTGGCTGATAGGATCACTATTCCCCTGGTGGCTGGAGGTGGGTTTTGCGACGGAAGGACCTTGGTGGTTGCTTTGAGCCTGGGTGCCGATGCTGTGCTGATGGGAACTCGATTTCTCAACACGCGGGAGTGCCGAATTCACCCTGCACTCAAGGAAAAACTGATCCAGGCACGGGAGACGGATACTGTGGTGATCCAGAGATCCATTGGCAGTGCCACACGGGTACTGAAAAATGACTGGGCGGAAAAGATCCTGGAGATGGAAAGGAAAGGGACCACACTGGAAGAGCTTTTGCCTTATATAGGTGGTAAAAGGGCCGAGCATGCCTGGTTACATGGGGAGGAAGATGCCGTGCTCGCCTGCGGTCAGGTTGTAGGTCGAACCAAGGAGAATCTTCCTGTCAAAGATTTGGTGGCAGAGATAATGTCAGAGGCAGAAGAAACAAGGCAAAGGATTTGGAAGGCCAGATTATAAGGCGATATAGCGTTTGAATACACCCAAGATCCAGTTCCAAGGAGGAGTCATGCTAGTCACAGATCTGTTTAAGGAACAAGCGGCAAAAACACCGGATGCAGTGGCCCTTGTTTTCAAGGAAAGAGAGACCACCTGGCGAGAAATGGATTTCCTGAGCAATCGATTTGCCCAGGGAATGCTGGGCCTGGGTATGAAAAAAGGGGATCGAGTTGCTGCCTTGCTGACCAACTCCCTTGAATTTATCGTTACCTACCTTGCCCTGCTCAAGAGTGGAGGGATATTTGTCCCATTGAACTTCCAACTGACCGCCTCCAGTATCGAATACGCCCTCAACCACTCGGAGTCAGAGATTCTGGTTTGCGATGATGAATTTGTCCCTACTATCAGAGAGATCTTACCCAAATTAGCCACTATCGATCATGTAATTACCGTAGGAGAGAAAGAATCACACGAGGGGGTGCTTTCCTTTAGGGAAGTCCTATCCAGGGGAAAGGATATTGAACCATCGATTCCTGTCAACAACGATGACACCGCTATTTTCCTCTACACAGCCGGGACAACCGGGGATCCCAAAGGTGTAGTCCATACCCATTTCAACTGCAGATACGTGGCTCAGCACTGGGCCCGAGTATTTCATATGGGCCCAGGAAAATCAGTACTGCTGGTATTGCCTCTTTTTCATTCCTTTGCAATTCACTGTGTGACCCTCCCTGCTTTGATCTCAGGCGCCCGGATCATTATGACCGAAAGGTACCGCACGCAGTGGGCCTTAGAGGCAATACAGAAATACCGTGTAAATATCTTGGCCCTGGTCCCCGCAATGGCCAGCATGATCATTAATCACGAGGATTTTCCAAGATACGATTTGTCCAGTCTGGAGATCGCATTAATAGGGGGAGCCATTGTCCCGTTCGAATTGCTCAAGCAGTGGCGCGATGCATTTCCCGAATTAGAGCTCATTAATGGATATGGACAAACCGAGAGCTGCCCATGTTGCGCCGGTCTGTGGGATGTAGACATCCTGGAAAAACCGCGCTCTGTCGGAAAGCCATGGGATGAGGTGGAACTAAAGATCCTCGATGACCAGGGGAAGGAGCTTCCTCCCGGGGAGACAGGTGAGATTGTCTATCACGTGCCTTCGGTCATGAAGGAATACTACAAGTCCCCTGAACTGACGGCCCAAACGGTACGGAATGGATGGCTCTACAGCGGAGATTTAGGGTATGTGGACGCAGACGGGTATGTGTTTATCGTGGATCGGAAAAAGGATATCATCATCAGGGGTGGAGAGAATATCTCCTCTATGGAGGTGGAGGAGGTGTTGCACCAGCATCCAGCGGTTCTTGAAGCGAGTGCCATTGGGGCTCCGGATACAGTCTTGGGCGAGACGGTCATGGCGGTAGTGGTAAAGAAGCCCGGGTATGACCTATCCGAGGAGGCCTTGATTCAATTCTGTGAGGAGCATCTGGAACGTTTTAAGGTCCCCACCCGTGTGGAGTTTGTGGACGAATTGCCCCGCAACCCAGGGGGAAAGGTCCTGAAACGAGAGTTGAAGTCAAGATACTTTGGTCAAAGGGACACCTAAGACCTCAAGTCTCTCAGCCCTGAACTTCCACCATTTTTCTTAGCCCCCCTGTTTTCCTCGGTTTCAACGGACGGTCTCATATTACTTCATATACCCTGATTAGCGAAAGCTAAGGGGCATTAATCCGGCATTGCTTACAAATGTGTTGACTAATTAGCCCATTATTACTATTATGAATATGAGTAATACTTCTTGCTAGGAGGTAGTATGAAAACCTATTCCATAACCGCAAAAGGCCAGGTAACTGTTCCCCTTGAAATAAGAGAAAAGCTGAAACTTAAACCGGGAGACAAAGTAATGTATCAAGATACTCAAGAGGGCGTACTCTTGAAACCTGCAAAAAGAAATATGCTTGCGGATTTTGGGTTCCTGGAAGGCAGGCAAAAGTCAAAAAAAGATCTAGATTTGATAAGAAAAGCAGTAAGAGAAAAAATAGCTAAACGGGCGCAGTGAAAATGAAGAAGGTCTTTTTCGACACCAATTTCCTCCTGCGTTTTTATCTTGGGGATGTTCCTTCCCAGGCACTGAAAGCAAAAGGCATGATTCAAGCCGCCATCAATGGTTCTTTACTGCTGATAACCGATCTTGTTGTCATTTGCGAGATGGTCTGGGTAATGGATTCCTTTTATCACTTAGGAAAAGAAGAGATTTGCGAAAAGATCACCAATCTTTACGAAACACCTGGAATAAGCGTAATAAATGGGGAGATACTTCCTGATGCTCTCAATGCCTATGTTGAACGAAATATTGATTTTACGGACGCTATCGTAGGGGTAAGTGCTACGAGGGCCGGCATTGAATATCTGGCTTCATTTGATAGAAAACACATGGATAGACTCATGGCTTTAGGTCTGAAACGGGTCGAAACACCGGAGGAAGTTCTATAATCGTCCTTACCCTCACCTTTCTGCGTTGAGGCTTTTGACCCCTAGCCCCAAATCCTTCAATCCAAGATAAGAAGTGCCAAAAAAGTCAAACAAAGGGTTGAGCCCAGGGACTTATAATATGCAATTGTCCTAAGGAGGCTGCGTGGAGATCAAACAGATAAAGTTAACAAAGATGGCCACTTTCTGTTATTTGGTGGGTGATGGATCATCGAAAACATGCGCCCTGATCGATCCTGCATTTGATACCAAAAAGCTACTGGATGAGGTAGAGAAGGGCGGATATGAACTAACCCACATCATCAATACACACTGCCATTCAGATCATTCCGCAGGAAATGCAGCTATCATGGCTGCGACCGGTGCCAAGCTCTTGATTCATGAACTGGATGCTGAGCGATTGGATAGGATCCTAAACAGGGCTTTCTCGAGGGTGCTTGGAGGTAAGGGCTCGCCGCGGCCTGACATTCTGCTAAAAGATGGCGATGTGATAAAGATCGGAGAAAACAGCTTAAAGGTAATGCACACTCCAGGACATACCACTGGAAGCATATGCCTTTACACTGACGGCAGTATCTTCACAGGAGACACTCTCTTTGTCGGTTCTGTGGGAAGAACCGATCTTCCCGGGGGCTCCATCAAGCAGTTGTTGAGATCCATCCATGAAAAGATCTACTCTTTGCCAGGAAAAACAACGGTCTGGCCGGGACACGACTATGGTCCACTTCCCCATTCAACAATTGAGCATGAGAAAAAGACAAATCCTTTTACGGGTCAATTGTGAGGTTTGTATGCTTCAGGAGGATACTTTGAAAGATAGAGTGATTGATGAAAATGTGGTTCAAAACAGTGAATCCTAGATGGAAGCCATTTGGTTTTACAGATTTCTTATGAAAATATTAAGACCCTTTGATGGCTAAAATGATAGAATAAGATACAGGTAGGCAAAACGCTCAAAAAGTTATGATTAGCATAGAGACTGTCGAAAAAGTCCAAATATCGCTTTTTATCGAAATATACATATAGTGAAATCAAGCACTTACAAGGCCCAAAATCATCGTTTTAGGGTTTTTCGACAGTCTCATAACAATAGTGAAATTTTTCTAGATTCCAGTAATGCACGAAACCTTAAAAGTGAGGATGCTGCCAGATACCACAATATACAGGAACTTAGCTTACGCCTCCCGTATCTTCCGTTCTTTCCTGCTCATACAGAACCTTTACGTATTTCTTGCCTTATCAGTCGCAGATATTATTCACACCTTATCAAATTGGACACATGTGAACCTTTTTTCCCTCGAGGAGCGACAAAAAAAGTATACATTCACAGAAATCTTTGTTATTCTGTAACAAAATTATAAC
>Ga0209636_10004454_pt1 | contig 14271 bp, 10 predicted proteins | sample DeeMarSWOR152_54_FD_187464 | JGI IMG/M metagenome (GOLD analysis project Ga0209636, IMG submission 187464) | Marine sediment microbial communities from White Oak River estuary, North Carolina - WOR-1-52-54 (SPAdes) (version 2) | ecosystem: Environmental > Aquatic > Marine > Intertidal zone >...
TAGGATATCATAAATAGTTCCGGATGACGTCTCGGAAAGCGTGGAGAAGACCGCCTTTGTGCCAGGATTTGCCTTCAATTCATCAGCGAGCTGCTCTTTGGAGAAAGGTTCTCCCCATTCGAGAACAATCTCTCTGACATCCACGCCGTAAGCCCGGCAGATTTTCCCCCAGCGTTCGCCGAATTTGCCGCCGTTGAGGCTGATCACTTTATCGCCTGGGCTGAGGGTGTTGATGACAGCCGTTTCCATGGCTCCTGAGCCAGATGAAGTCAGGATAAAAACATCCTGCTCTGTCTGGAATACATATTTCAGGCCCTCTGAGACATCCATGAAGATTTTAGAAAATTCAGGGGTCCGATGGTGAATGATCGGCTCGGCGGCAACAGAAAGCACCACATCCGGTATGGGGGTCGGTCCCGGAGAGAGAAGGTAGTATTTTTTAATCATATGATTCCTCCTTTTAGTATTTATGATTATGCTATTTTGAGGCTTATCCTCTTCTGAAGATGAGATTAATCAGCCGTCTTTTAACTCTTTAAGCTACCAGAAATCGAGAATTCAGTCAATTAAAGCTGACGCAGCAGTTCTGTCAGGAGCGCCGTTCTTTTAACGAGAGAGGAGAGAAGAAGGTGTTCATTTTCGGCATGGATCCCCTCACCCTCGGGCCCTAATCCGTCCAGCGTGCCCGTTCCTATGCTTGAGGCGATTGAGGCATCTGAGCCTCCTCCTGTCTTTCCGGCCTTCAAATCCATTTTAAGAGAGGCCGCGATAATTCTTGCTTTGGCTAGCAGAGCGGAGGAAGCTTCTGTTCTCTCCATAGGAGGAGTCAGACTCTCGATGACATACCGAAGACGCGCTCCTGATTTCTTGGGCTTCAAGCGTTTCAGCGTTTCTATGATATACTCTTTTTCCGATCCCTTCCAGAACCGGAAATCCAGCACTGCCCAGGCTTGATCCGCCACGATATTGGCTTTTTCTCCCCCTCCGATCAACCCGATGTTCATCGTGATTTGGCGTGTGGTTAGTTTTTTCAGCCTCTGAAGATGAGTGATGAGTTCGTCGATGGCGTTTATACCTTTCTCGGGATTTCCGGCGTGAGCCGCCTTTCCTCTGCACTCCAAACGAACGACGAGACGGCCCTTCCTCTGGACCTTTAAAGCTCCTCCTGGAAGGGCGGGCTCCAAGCAGAGGACGTGGTTCGACTTTCGGGCGAATTTTTTGATCAGTTTGACCGAAGCCTCGCTTTGAATCTCTTCGGCTGAATTCATGAAGATAGCAATCCTGTGATTCGTTTTTATATTCAGTTCATTCAAAGCCTTGAGAGCGGAGATGGCCATCACAGCCCCACCCTTCATATCCAGGACGCCGGGGCCGAAGACCTTGTCCCCAGAAACATAAAACGGCATTGTTTTTATTTTGCCCACAGCCCAGACTGTATCCAGGTGGGTGAGGAGAAGGATCTGCTCTTGGTGGGCTTTGAGCGGTTTGGCTGGATATTCGGCGAGATACAGGTCACCGATCTCCTGCTGAGGAAACCGGGTGACTTTGGCCCCAACATTCCTGAATCCCTTCGCCGCGAAGGCTGTGCAGGCATCCACAGCTTTTTTATCGTTAGACGGAGACTCTAAGTCCACCAGTTTTTTTAACAGTTGGATCATCTCTCCGCGTCTGGCTTTAAAATAATGCTGAAAATCCATGATTCCTCCTCTTTCCGGAACTTCTAAATTTATCACAGACGAAGATGAAATTCATCAACAAATCATCAAGATTATGCATCATTATTTCTATGATAAGGGTGAGGGGGGGCGTTGTTAGCAAACGAAATTTCCCCGTTGACTTTCCCGAAGAATTCTATGAAGATTTGAGAAGAGAGCAGGGAATGAAAAAGATTGTTTTAGGCTTCATGATTTTATACCTGGCCAGTGCAGGTTTTGTCTGGGGGGGAGGATTCAGTATGCAGGCTAGTGGAGGCGTAATTTTTCCCAATGAAGGAAATGATAACCTTGCCTTCGCTTTTGGCTTTGGTTTGAATTGTTCCTTAAGTCAGAAGCTATGGGTTTCTTTTGGTCTAGGATACTGGAAGAGTAGCGTCGGAGAAAAACCAGGGAAACTCTATGAAGGCAAACTGAATGCGACCCCTTTCCTGGTATCTGTCCATTATTCCATGCTTAAGGAGAGAAAGTTCGTTCCTTATGTTTTTGTAGGCCTTGGATACATATTATATGATTTATGGCTGGAAGATATTGTTACGATCCCGGAAATCACCGTCATGCAGAAAGTAGAGAATGATCCGGTCTGCTTCGGAGGGATAGGAGGTCAGGCTCAATTTTGGGATAAAATTTTACTTTTTGTTGAGACTTCCTATTTCTACAGTAAGCCTGAGGGGAAAACCATTGTCTCGGATATGAATTTTGGCGTCTTTAAAGAGGAATTTTCTTTGGATATGAGGACCATCCACATAAGATTCGGTGTGAAGTATCAATTCTGATGAAATCGTAAGAAACAGATAACGATGAATATCTTCTCGTTCTTATTCTTGCTGCTGATTGCAGTCATCACCGGAGCCATCGGAGCTCGCCTGGCGGGAAGAAAGAAGATAGGATGTCTGCCGTCTATGGTGCTTGGATTCATTGGAGCCCTGATCGGCACGTTTATCGCTCAGAAATTAGACCTGCCTCTTTTCCCTTCTCTTCACTATGGCTCCCATTCCTTCCCGATCATCTGGGCGGTCATCGGAGCCGCCCTGTTCGTAGCCTTCCTTAACCTGATTTCTCGTAGGTAAGGGCCGAGCAGAAGACAGAAAGATCATGCCCCTAATCTCCGGGCAAGATGCTGGATTCCTCTTATCAGTTGTCCAACCGGCCTTTGTTTAAGCTCTACCGCCTGAAACCGGCAGACCTCATGACAGCACAGACAATGGATGCAGAGATTTGTATCAATCCAGGCTGACTCTCCATCTTCCTTCTTCTTGACCGCTCCCCGGGGACAGATGCGGACACATTCCCAACATCCGGTGCATTTATTTTTTTTGACCTTTGGGGTGAAGACAAGCTGATTTTGGAAGTAGGCGTAGAGAAAGGCGGGAAGACTCCTGCGCAGAAAACCGACAGCAATGGCCGAGTGCTTGAAGTCTTTAACCACGAAATCGGAGATCTTCTCACCGATCACTTCAATCTCATCGATGTTTCCTCTGCCGAAGCCTCTCTCGTGAGCATTTTGGGTGGAAAAAATGTCCATGGGGATAAAACCAGCAATTTTGGAAGCGACAGCATCCAAGGCCACAGCATCTTGAGAAGCGAGGACAGCTCCTACATGTCTCATATTCCCTGATGAGGGGCCTTCTCCTTCCATCGCCTCAACCGCATCCATGATGGTCAGGGTTGGAGGAGCACAGGAAAAAATGTCTACGAGCATCTGGCTGAAAATCTCGTTCTTCTGGAAATCTCGATGATAATGGATGCGAAGTCCATGGGGGATGATGCCAAACATGTTCTTGATTGCCCCTGTGTAGATAGAGAATGAATGCGTCTTAAGTTTAGGCAGGTTGATGATGATATTCGATTCGAGGACATGAGAGGAAATATAGGTTTTTTCCAGAACGCCCCCATGACACTCGACTTCTCGGAATCCAGATTCCTTGAGGTTAACAAACCGCACTCCCAGCTCATCACAAACTTGGGGATATCCTGAGCCAAGCAGCTCATTCTGGTCTGCCCGGAAATCATCACCCACGGTAATCGCCAGATTTAATTCTTTTAAAAACCGCAAGATTTCCTTGGTAAAGACCGGATGTGTATTAATCCCTTTCTCAGGTGGGGAGGCAGGGGAGAGGAGATTAATCTTGACAAAAACAGAAGATCCAGGCCTGACGAATTTCTCAAGACCGCCAAGGAGATTTAAGCATTTCTGGAGAGACTGAGAAACTTGATGACTTTCATAATTTTTGAGCCTGGTCAGAACAACTTTCGATCTTTGTCGAGAAGGCTTTTTCATAATTATGACTCATTATAGAGGCTTACAATACAAAACTCAAAAAAAACAATTTCCAATTTTAACGATCATATCCAAAAATTTGAAGCGAATTCAATTTTTTGGATAATTTTCTTATCTGTAAACACAGAGTCAAATTATAACATATTGATTCTAAATCAGATAAAAAAAAGACCAGATTGGCACAAATATTGCTTTTACAAAGAAGAATGAATACTTTATATGTCACACATCATGCAAAAATATTTAATCAAGGAGGTGGTAATCAGGGTAAAGTAACTATTCAAGGGGATCCTCTTTTCCAGCGATTCCTCGCTAAGTGAGGAGCGAAAAGAGGCAGGGTGCTTTCCCTTGATCCTTCAAGGGAGAGTTGAAAAAGGACAATCTTTAAGGAGGTATTAATTGAGTAAAAGATTATTGAAATCTCTACTCATCCTGTTCCTTTCTGTAGGGCTCACAGCCGCTTCTCTCGCTCAGGAAACCACCGGTTCCATCAGAGGCACGATCACAGACGAGGAAGGCAATCTGCTTCCTGGCGTCTCTGTTACAGTCTCTTCTGAGGCTCTGATGGGGGATCTCTCTTATGTGACCTCAGAGACAGGCTCTTTCAGATTCCCGGCCCTTCCGGTTGGCCACTATACAGTCAAGGCTGAGATGTCCGGTTTCAAGACCTTCACCAGAAAAGAAGTTATCGTTCGAGTGGGGATGGTCATTACCATTGATATCGTTATGGAGATCACGGCTCTCGAAGAGGAGGTCACGGTTACTGCGACCTCACCTGTCGTCGACGTCGAGCAGTCGAAGATCTCGGTGGTTATGGATAAGGAGCTGCTGAAGAACGTGCCCATGGCCAGAGACCTGTACGACATCGTCAATTCCGCGCCTGGGGCAATATCTGAAAACCAAACCTACCGGAGGACCTCTTCTGTCCACGGCGCCACTGTCCGGAGCAACACCTATGCTTTTGACGGGGTCAACATGAACGATCCTGTGGTCATGTATCCTCTGACCAACATCAATTTTGATGTCATGGATGAGGTGGAAATGGTCACCGCCGGTCATCCGGCTTCGGTGGGATACACGGATGGAGCCTACATCAATGTTGTGACCCGCTCTGGAGGAAACAAGCTTTCAGGGGGAGCTGTCCTCTATTACACCAACAAAGACATGAATCAGCACCTCTGGCCTGAGGAAGAGATCCAGGCCTTCGAAGTCTCAAAGCCAGCAGTTGACAAATTGAATCTAGACGGCTCAGCGACAATAGGCGGCCCGATTATCACCGACAAGCTCTGGTTTTTCTCCAATGCCCGGTATATCAAAACAGAACAGTTGACCAACTTCATCCCCTTTACAGATGTCAGGGGGGTAAGCCACACGGGCTACAGCTGGGATCACAAAGAGCTGATGGGCTTCATCAAGCTCACCGGTCAGCTGACTTCGAACCTCAAAGTGATGGGGATGTTTAACTATGTGGACCGCAGCCGTCCGATGTACGAGGAACCGGGTTCGAGAGTCATCTTCCAGGCCACGAGAATCTGGGACAACGAAAAAGACTACACCGGCACTGGCGTGGTGAGCTATGTCCTCAACCAGAACACCTTTGTCGACATCAGAGGAAGCTATGTCCACCGCTGGTTCCCGATCCCGATGCAGGAGAATGTCCAGGACTTGCCCTTATATTATGAGCAGGGAGACCTGTACGGATCGCTGACCACGGCCCGGTTCAACGAGACCTATCTCCGGAAGAGAGCCCAGGTTGGAGTCTATTTCACCCGCTTCCAGGACAACACTCTAGGTGGGAACCACGAGATCAAGGGCGGTGTAGAGTACGAGGATTCTTACGGTGACTGGGATTGGTGGCGTCCGAATCCAGGGGGATTCTATACGGATTCCCGCAACCCTGGCGGTTACTACTATAACTACGACAGAGGCGGTGACGGAATCCTGAACGACGGATATCTGTTTAACTACATCTGCGGACCGGACTCAGGCTCTACCCATATCAAGGACAAGGGTGGAAGAATCGGCGCCTATCTCCAGGATTCTGTGACCTTCGGAGAAAGGCTCACCCTGAATCTGGGAATCAGGTTTGACCGGTCTACGGGCTGGAAGCCTGAAGTGACCAAAGCTCAGAGTGCTAGCGATCTTGCTTATTGGATAGGTGAGAATCTTATGAGAGCTGATGTTGCCGAAAATTATCCTGAAAATTTCCCTGAAGGGCTGAATCCCTTTGCAGCTGATACATCACCGGAGTGGAAAGATATCATGGTCTGGAATTCCTTCTCGCCGAGAATCGGGCTGACCTATGACCTTTTCGGCGACGGGAAAACAGCTTTGAAAGCATCTTACTCCCGGTATACCGAATACCTGATGCTCCAGTACTTCTCCACCCTTCATCCCTTCTACCCCCGCTCCTTTGGAACCTACTGGGAAGATACAACCGCTCCCTTCCTAGCGGATGTGTATCCAGGGGCCAGTCCCTGGAATGCGGCCAATATCGGCGACCATTTTTATCTTGGTCGCTATGATTATAGAGTCATGGATGTCAATTTCTCCAAGAATAAGGTCGATCCTGACACCAAATCTCCTATCAACAGCGAGCTCACCTTTGGCATCTGGCAGGAAGTGTTCAGGAATTTCTCCCTTGGTGTGAATTTCATCTACAAATGGAAAGACAATATTCTTGAGGATGTCCTGTATGCTCCTGATACAGATGAGTACTTCTACCATGTAGACTTGCCTGCAGGCCAGAAATACTGGATTCCCTATAACACGACAGTCCCTGGAACTGATGATTACCCTGACAGCGATGTAACCTTCTACGTCGAGAGCAACGATGCTCCTCAAACCTTCTACAGACTCACCAATGTCCCAGAGCTGGAGAGAAAGTACTGGGCCCTTGAGTTCATCTTCAACAAGCGGATGTCAGACGGCTGGCAGATCGCTGGTTCCGTTGTCTACAGCAAGGCCTACGGCAACATCGGCGGCTGGTACGGCGTCAGCTGGGGTTGGTCAGGTTTAGGTGACGATCCTAACCAGTTCGTTAACGCCTACGGCCGGCAGGATGTGGACAGGCCTCTCCAGATCAAGCTGATGGGCACGGCTCAGCTTCCCTACCGCATCTTCCTCAGCGCTGTCTATCAATTCTTCACCGGCTCTCCCTGGGGCAGATATGCCACGATCTATCCTGATTCTGCCTGGTGTACTGCGAATAATGGCTACAGGACTGGCTACGGTGTCTACATCGAACCGATAGATGAGAGACAGAACAGAGGCTGGAACCAGCTCGACCTGAGGCTGGAGAAAGAATTCGTGCTCGGAGACTTCGGAACGCTGGGCTTCTATGTCGACGTCCTGAATATCCTAGGCTGGTCAGACGTCAACGTCAGCCGGGATGATGTCTACCGCTGGTATCCCTCGACTGAAGGTTTTGGCGTCCTCACTGGAACAAAGAACCTCGAGAGCTCCTATAAAGTCATCCAATCCGTAACAGGGCTCCGAACCCTCAAGCTGTGTGCCAGGTTCTCCTTCTAAGCAGGCCTTAAACTCGAGCAGATGCACAAGCCCCGCGCCCTTCAGGGCGCGGGGCTTTTCTTTTTCCTAACGCCCGAGGACAGAGGTTCAGGCCGAAATAAAAAATTTCAGGTTGACAATTACCCATCATCTGCATATCTTAATGTATAAAATAGAAGTAAATTTCCATCTATTATAAAAATACTCAAAGAGAGCCTATCATGGTGGAAGAAAAAAATCATCAGTCTCTTCGCGTCGAGATACCAAAAACAATAAGTCAGTCTATCTATGATTACTTAAAGAAAGCGATCTGTGCTAATGAATTCAAACCCAACCAGAAATTGAACGAGAAAAAGATCGCCGATATCTTCCAGGTCAGCCGGACACCAGTCAGAAGGGCCATCGCTCAACTGGCTGCCGAAGGACTGGTCGAAATCGATCCTCACCGTGAATCTGTAGTCAAAGACATCTCTCTCAAGGAAATAGAAGAAATTCTGGAAGTGTTGAGAATATTGGACGCCCAAGCGGTAGAAATTGCCATGGACAAACTAGAATCCAAAGACCTCGAAAAGTTAGAAACCACAACAACTAGGATGGAAAAATGCCTTCAAAATAAGGAATTTGAAAAGTATAAAGATCTAAATGAAACCTTCCATAGAAAATTATGGTCCCTGGTTCCGAATGAATTTTTGAGGAAAAACCTGGAGGATTGTTTTCTTCAATTCAACAGGTCTGAGTATGCTCGGAAAATTGCTTTCCGAGATCCTGGAGTTATTGAGAACTCGATGAAAGAACACAAGGAAATACTGGCGTTCTTGAAGAACAGAGACATTGCAAGGTTGAAGTCTATAATCTTGCGTCATTGGTTACTGAAGACTTATTGGACTCCGATGGAGGAGGAGCTCTAGAATATCAGATAAAAGGTGCCTGTCCCCTTTTTACTTCTTCATCTTTTCTATGGTCGCGATGACGTTTTTGACGTTAGGGACTTCGGGGTGCTCGGGATCCATCTCGACGAACTTGTTGAAATACTCGAGGGATTTATCGAAATCCGTCTTATTCAAGTAGGCATATCCCAACCTGAGATAGGGTTTCGACCAATCCTTCTTGATCTCTATCGCCATCTCGTAATACTTGATCGCCTCATCGACCTGCTGGTGAGAGAAGAAGACCTCTCCCACGTTGTAGGCGGCAATTTCATCCTCTTTGGAGATCTCCAGAGCCTGGGTAAAATAATCCCGCGCTTTATCAAAATCCTCTTTTTGAGTGTACAACTCTCCCAAGCCGGTTAAGGCTCGAAGGCTTGATTGAGGGTCTTGGGCATAATCCCCTAGACTCTCCTTGGTCTTATCCAGGACAAGGTTGAATTCGGCTTCTGCTTTATCCAATTCTCCCTTCTTCAGATAACAAGTCCCGATATTCAGATGGACCTGGTAGACCTCCGGATATTTTCCCAGAAACTCTTCGAAGATCCCCAGGGCTTCGTCGTATTTCTCCTCCTGAATCAGGAGATTTCCCTTGTCGAACATCTTGAAGGCATCCTCGTCGCTCATCAAGGCTGAATAGCCGGTCATTTTCTGAAGAGTGAAGGTGATCGGAGGATTTTTGGTGAGCTGACGGACATTCATGTCAACATAGGAACTGGAATATCCATTCTTGGAGGCTGTGATCCGCCAAAAGCCCGTTCCCATTCCGGCTACGGCAAACCGGCCCTCATCGTCGGATTGGCCTTGGAATTTTGTCTGATACCTCATGCTCTCGACCAAGATGAGGGCCCCTTCTATCGGGTTTCCCTGCTCATCGACCACGATGCCGCTAATTCTCCCCTTTCCCGTGCCCTCTTGGGCCATGGTTATGGAAGTGATACCCAAGAGGAACAAGAGGACAGCGCCGAAGTTTAGCAGCTTTTTCTTGGATATGTCCTTCACCTATTCCTCCTTTCCATCTAAATTCTCATCAATCCTTCTTGTCTAGACTCCCTCTGAGGAAACCGAATGATAGCTCATTCTTCCCGAACTCTCCATCTACATCTTCAGAGGAAGGAGCTTCTCAATCTTCTGGCCAGCGCTCAGATTCTCCAAGCGAATATATACCAAATACGATCCTTTGTCGAGCCATTTAGTGACTGGGATTTCTGTCTTCCAGTCAGCTCGCTTGTTCTCCTCCAAAAAATTCTCGTTGAAGTCCAGCGGATAGTCCTGATTGAACTGCCAGACGACTCTTTCCTCCCTGTCGCTTATCTGAATAATCAACCTAAGCTGAGCCTTTATCCGGTCTTTCTGTTTCACAAAAATGATCTTTTCATAGGGCAGGGTGAAAAAGATTGAGATATTCCTCCCGAGTTCCTTTTCTTTTTTCTTCAGGAATTCCCAAGAGAAATCAAAAAGAGTACCTCGCCTGTACTGCTCTGCCCTGGCCGCCTCTTCTTTGTGGAGTTCATGGGTTAAGGCCAGATTGGGCGCCAGCTGAGTCTCGATACCCATCAATCCAGGAATCAGCTCATCCAGGTTTGTCGTCAGCCTGTAATCCCCTGTTCCGTAACTGTCGACAAAAATAAGCCTGACCACCTGGGGCTTCTGGAGGGAAGAAAACAAGTCTCGGTAAACCCAGGTTTCACTCGGCTTCTCGCCAGCTCCCACTCGTCTGCTGTCCGTCATCCTGTCGGGCCGTTCGTACGGGTCGATGGGGCGTCCCCCCATGGGGTTGGTCTGACGTTCATCCGGCGGTCCAAAAAGAACGTAGATCCGGCCTCTATCCTGGAGCCAGCCCGGCCGACCCCCGCCCTTAAAAAGCCGGTTGGCCTCGTCTATCCTCTGATAATAAGCCTCTCTGTATTCATTCTCTTCAGACTCGGGCGTCGGGTCTCTCCTCTCCCAGAATTTCTGGATGAAATCAGCCCGGGCCGCTGGGGGGAGTTCCAGGAAAATCTTGGATTCCTCCTTGGACATGATGTAGCGGACCTTATCGAAAAACTCCTCGCTGACAGGATCCAGTTTGTCTTTCAGTAGGGCGGTCGCACAGGAAACCAGGAGAAAGCCCAGGACTAGGGTGAAGGACACAGTCAAGACTCCCGTTTTTTTCATCGTCTTCTCCTTAAAAAGTCTATCATAGCTAAAAAATATCAAAGAATGAAATCCATGACTTTTCTCAATTCCTCACCACCGGTCCTGTTCTTGAGGACGGCAAAAAGCCGGTTTTTTCCCTGCCGCAGTCGGGGGATATCTTGGTCAAGGACAAACGGGACTTCGATCGTGTACACCTTCTTCTTGTTCTGTTTGAGTTCCTCTTCGGCTATTTCGACATCATAGGATTCTTTGTACCCCCAGACCGTCTGCTCCTCAGAATCCTTTAACTCCAACTCCAGGTCGAGGGATGTCTTGAGCATTTCCTGGTCAGCCGTGAACCAGAGTTCGGCGTAAGGCACATCGATAGTGATCAAGCCCTCGACTCTCTCGGCGTGGATAAGGGTTTTCTTGACGCGGAGGTTAAAATCGAAAAATTTCTTCTCCCCCTTGACTGTCGAGGCCTGGGCCCAGGCCTGGGCCAGGTTGAGCTCGTGCATGTACATCAGGTTGAGCTGACGAAGGCCGCTTAAATCATAAGTGACGAGCTTATAGGGTCCCCCGGTACAGGTGGAATCGATGAAGACGACAGGAAATTGGCCGTAATACCAGATTTCTCCGCAGCGATGGTAGAAAATGCTGCTGGGATCAATGCTGTCGATGCTGTGGGTTTCCCGAAAATCTGGTTCTCCGAAGAGGATGAGGATCCGCCCCCTGTCTGTCAGCCACCCCTCTCTTCCTTCTCCTATGAAAAGGTCATCGGCTCTTTCGATGCGGTTGTAATATTCCATCTTGAATTCATTTTCCTCTGTATCCGGGTCGGGATCGCGCCGCTTCCAGAACTCCTCCTTAAATTCTTCCTTCTCGGCATCGGGCAGCTCGAGGAAGATCTTCCTCTCCTTCTTGGTGATGATATACCTCACCTTGGATAAGAATTCCGCATTCACCGGGTCCAGTTTTTGCTCGAGCTTATACAGGCGGCAGGATGATATAAAAGAGATGAAGAAAAACCCGAAGAAGACGGGCATTAGAGCTAAAGAGACCGACCGGATTCTTCGCTGTTTTTTCTGTCTCCTTGAATCTATCATTTCTTCTCCTTTAAAGCCTCGACATTCTTCTGGACTTGAGGCTGGTTGGGGTTGATTTCGAGTGATTTCTCCCAAACGACCAAAGCTTCCTCAGGTTTTCCCAATTGAAAATAGCAGTCACCCAAGGCGTTAAGGAGGTTGATGTTCAGGCCATAGCTGTCCACGGCCCTGTCAAAGACCTCGATCGCTTTATCCAGTTTTCCCAATTTCTGGTAGGTCCGGCCCATGATAAAAAGCAGCTCATAACTCGGGTCTTCTGTCCGCTCCAGAAAGGGAGCCAGCACCGACTCGATCTTCATGTATTCATCCAGACTCAGGTAGAGTCGGGCTAAATTGATCGCGTAGGGGAGCGAGTCCGGCTGCCTGTTAAAGGCCTCCTCCAGATGAACTTTAGCCTCTGGAATCCGGCCAGAATTGAATAGTTGGGATCCGATTAGGTAGGTGTAGACATTGTCTTGAGGGGGAGGCAGCTGCTTGGTATGGATCCAGGGCCGGGCGATAGCCTCGCTGTGGGTGATATCGAATTCTTCACTATCGGTCAGCACTTCCTGGTTATCGGCCACGAGAGAAACCTGAACCCGGTAATGAGCGGGCATAAAATCTGCAAGCGAGAAGGTCTCGGTGATATTCGGAAGCTCTGGATACTGATCAAAGGTTCTGGTTAGGGACCGGAATTCTTCTCCCATCTTGAAGAAGGTGAACCTAAGCTCTCCTTTTGTTCTTAAAGATGGATCCAATCCATGAACCTGGAAAGCGAGGATCAAATTGTCCGTCTTGGTAAAGACTCTGTTCGACTGGAAATAAACTTGGCTGGTGCCGAATTTAAAAGGTCTGAGCCCTTCTTCTCCAGGCTTCACCGCCAGTTGAAATCCCAGGGTAAGGGAGGTCATCTGTAAGGCATCGTCATCGGCCGGGATGGTGATATTCCTTTCCACGGAGGTGAATTCCTTGGAAACCTCGTTCTTGACCAGGATCGAGATCTTGTAATTTCCCGGTATAAGGGGAAACATATCCCGGAGGCTGAGGGGCCTGTGGCTGACATCTTTAATCTGATCCTGGTCAAGGTTCAAGGAGATTGTATTTTCGAATTGATGGATTATCGTCCCTTCGGTGTTTGTCACCGTCCCGTTGAGTTTCAACGTCGTTGAATAACTGCCTTGGTACTCGCTGACAGAAAGCTTTTCAGGTTCGACGGAATAATGAACAAAATAGACTCCGGTCGGTTCTTTGGCTACCTTGATCAGGGAATCGCAGTCGATGTAATTGGACGAATACTCAACCTCGACGATGTCTTTGTACTCGAGGAATTTTTGGGCATACCTCTCTTCGAGGAGCCTCTGGGGTGTTGTCTCCACTTTTTGGATCAACAGGTCTGAAGAAAGGGAAGGGCGCCCGAAAATTGCTGAACCCTCCCCAGGTATGAGGGACAAAGAGACCTGGGCCAGGTCCGGTTCTAACTCATTGAGATACTCATAAGCGGCCAAATAATTGACGGGATCTCCGTAGTAGGATGTCATCAAGGCCTGGGGTCCATCCTTGACCGGGCTGTAAAGCCTGTATTCCCCTGTTCCTCCCTCCTGAAAGAAGACGAGGTTGAAGCCTGGAGGAAGACCCTGGCTTGTCTTCCCCTGGTAGAACCAGACTTCGGTCGGATAGGTCTGGGTCTTTCCTTCGTACCTTTGCAGATCCTGCGGTTCTCCGAGGATGATGTACATCCGTCCGCGGTCGGTTCTCCAGCCCGCCTTAGGCGTTGTCCGGCCAAAAAAATGATTGACGTAATTGATCCGGCGATAATGCTCTTGCTTGAATTCGTTTTCGGGCGTACCGGGCGTTGGGTCTCTGTGTCTCCAGAAAGCCTCGATGAACAAATCTCTATCGCGGTCTGTTTCAAGTTGTAAAAAGACTTCCCTCTCGCGGGGCCCGATGATGTAGACGACTTCCTCTTCCAGCCACTCCTTATACCGTTTGGGAAGTTCTTCTTTCTTTGGTTTGGCTTCGCTGAAAGAAAAGAAAAGGACAAGGGTCAGCAGGATGATAAATAACTTCCTCATCGCGCAGTACTCCTTTTCAGGCAAAAATGCCTCTCTCTTATAAGTTAAAGCGAATGGCAAATAAATTCAAGGTGTAAAGCACCATTTTCACTCAGAAAATTTAGCAATATTCGTGCCAAGTATCACCGCCCCAGGAAGAAAGTGCATTCTTTGGAGCCATGATTTTTTTCTAGCCTTAGACTAAAAAGGACGCAATGAATAACTGACAAAGTCTATGAGGCGACGGGGCCGCCCTCCCAGCCCCCGTAGCGGAGGGGGGCCCCGTCGGCTTTTCCGACGGGGGGAACCGACGGGACTGGTTCCCAGGGGGTTCGGGGGCTTGATGGCGGCCCCGTCGCCTCCCAAGGATTGTCACATCATTTATTGCGTTCGTAATATTCTACCTAGGCTTCTGGTTTCGTCAGGAGATTTTTGATCTCCGCATAATCCTTAGGCGAGAGGTCTCCCCAGAGGTACGGAAATGTCAGTTTGTTATGCAGAAGGGGATCCGCATCTTCATCGATTTGACCTTTCTCTATCATTTTTCGCCATTCCTCCGTCCCTGGAACCGGCGAAAAATAAGCCAAC
>Ga0209636_10004455_pt1 | contig 14270 bp, 12 predicted proteins | sample DeeMarSWOR152_54_FD_187464 | JGI IMG/M metagenome (GOLD analysis project Ga0209636, IMG submission 187464) | Marine sediment microbial communities from White Oak River estuary, North Carolina - WOR-1-52-54 (SPAdes) (version 2) | ecosystem: Environmental > Aquatic > Marine > Intertidal zone >...
GATCAAAGCCCTCCTCTGCTAACTGCGGGCATTTCTCCATAGTTTCCGAAATCAGCCTTGTTTTGGGAGCGTCGTTCATTTCCACCTCCTTGGGCCTCTTCATCAGGGAGAAACCTGTGTGTAGATCCAGAAAATCTGGGATTCTGAGGCGCCAGGATTATGCCAACGATGAGGAATATCTGATTTGAAGTGGAGAGTATCCCCCGTCTCCAACCGGTACTTATCTTCGGGAAATTGGACTTCAATTCGCCCTTTGAGGCATAGAATGATCTCTTCTCCAGGATGAGAGTTCAACGTCTTTCCGCTTTCGCCCCCTGGCTGCGCCGTGAAAATCCCTCCCTCCAATGCCCCTTCCTCCAGTTCACCCATAACATATTCATGTAAGCATTTTGATTCCTCACTATAGAATCTCTTCCTCATTTCTCGCTTGATAAGGACTATTCGATTGGCATTGTCCTCTTCTTGTATGAAGAAACTTACCTTCTTTCCTAATGCCCGAGAAATCTTCATCAATGAAATAATTGTGGGAACCATGTGGTTGGTTTCGATCTTCTGAATAGCGGCAGGGGAAAGACCTGAAAGGTTGGCAAGAGTTCGGATAGGAATATTCGCTTTTTTTCTCGCATTTCGAATCTTTTGCCCTATCTCGATGACAAAATCTTCTTGCATGTTCAATCTCGGTTCTGAACTAGACAGGATAGTTTATCAGCCCAGGACATACTATAGTAAACAGAGCTCTATCATGATACATAAGCCTCTGTCAAGGAATTTCTTTTCTGCAATTGGAACCCCACACATATCTGTGGCTGTCAATTCTTTTCTGAATACCCATCCAATCTTCCAAAAGCCTTTGGGCTGAGCACGGATATTTTGAGCAGTTCTTCTATCTTGACAAACGGGGTAGAATCACGTTCTTTAGTGAGCAAAGCTCTATCATAGGTGAGAAAAAGAGCGATTACACAGCACTTCGGAACGGGACCATACGCAGGAGGACTAGGTGAAGAAAAACCCCACCTGTGTAATCATTGGAGCTGGGGTCACCGGGTGCTCGATTGCCTATCATCTCGGCAAACAGGGATTGAATGACGTAGTTGTACTGGAGAAAGAGTTCATTGCCAGTAAGGCGACGGGTGTCTGCCCGGGAGGCATCCGACAGCAGTGGTCGAGCGAGATAGGCTGCCTCCTTTCTAAGGCATCGGTACAGTTTTTCAAAAACCTGAAAGAGGAACTTCATCCAGAGATTCCTCTTGAGTTTAATCAATCGGGCTACCTTTTTCTTGCCTATTCAGAGCCGGTTCTGGAAGCCTATCGAAAGAATGTAACACTTCAGAATGCTCTTGGGATTCCTTCCCAGATCGTTTCTGCCGAAGACATAAGGGAGTTGGTTCCGGACGTTGATGCTGCGAATATCTTCGGCGGGGCCTACTGTCGTGAGGATGGATACCTTGAGGACTGTGATGGTTTTACGAATGTCCTGGCATCCAGGGCCAGGGAGATGGGGGCTCGTTTCGTCTATGATGAGGCAGTGGAGATCCTTGTTGAAGGAAACCGGGTCTCGGGAGTGAAGGGGAAGAAGACCGTGTTGTCATGTGAATTTGTCGTGAACGCGGCCGGCTACGACTGTGCACCTCTCGCCGCCACAATAGGAATTGAACTCCCTGTCGTGGCCGACAAAAAGAGGCTTCTCTACACCCAGAGAATCGAGGAACATTTCCTCAATCCGTGTGTGGCGAGTCTGGAAAAGGGATGGGGGGGAAAACAGCTTCAGGAAGGACACGTGTATCTGGCCTACATCGGGCAAGGCGCGGAGGCGCTTTCCAATTATGAGTTCATCGAGAAGTCCGTGGAGCTGGGAACCGAGATCATTCCAAGGCTTAACGACCTGCGGATCCACCGGGTCCAGGAGGGTTACTATGACACTACGCCCGATAACAACCCGATCCTCGGAGGTATTGAGGGAGTCTCTGGGTACTACCAGGCAGTAGGCTTCAATGGACACGGCTTCATGCTTGCACCGGCCGTTGGGAAAGCGATGGCCCAGCTAATGACAGGTGAAAATCCCTTTGTCGACATCTCGGTCTGGCATCTGAATCGCTTTGACAGTGGAGAGGTAGAATCTGAAGATTTGGTTCTTTAGATGATGAGCGCCACATCCTAGAATGCCCCCGCCGTCAGTTCCCCTTGAGTCTGCTATCGCCCCGAATCGCCGATGCCACGCGACAATAGATGGCGTTGGCGGTTGGGGGACATTTGTCCAGGCTGACTTCAGCATGTACTTGCTTGGCTGCGCATTGGCCAACGGCAACGGCCATCTCCCCTTTGCCTCCCGGAGTCCTCGCCTTCTGACCTACCAGGAAGTGCTGCCTTTTCGACAAAAGGCCCTTTTCTTGTAGTCGCTCCAGGGCAAAAAGCAGATTTCCCAGGCACGTGCAGCAAGCCCCATCGGCACTAATGCGGCACGGAAATCGTCTTGTATAGTGGGGTGGTGGTGCAAACCGTTCATCTCTGGAGGGGCGATTCAGGCGACGAATGCTGATTCGTTCGAGATCACACGTGCCAAGACCAGCATCTGCACTGTAGGCTATGTGACGAATCGTCCGGGGGGCATACCCCAGAATGTCGGCGACGACACTATCCACCTCGACCGGATTCCTCCCCAGGAGCATTGTCTCCATGAGCACGGGGTTATGGCCCGTTTCGGAGGACAGATCGCCCTGGAGACCGTCGACAAGGATCAGGTCTGGCGATATGAGACTGGCCAACTGGGCGATGGCCCTGTGGAGGTCCACTCTGTGGAATGCCGTTTTCATTTTTCTCGGCATGACCCCCTTGAGATTCTTAAGACTGCAGGTGATCAAAACCTCCGAATGGGCTTTCATTACGGGCACATTGATGAGAACATCACATTCCAAAACGGTCTGGGCAATCTCCAGCGTATTGAATGGGCCATTGATGGACACCTTTTTCTCGACAAAGCGATCCCGCTCGAGGTCTACCAACCGTAGACCGTAACGTTTAGTGAGATCTGAATAGCCACAGACTTGAAATGCCTTGCTAGCACTGTAGCCCATTCCGCTCCCATCTCCGATGGTGATCCGGCGGACTCCCGTGTCTTTGATCGCTATCACTAGGGCCTCTACCACCCGGGGATCTGTATTGACCCCTGCCCAGTCCGGCCGTGACACGACAAGATTCGGCTTGATCAGAACACCGGTGTCTGGACGGAGCGAATCGAGTGCCCCGGTGGCCAGAATGAGCCTCCGCACCATGTTGTGCACGTCATTGCCATAAATGACGGTTACCGTACCCATGTGCAATCCTAGTCAATTTCACCGTGGCTTTATCGTTCTATGAATAGCACATGGTGAGGGCTAGAATCCACCCCCCTGCCATGGGCACTTTCTGGGATCAATCATCAAGTCGCTGGGGTTTCCTGGAGAGTTTTCTTGACATTCGTAGAGGCTAGTAGTAGGGTTTTGTCCGGATTATTGAACGCAATTCACATATGCGAACACATCCTGTGATTCTTTCAAGGTCTAGGCCATGGTGACCAAGATTATTCCTGAACGGCTATACGCAGAAAGCCATGAAAAGGCTAGTGTCAAATCAGTCTGGCGGGCAATCAGAATGCTCGAATCATTCGATAGTGACCAGGGTACGACTGTTACTGAACTCAGCAAGAAGCTAAATTTCCCGAAGAGTAGCGTTCACGAAATCCTGACAACGCTTGTTCAAGAGGGGATCTTGGATAAGGACGGCGATCGGAATCGGTATTATCTCGGCGCCAAACTCTTTGAATTGGGGAATAGGGCTCGAACCAGCCTTGAAATTCGAAAGGTGGCCGCACACTTCCTGAAAACCCTGAATGGGCAGCTCGATGAGACCGTCCACCTAACGATCTTAGATAACGGAGAGGTTCTCTATATCGAGTGCTTTGAGTCGACAAAGCGGCTGCGAACCTATTCGGTTATTGGCATAAGAGCTCCTCTCCATTGCACAGCGGTCGGAAAAGCAATCCTGGCTTTTCTTCCCGAGGATGATATTGAAAGGATTATCCGCTCGAAGGGGTTGGAGAAGTTCACCGAGAATACAATAATTGAAAAAGGTCCTTTACTAGAGGATCTAAAAAAGATCGCTCAACTGGGCTACGCCGTGGACAACATGGAGCACGAGGAGGGTGTGAAGTGTGTCGGGGCCCCGATAAGGAATCATAGGGGGGCAGTGTTTGCGTCCATAAGCGTATCTGGACCGTCTCAACGCATCACTCCTGATCGGATTCCCGAGATTGCGAAAGTGGTAGCTTCGACAGCGAACGAGATCTCTCGGAGATTGGGGTATCGATTCGATTAGGAGCCTGTTGTCAGGGATTATCTCCTTCTTCTGCAGGTGCTGCGGTGAAAGAGCCTTTGGAAAGATTCTTCTGGGGTATGGGCAAAGTAGCATGACATTAGAAGACAGAATATACACGGTAGTCTCGAGTAAAGTTCCCGATAGAGTGCGGGTGGGAGAGTTTTCGTGGTCCTACAGTTGCGTAATCATATCCCCATCAGTGCCCCTGCACGGAGAGAGCCAGCCAACGGGACCGAATCGGCCATGAGGGTCTCTCTCGGGTTCGAGCCAGCATGGTTTCATGGTCGGTTTGGAATTGATTTTTCAGACCGCTGGCACAAGGACCCCCACTATCGGTACGAAAGCCTCAAGATAATGAAGGCTCAGTTGGTTGAGACCTTTCCCACTGTCTCCTACTGGGATGTCTCGTATGAGGATGATTTAGCAACGATCTCCGGGTGTTATGGGGCCTATGTGATTCCCCAGGTATTCGGGATTCCATTGCGATATGCTCCTGATCGCTGGCCTGTCTTAGATCCAGAAAAAAAGCTCTCAGTCGGAGAAATTGAAAGTTTGGATGTGGAAGAACTCATTGAGCGGCCTTTTGTACAGGAAATCTATGACCAGATGGATATCATTGAATCCGAATGGGGCAAGATCCACGGATACTTGAACTGGCAGGGCGTTCTTAACAATGCCTTTCATATCCGAGGACAGGACATATTTCTTGATATCTACGATGAGCCTGACTTCGTTCATGTTTTCTTCTCAGAAATATGCGAGGTGATGATTCGACTCGCAAAAATGGTCCAGGCGAGACAGAGAGAATCGGGTTTTTACATCAATCAGTTCAGTGTGAGTAACTGCACGGTCAACATGATATCGCCGGAGATGTATCGCGAGTTTGTTTTTCCCTATGATCAGAGGATTGCCCTGAGTTTCGAGCGGTTTGGGGTTCATACCTGTAACTGGGACGTAACTCCTTACATTGAGGCATTCAAAGAGTTACCTAACCTGGGTTATCTGGACATGGGCATGATGTCTGACATGGCCGAGGTGAGAAGGATGTTCCCTGAGACACGAAGAGCGGTGATGTACTGGCCGACAAAACTCCAGGATGCACCATTGGAAACCATTCGACATGATATGGAAAAGATTTATCATGAACTTGCCCCCTGTGATATTGTGATGGCGGACATTCAGGCTTCCACACCGGACAGCCGGGTGAATAAACTACTTGAAATCTGTGGAGATCTTGAATGCGAAGCCTGAGAAAGACTCTGCATTGAGAGAAAGGAGGTGGTCTTGATTCGAGAGAAATCCTCCCGAAAGAGGAAGGAGGTGATACAGAATCGGTTGAGGTAGAGTTCGGTCTTCGAGTAATAGGAACGTTTGCTAGGCTTTGGTAGGGGGTCAAAGTCCTGCCAGAACAGAATGAGGAGGGATTGTCATGAGTAATTACAGAAAGAGATTGTTTCTCATTACCAGCATCGTGATTCTTGGGCTTGTCTTTACTCTGGGAATTTCATTTGCTGAGGAGAAGAGCTACACACTTCGCTTCAATACGGTCGCAGGCCCGAATGAGCCTCAGACAATCGCGATGAGAAAGTTCGCTGAAGTCGTTGATAATCTGAGTGGTGGGAAGATAGAGGTCAAGGTCTTCCATTCCGGGCAGCTTGCGGATCAAAAGACAGGGATTTTAGGGGTTATGAGGGGGTCGCTGGAAATGACCAGTGATGCAAGTGCCTCGTGGTTTGCAGATCTCGCAAGCTATCCCGAGATTGGGGTGTTGGAGGTTGCCTATCTCTATCGAGACCTTGACCATATGTACAGAGCCCTTATGGGCCCTATTGGACAAAAATACTGGGAGAATCTTGCCAAGAAGTCCGGCATCCGCGTTCTGGATGTATGGTATCTCGGCACCAGAGAGCTCAATTTGACAAAAAGGGCTGGGGTTGTCAGACGTCCCGAAGATTTGAAGGGGATTAAGCTGCGAATGCCGAACGTGGAAGCCTGGCTCGATGTCGGGAGGGCTCTGGGCGGCAATCCAACGCCACTTGGGTTTGGTGAAGTCTACATGGCCCTGAAGACCGGGACAGTAGACGGACAGGATAACCCTCTTCCCACCGACTTTTCAGCGAAGTTCTATGAGGTAACTCACTATATCGTGCTGACAGATCACATGCTTGGCTATATCACCCCAATCATCAACGAGAAGCTCTGGCAGGAAATGCCCGAAAAATACAGGGTGTATATCAAGCATGCCATACAAGTTGCCCGATTCAATATGAACCAGATTGTGTTGGAACAGGAAGCCTCGCTGCTAGGTAAATTTCAGAAAGAGTTCGGTATGGAGGTGATTATTCCGGACAAGAAGGCCTTTATGGAACACGCACAAGCATTCTATAGTCAAGAAAAATTCAACAAACGTTGGGGTAAAGGGATGTACTCTAAGATCCAAACGTTGCCTTGACGTGTCTGAAATGCCTTGGGAAAGGTTTTGTCCTTTTCCAAGGCATTTTACTATGTGCAGAGAGCAAGGAGATGATGAGGGGATTCAGTAAGAGGGTGTTTGATCTCCTAGAGATCCATCTTGCGACCTTGATTTTCTTTCTTCTGATAATGTCTGTGGCAATAGAGGTATTCTCCCGATATGTTCTTAACAATCCGCTGCCTAAGTTTTTTGAGCTCTCTATTTACTGTTTTGTCTGGATCATCTACCTTGGGGCAGCCCTTGCCAAAAGGTATAATCAACACATACGATTTGACATCTTTTACCGCAAATTCTCGAAGAGGACAAGGCTCTTTGTTGATACCTTTTTTGACATATTAACCAATATAGCGTTCCTTTTTCTTTTGATTCCAAGCATAGAATATACGATATGGAATTACAGGATAAAAGCGTCGGCCTTAAGAATACCTTGGACATATCTTCTCATGTGCTTTCCAATCTTCGTATGTCTCATTCTCATTCATAATTCCATGGCTATCTTTTCGAATATTTGTGAACTCTTGGGGAAGGGAGCCCACCAAGAGGAGGAACTTCCGTGGAAGTAGCGATTTGGCTCATCGTTTTCGCTGTAGTATTTGCCCTAGGGTATCCCATCGCATTTGGGATGTTCGTAAGTTCAGTTTTCTATCTTTTGTTATCTGATGTGGATGTCTCTACGATCATGGATGTAATGGTCATCCAATTCGAGAATCAATTCGTGCTGCTCGCGGTGCCCCTTTTCATTTTTACCGCCAAGGTTATGAATGCCGGGAGATTAACCGACAAACTATTTGATTTTGCAAAGGTTCTCGTCGGTCCTCTGAAGGGGGGATTGGGCCACGTAAACATCGTTGCAAGCATCATCTTTGCCGGCATGTCCGGTTCTGAAGTAGCTGACGTCGCTGGTCTGGGCGCTGTAGAGATAAAGGCCATGAAAGATTCAGGATACGACGGCCCGTTTAGCTGTGCGGTTACCTGTGCTTCCGCCACCATCGGACCGATTATTCCTCCAAGTATTCCGATGGTCATATACTCCATGCTCTCTGGTGCGTCCGTGGGATATCTTTTCCTTGGAGGGGTAGTCCCTGGATTTATCCTCGGCGGTGTCCTGATGGTGTTGGTTCTTGCCCTCTCTATCAAGAGGAAATATCCCGCAGGGAAGTGGGTCCCGTTGAGACAATTTGCAAAGGTCCTTCTCAAATCATCTTTCATTCTTCTAGCCCCGATTATCCTGTTAGGCGGGATTTATGGCGGCATATTCACGCCCACAGAAGCGGCGGGTGTCGTTAGTGTTTACGTGCTGATTCTCACCCTGTTCGTCTATCGTACACTCGGAATAAGAGGAGTTTACAAGGTTTTTGTCGAGTCCGTTGTTAGTGCTGGATTCATCAGCTTTATTGTTGCATGTGCTTTGTTTTTTGGTTATGTGGTCGCGAGGGAGGAAATCCCAGCATTGATCACCGAATCTTTTATTAAACTAGGTTTAATGAAGAGCCAATGGACTGTGCTTCTTTCCCTCAACATACTATTTCTGGTCTTGGGTTGTTTCATTGATGTTTCCGCGATACTGCTCATTGTTGTTCCAATAGTCCTGCCTCTTGTTGAGACCGCAGGAATTGATCTCGTTCACTTTGGTGTAGTGACCGTTTTCAACTTGATGATAGCGTTGGATACGCCTCCTTTCGGTGAAACAGCTTTCATTACAAGCGCAATCAGTGAGACACCACTTACTGACGTCTTCAAAGAGATGATAATATTCATCGCTTTTGAACTGATTGCTCTATTCATGATTACCTATTTACCCGATACAGTTCTTTGGATACCTCGATTGGCGGGATATCAGGGCTAGTATTCAATCCATTTAGGGCGAAACAGAGATGAATAGATTTGACGATAACTTGATTGCGAGCCTCTATCAGCACTTAGATGATCGGGCACGACAAAGAATAGATCTGGTTGTTGAGGATATGGTCAGTTGCAAAGAGAGTGACGGTAAGGTTGCCGTGGTCACTGGAAGTGGACCAAACTTACATGAAGGGGTCACGACGCTCATCGCAGAGCTCATAGATAAGAGCATCGTTGATGGCGTTGTGACAAGCTCCGCCGTGATAGCCCATGAAATGGCTGGCTGTCTGGATAAAGTCAAACGAGTACGGGGTGATAAAATTGGCGTTAGGGAAGACATCCTACCGAAGGGGTCGATATTTGAAGTGACACTTATGGATGAGGAAGCCCTCGATGAGATAAGAGAAGAAATGGTAGTTGACGTCAATCTGATGAAGAGGGCTTCAGACTCACCGGGAGATGTAATTATCAAGGCAGCAGGTAATATGGGATATCCCATGGGGCTCAGAACCGAGAAGATTGCCCGCGAAGTAGAAACCTTCGCCAGGGTGAGAGGGATGACGTTTGAGTATGTGGCAGGATTGGGTGCAGATAAGCGAACAATGATAGGTGCTGGCGCGGACAAGAATATACCTGTCATTGTTTCTGTTCCCCAGCTCATCGGAGGCGGCATGGTTGGGCTCTCACTGGGAGACAGTATTTCTCTAAAGCGGAGATCTGAAATCATAGCTCAGATGCTTTCTGAAGCGAGGATTATCATCGAATCCGGTGTCGCCCTCACACAGGAGGTTCACGATGGTCCGTTTGAAACATATACAGGTCACGGCATTTGGTCAGCCTGGGAGGGTATGAAAACATTTAGTCTGGAGGACAAAAAATTGGTCAGAATTGACCTTGATCCTAATTTAGAGAAAGTATGGCAAATAGAAAGAGATGTGGGGAATGTCCAACAAAGCATAGACAGGGGACTGCCAAAGACAAAAACACTTAAAGTGCCATTCAGAATGGAGATGTCTGGTTTTGCGCGTTTGCAGGGTAGCATCCCAATACTCAATGATCTGGGAAGTGTCTGGCCGATAATCGCTCTGGGTGTATCCAAGAAATTGGGAATTCATCTGGATTTTCTCTCTTACCCGCAGGAAACAGCAAAAGGCAAAGAAATGAGGGAGTGGATCGTAAGGAATATTCGGATCCTAAATAAAAACATGATGTTGAGAAGAGTGAGGGGAGATGTGGAACTCAGTGATAGGGGGCAAAAGGAGATAACCTGATGCGAGTTGTGGGAATAATTCCAGCACGGTACCACTCTACAAGGCTAGAAGGTAAACCTCTGGCAGATATCAATGGAAAGCCAATGGTTCAGCATGTGTATGAAAACGTCATGAAGTCTTCTATTCTAGACCATGTAATCGTTGCAACCGATGACAGTAGGATTAAGGAGACCGTGGAGAAGTTCGGAGGTCAAGCCGTACTGACCTCAAGGGATCATTCAACCGGAACGGATAGAATATCCGAAGTTGCAGAAGAGTTAGATGTTGAAGTCGTGGTAAATATCCAAGGCGATGAGCCATTCGTGAGACCAGGAATGTTAGATGAGGTTGTGAATCCCCTTCTCGAAGATAGAAGCATTCCCATGTGCACGCTCATGCACGAAATAGGTAAGGAGGATTTCGATAATCCAAATGTGGTAAAGGTCGTGACTGATAAGTCAGGGTTTGCCCTGTACTTCTCGCGTTCTCTCATTCCGTATCCCAGATGTGATGAAGGCCTTCACATCTTTGAACATATCGGAATATATTCGTATCAAAAGGATTTTCTCATTGCTTTTTCTAAGTCAAAATCCACTCCTCTGGAGAAATCTGAGGGCCTTGAACAACTGAGAACGCTCGAAAATGGTTTCAAAATAAAGGTAATCCTAACAAGAGATTATATTCCACTCAGTGTTGATACCCAAGAGGATCTAGAGCGAGCAAGGGTATTTGCGAGAAAGTTAGAGGGGAGTAGAGAGGAATAAAACCATGCCAGTGTGGAAGGGTGTCATAGCCGCCATTGTCACCCCTTTAAGACATGGAGGAAACAGTATTGATCTAGGAGCCATCCGCGAGTATTGCGATTTCATTATCGAGAAGGGGGTTCATGGTGTTTTTGCACTCGGAACAACGGGTGAAGGACCGCTTCTGTCGATGTCAGAAAGAAAATCGATTGCTGAGGCTCTGGTTGCTCATGTGCACAAGAGAGTGAAGGTCATCATCCAGACAGGTTGCATAACCACCGAGGAGACGATTGACCTTACAAAGCATTGCCGGGATATTGGGTCAGATGCAGCTGGCATTGTTCTTCCCTACTACTACGAATTGGATGATGAAGCGATATTTCAGCATTTTATGAGGATAGGTGATGCGGTTCCTGATTTTCCTCTATTCATTTACAATATTCCACAATGCACAGGAAACAATTTGACACCCACTTTGCTCAAAAGAATCGTCGATAGAATAGAGACCATTGTGGGTGTAAAAACGAGCAACTCTGATATACTTCAAATTCAGAAGTACATTCGAACTGCGGTAGGCAAATGTTCCATTTTCGTCGGATTTGATGGACTCATCTTGGCTGGGTTATCTGCCGGAGTAGAGGGAATAGTCTCAGGAAATGCCTCCGCCTTTCCTGAGCCTTTTGTCAAGATTTATCGAGCTTTTGAGAGGGGAGAGGTTCAAAAGGTAAGAGAGTACCAGTTATTCATAGACAAATTGCGAAACGTTTTGGGAGATGGTGGTATCGCATCGTTTAAGACGGCTTTGGGTTTTCGAGGGATAAAGGTCGGCAGCGTAAGGGAACCGAATCGAGGTTTATCCGCTGAGGAAACAGCCAGGCTGAGAGAATCCCTGAGAGAAATGGGGTTGGTTCAGTAAAAGAAGACCTAATAGCAATCAGAATAAAGATTGGAGGCCTATGGAGAGGATCTTCTTGGGCATAGATGTTGGGACGAACAGTGTCCGGGTTGGGGCGTTTAATCGAGAGGGAGAATTGAGAGGCAAGGGTGAACACCCGATCAGGATCTGGAGGCCCATGCCCGATTTTGTTGAACAGTCCTCAGAAGACATCTGGAGAGCGACTGGCAAGGCCACGCGTTCGTGCCTCCAAGCCGGAGGACTCAAGCTCGACTCGGTGAAGGGTATCTCTTTTGACGCCACCTGTTCCCTTGTGGCATTGGGCGACGGGTTTGAGCCCATCACGGTTTCGCCCACCAGAAGGCGGAATCAGAACATTGTCGTCTGGATGGACCACAGGGCGATCCCTCAGGCTGAAGTGATCAATAAGACCGGCCACGAGGTTCTTCGATATGTCGGGGGAAGGATATCTCCAGAGATGGAACCCCCCAAGCTCATGTGGCTAAAGGAAAACCTGAAGGACACCTGGAAAGACGCAAAAAGGTTCACGGATCTGGCGGACTATATGGTCTACAGAGCCACCGGAAACGACATGAGGAGCCTCTGCACCACCGTCTGCAAGTGGACATATCTCGGTCATGAAGGGGAGTCAGGAAGATATCGTACCGATTTCTTTGACCATATTGGTATCCCGGATCTTTTCGACGGCGGACGGGTTCCTCTCGTGGCCCACCCCATGGGAATGGCTGCAGGGGAATTGAAGAAGTCGGCGGCAGAGGAGCTGGGGCTGGCCAAAGGGATCCCAACCGGAGTCGGTATCATCGATGCGCATGCAGGGGGCATTGGGTCGCTCGGTTCCGTTCTTGAGGATTCGGACCTGGGAGAAAACCCCTTTGACCGGGCAATCGCTCTGATTGGCGGGACCTCTTCCTGCCATATGGCCGTATCGCCCTCTCCACGTTTCATCGATGGTGTCTGGGGTCCTTATTATGGCGCGATGATTCCGGGAATGTGGCTCAATGAGGGAGGCCAGTCGGCGACCGGGTCCTTGATCGACCTGGTGATAAAGAACAATGCCGCCTATGTGACCATCTCCAAGGGGGCCAGAGCCATGGGGGTTGACGTTTATACATTCCTGAACAGTAAGGTGGAGAAAATCAAGGCCGAATACAGGTTAAGCATGGTCCGAAACCTCCACGTGCTGCCCTACCACCATGGAAATCGATCTCCCCGGGCTGACCCCTCTGCACGGGGAATGGTGAGTGGACTCAGGCTAAGCCATACGCCTGAAGACGTTGCTCTGTGGTACTATGCAACGATCCAAGCCATCTCCTACGGGACGCGACACATCATCGAGGCCATGAATGGAAAAGGATATGATATTGACCGGATCCACTTCTGTGGGGGCCATGTGAAGAACGAATTGCTCATCCAGGAGCATGCTGACATCACCGGGTGTGAGGTGATCATTCCTAAAGAGCCGGAGGCGGTTCTTCTGGGTGCGGCCATTTTGGGTGCGGTTGCAGCCGGCGAGTTCTCAGACGTTCCCCAAGGGATGAGGTCCATGTGTAGGGTTGAGAGGGTCGTTCACCCGAAGACGTCCACGTTCGCATTCCATCAGGCAAAGTACGAAATCTTCAAAGAGATGTATGCGTTTCAAAAAAGAATCCGTGAGGAAATGAAAAACGTAGGGACGGGGGAGTGAAGGATGAAAGAAAACGAGAAAAAGGTATATCTGATTTCAAACGGGGATTTTCGCGATTCGGCTGGGCAGGTTTGCTGGCCCAAGCAGGAAGAGACCCTCAACGCGGTCGAGGAGGCCTTCACCAAACTCGGCCACAAGACCGAGATTCTTCCAGATTATGATGCTTCCCGAAAACACGGTTTCCTCACGATGCAATGCAGGGGGGCCGAGGTATTCTCGAAGATCGATCCAACAGCACCGGTCGTCATCGTGCTGAGCTCCTGGGCCTATGCCCATCACGTGACAGGAAGTCTCCAGACGCACAAAGGCCCCATTCTGCTTCTGGCAAACTTTGATGGCACGTGGCCGGGGCTTGTGGCCCTCCTGAATCACGCCGCGACTCTGGAGCGGCTCTGCGTGAAACATTCGCGACTCTGGAGCGAAACTTTTGCCGATGACCCTCATTTCATGAAAAGACTCGAACGCTGGTGCAAGGACGGTCAGATAGATTACGACATGTCTCATGTGGCCGATGCTGAAAAGGTGACTCTCTCTTCCGAGGCGATGCGGTTTGGAGAAAAGCTCGCGGAAGATATCGTCCATCAGAAGCGGATCATGGGCCAGTTGGATCCCGGCTGTATGGGAATGCTCAATGCGGTCATCAATCCCGCCAAATTGGGTGCGATCGGTATGCCCATCGAGCTGCTCAACCAGTCTGATCTCGTTGCAGAGATGGGGCTGGTGGAGGACGAGGAAGCTCAGAACCATTTGAATTGGCTCGTCAAGAAAGGCGCTTGGTTCGACTGGGGCACCGATCAGTTCGAGGACCTGGTATATCCCCAGGTATTAATGCAGATGAAGATGTATTCCGCTGCGGCCCGCATTTACCAACGCTACGGCCTCAGTGCCATTGGTATCCCCTATCAGGTCGGTCTTGTTCGCTGCGTGCCCGCCTCAGACTTGGCCGAGGGGATGTTGAACAACTCCGACCGCCCTGATGTCCTGGATCCCGACTCAGGAGAGGTCATCAACC
>Ga0209636_10004456_pt1 | contig 14267 bp, 8 predicted proteins | sample DeeMarSWOR152_54_FD_187464 | JGI IMG/M metagenome (GOLD analysis project Ga0209636, IMG submission 187464) | Marine sediment microbial communities from White Oak River estuary, North Carolina - WOR-1-52-54 (SPAdes) (version 2) | ecosystem: Environmental > Aquatic > Marine > Intertidal zone >...
AAAACCGAAAAAGAAGGACAAATTGGCATTATTGAGAAAAAAAGAAAAAGAGTATAATTCGATTTAAATATTTGATCCATAGAGGAATGTTGTGGGTAATAACTGTTGAAGGAGGAAAAAAATAATGACTAGTTGCCCAATTTGTAAGAAACCTATGAAAAAAGAATTAAAAGAGTATGAACCAGGCGTTTTTATTAAGGTAGATGTTTGTACAAAATGCGGTGATGAATGGGTTGATAAAAAAGGATATAGAACAATTTATAATCTCTTTAATCGAAAGACCTTTAATGCAGGTGGAAGCATTGCTGTAAGAATACCAAAAGAGATAGTTGATGCATTAAAAATTAAAGAGGGGCAAAACGTCAGTTTCTCAATTGAGAAAAAAAAAGTAATAATAAATCTTATTTAAGCAATAATAATGCAAACCGCTTCGAGACAGGGGACAGCGAGAGGGGCAAGACAAAAGATTGAGGGAATACTGAGAGGCGATCGGAAAAATGAATAATTTCGGAATTTTCATTTTTTCGAATATAAATTTAATATTACCTCAATCCAAACCTTTTTTAACATATATTTTTTACCTATTTGGGCATTTAATTCTAAATAAAGAGTAAATCTCATAGGTTGGGTGGCGTATGGCTATAATCATCAATCCCTATACTATCCCGTCGTTTTTTGCTGGGATTTTAAGTCTGATTCTTGGATGTTATGCTTTATATAAAAATCCCAAAGAACGCATCACACAGGTATTTTTTATCATGATGCTGGCATGCGCGGTTTGGTCGCTCACGCCACTTATTATCCAGGCAAGTGTATCAACGGGGGATGCTTTGAGCTGGGCGAAGATTTCAAACTCAGGGTTCATTTTAATACCCGTGACTTTATTCCATTTCTCGTTTCTATTCCAACGAAAAAAAGTTATCGAATTTTACAAGATTGCTATAATTTACATTATCTCTATAATTATGATACTTTTACTAATTGGAACAAATTTATTTTTTACCATGGCCGATGATAAGCTGATTGACGGCGATGGCGAATTAACCAACGGCCGTGGTGATGGTAAATATAACGAGGATGATTATTTCTCATTACCGGAAGAAGACCTAGAATATTTTTATTTCATGGATACAAATGATGACGGCGATTATACAATTGAATCTGAAACCATCGAGCCGCTTGGGTATAGAAATATAACCCTAGTTGGCCAGATGGATGATTCCGTTAACCTAACCCAGCTTAAGAATGCTTCGAATTATTTATTGGTTTGGTTTGTTGATGAGAACCAGGATGGTAACTATACACTCGGTGAGTCGCTCTATTTAGAGAATTACGACGGTGACCAGAAACTTACATATAATTATATTATTGGACCGCTCTATTACATATTAATCTTATTTTTCTTCGGATTTTTAATTGCATCAATAGTGAACCTATTTTTATTTTACAGAAAGATGGAGGATCCGAAGATTAAGAGGTCAATTTCATATCTGATCTTTGGTCTCATTGCTATTATACTCTTCATCCTCTCACAGTCGTTTTTAGCTTTTCTAATTCCCTTAATTATCCTGGACAGTTTTATAGCTTTAATTATATCTATATTTTTCACTGTCGCTGTATTGAAATATAATATAATAGACATAAAATTGATTATACGCAAAAGTATGTTCTATTCTTTAGCATCATTGATCGTGGTGGGTAGTTTCGTGCTTGTAGAAGAAACCATGGAGATGTTATTCTCTGAATTAGCATTTTCCGGCTCAATCTTATCGGGGGTCATCGCTGCATTTGTAGCCTTGATTATGTTTTCAGCTATTAAGAAGGGTTTAAGAAAACAGATTGACAGGTTCTTCCCAGCAGTTAAGCTTCTGGATAAGGAGTATCAAAACCGTATCACCGCTTATAAAGCAACCATCTTTGCTATGTTGGCAGACGGTATATTATCACCAAAAGAGCAATCCGCAATAGATATTCTACGAAATAAATTGGATATCTCACTCAAAGAACATGAAGAATTAATGAAATCAATACAATTGGAATTGAGAATGAAACCCGGTACTAGTTACGGATTGTAAACGACAACTCGAATCTTTATATAAAATTTATAATTAATAATTATTTAATTGTTGAAAATAATCATATTACATATCGAACTCATTAATATAATTTGAAAATATGTCTTGAAATATCTACGCCTATCTACTTTGCTTAAAAATATTTAAATAATTTGATATTATTCAGTTACCTAAACTGTTTAAGTAAAGTTTAGGAAACCTGATAATCTATTTGTTGCAGTGTTGAAATTATAATGATTATGTAATAGGGGGATAGACATAATTAGATAACGATTTTTGGAGATGATGGTATGAGTACTCGAAGTTTAAAGAACATTAAGATGGAATGGTTAGCGATTTTAGCTGTTGTATTGCTGGTATTTGCGGGATTGTCAGGATTCATGATTACATATATTGAACCTGCGATCGCCGATACTGAAGCAAATAACAGTTTTGCTATCGCCAATGAGATTATACCAGATATTTATAACGGTATGCTAGATTACACAATCGTAGATACTATGGATTATTTTAAGATTCAGCTGGATAGCGGGTCCATTGTGACAATTACTTTTTCAACTGCAAATACAACAGGTACGCAATACTTGAAATTCTACAACCCAAGTCAAACTGAATTATTTTCTTTAAGTTCGAGTAATAGTGCGATAGATACCAATAAATATTATCTAGCTAACGAGACCACAAAAAGTTATTGGTTTATCAAAATTGATGGAGATTATGGTAGTTATACTTTCACTGTCTTAGTGGATGACCAAAATGATGCGGGATCACTTGGTGATGTCGCCGAAGACTATGATAATGCATTTAATATAACCGAAATAACAAAAGTCTCTGGGCATTTAGATGATCTTGATCTCGTTGATATGTACAAAATCTATATTGAGGGTGGTTATAAAATTCTAATTACTTTTTCATCAGGTATATATTCTGGCCTGCAACTGACTCTTTATGATCCCGATAAAGTGTGGGTATTTGAGATATATTCTGATGGAACCATCATTGAGAATTATGACAATATAAATCAGGCTGAGAGTGCTGGACATTGGTATATTGAAATCGGCAACGGTATTGGCAATTACAGTTTTAATATTTCAGTGGAAATATTGATTCTAATACCACCTATAATAACCAATGTATCCGTGGATGCAAGTAGTTATGTTGTCTCAATTTACTGGGATACAAATGAACCCACAAACGGATCAGTTCATTATGGTTTAGATAGCTCTTATGGGTTTGTTGAAGATGATTATTATTCAATGTATACTTTTACTAAAGAACACAATGTGTACATTTCTGGTTTAACACCTGGGAAAACTTATCATTACAAAATCGTTTCATATAATTCAATGGGCCTGAAGAACGAAACTGATGATGCTACGTTTAAAATTCCAAGATCCACTTGGGTTGAATCACAATATAATTCATTGCGTACATTTATTTTAGCTGAGAGCCCCACTACATCGAGGGGATATTCAGTTGGGACCCAAATCAAAATCACGGTTTATTGCTATGATAAAGGAGTCGCAATTACACCCGAAACCATCTCGGTAAGCTCAGCAACCTCAATAAATGAAATTTCTGTTACAGAGCAATCTACTGGTGTTTACACAGGTAAATATACTATTACACAGGAAGACATTGATGAATATTCGCTTACATTATTTGCAGATGTATCATACAAAGGTAACAATGATACTGCTGTGTTTACCATATCATTAGAAGACGCCGAAAAAGTGGAGGATTGGGAGGTTATGATTGAATATTTAAATCCTGAAGATCAACACGCTGGGTTTGGCGACACTATTAACCTTAAGATTACCGTAACCAAGAACGATGTGATAGCTGATCCAGAAGTAATCTCTGCGTCTGTTATAGAAGGTTATAGTGGTTATTATGATCGAGGAACCACCAGAATTTCAGGGATCATACTTGAAACCAAAAAAACCGCAACTGGTGAATATACAACTTCCTATAAATTCCCAACTGAGGGTAATGAAAGTAAAGAATATGAATTTGAGGTTGAGATTATAAATAATGAGATGTCTGAGTGGAATGCGTTTACTCATAGCATTAACATTTTCTATGTTTGGTATCACACGCTAAGTTTAAATAATAAATCTACAGAGTTCGATGTTTATATTACTGATACTGACAACCAAATTATTTCGGGTGCAGATGTCAATATTACTATGTCATATTATGACTTAACTTGGATGGAAATACAAGAAACGCAAAACAAGAAAACGGATTCAAATGGGATGACCAATTTCAAATTTAACTATCCCGATCTCAACGAAGAAAGTTTAGAATTAGATGGCAAAGTCATGGCATCTGGTAAAACACAGTATTTTGATACATGGATATCAATTCCACAAGATATTACCACCGAGCCAACACCCAGTGGTGATGATTTTGAGATATTAGCCCTAATGGTTGATGATGTTTTTTCATCATATTATGTCTCACCAGACGCCCAGGGGAATGTCAAGAGGGATTACAAAGTATATTCTATCTCTAATCTTCTTATAAATACTGAGGTCTATTATTACATTATATCTGGATTGGGTAGTTATTATGGTCCTTATGAGACGCCTTATGAGACGAACGGCGCAACCGGGATGGAAGTCATAAAGGCTGGGGCCGCTACCACAGATGACCAGGGCACATTATCCGTGCAATTTAAGTCGAGTACTACACGAGCAACCGTTGATTTTTATTATTACACAATTTATGTGGAAGCTGCATTGGGGAATTTTGCGGATTTCATGCCATATAGCGAAGTGACCAGTAATGATGGAATGTATTATGGTGAAGCATACGATTATTTCATAGTCACTGAAACACCATTCTCATTAAAATTAAAAGATCTAATTAGTGGCAATATCAAAATTACAATTCCGAAATTGAATAAAGGTACAGTTACTAACATAGAAATAACCTACACAGGCTCATTTACTGAGCCTATGGTAATGGCTAACTTCTTCCCGGGCACTATTTCTCTTGATAATTTGGTTATGATAACGGAATTTGATTGGGGTGTTTGGACAGGAGTAGAAGGTGCATATTTAACCAAAAGTAATGGAAAATATACGGGACAATTCACCATCCCAACATTCATGCCAGATGGTACTTATACGATTATTGTAGCAGTATATAATACTGACAGTATGATGAGTGAATCATCCTTAATGTATTATAACTGGTTGGTGATTAATTTAGTTACTTTAAAAATTGGTGAAAGTGTAAAAGATGGTGGATTGGAGGGTGAACCTTTGGAACCTGAAGAACCCAGTGAAGAAGAGGTTGACTCGGATCGTGATGGTTACTCGGATGCTACTGAAAAACGTGCGGGAACTAATCCAAATGATCCAACGAGTTATCCAGGTAGTGAGAAAGATCAAGAGATTGAAGAATCAACGGTTAATGGTGCTGATGTATTAGTTGTTGGTACTACCACGGGGAATATTTCTCTGGAATCTGTGCTTGAAGAAGAGGCACCAGTAATACCTGAAGATGTGGGAGAAGGTTTCAACTTTTACATTGATATCACTAGCGATGAGGCTGTATCTAAAATATATATAGAAGTTGATTTAGGTTTAGTAGGTGGAGATATTATTCCTGCTGGTACTGAACCAAAAACGATTAAGCTTTTCTATTTTGACGAGGAAAAGGATGAATGGATTGAAGTGAAAGATAGTTCTTATGACCCAAAAACAGGTAAATTATGGGCTAAACTTGATCACTTGACAATCTTTGCCCCAATGTCAAAAGCAAGTGAAGAGAAAGAAGATGAAGGATTTGGCAATATCGCAATAATTATTGTGGTGATTATAGTTGTTGTTTTTATAATCTTAAGTATTATTGGTTTAGTTAGGAAAAAGCGCAAGAAAGGGAAAGAGGGAGTAATAGCTGGTGAAGGAAGTAGAGTGCAACCTCCAGCACAAACACAAACAGTAACTGGTGATATTGGTACAGGACCCCAAGTTGGACCTGAGTCGCCACCAGGCACCCCACCTAAAGAGACACTAACTGAAGACACAATTACTAAACAACCTGAATCGGCTATTCCAGATGAACCTGTAACTACGCCAACACCACAGGAACCAGCCCAGGAACCTCAAGGACCACCTCAAGAACCACCTCAAGAACCGGCACAACCGCCCACGGAACCTACATCACCCCAAGAACCATCACAAACTCAAACCGTACCATGCCCCACTTGTCAGAAAATGATACCTATTTATGCAAATCCATGCCCTCATTGTGGAATGAATCTTAATTGGTAAAAAAAATAATTAAAAAATTTTAAATACCATTCTATATAAATCAATTATTCAAAGATGAATCTAAATACATCATATAGCCATATTTCTTATTCTAAAAATGTTTAAATAATTAAATATTATTCGAATAATGGGATTAAAACCAGATTGATCATTATTTAATTCAATATTAGAATAAAATTAGGACTAAAAATTGAACATAAACATCAAAGTGTAAGAAATTGGTATAAATGTATTTGGAGTTTTTAATATGATTACGGAAATTTCCTACAATAGAACAAAGCTATTAGCGATAATTACTATCATTTTAATGACCACTTTCAGCTTTTCAGTAGTATTATTACTAATTCCCAGCAATATATTCGCAGATAGCGAACCAAATAATAACTTTATTACTGCCGAAGAGATCATGCCAGGGTCGTATATTGGGACCTTGAATCCGTCTGATACGATGGATTACTACAAAATACAATTAGGATCCAGTTCTATTGTTACCATTACTTATTATTCTGATGCGGTTGGTGGGCAACAGAAATTATATTTTCATAACCCATCCCAAATTCAAATACTTACTCTGGCCTCTGGCAGTAATAACGTCGTCAGTGATACATATTATCTGGCAAACGAAACCGCCCTTAATTATTGGTACATTAAAATAGAAGCACTTACAACCATCGAGTATGGTAATTACTCTTTTTCTTTAATTGTGGACACTCAAGATGACGGCGGGAGTGGTGCGGATGTTGCCGAGGACTATAATTATGCGTTCGAGATATTATCCGGTTTCGATGTTAATGGGATTTTAATGGATCTCGATACTACCGACACATATAAAATCTATCTGGAGAGTAGTTCGGTTTTGGCCATTGATTTCTCTTCGGATGCTAATATCGGGGAACAAAAATTACACTTATTCAATCCCACTAACAATGAGGTTTTGGTTTTATCCTCAAGTAACAATGCAATAGTTTTCGACATGTACTACCTGGCAAATGAAACTGCACCCGAGTACTGGTTTATTAAGATTAATGCGGTCGATCGTACTGAGTATGGTAACTATTCGTTCTCAGTCTTTATGGATCAACAGGACGAAATGTTTAGTGGTGGTGATGTTGCAAAGGATTATAATAATGCATATGAAATTTTTCCAGAGCTTGAGGTTCATGGAATTATAAATTACTTAGATACTGCAGATATGTATAAAATATTACTCAGGGGTGGTTTTATTGTTACCATTAATTATACATCAGATGCTGTACCCGGAGAACAAAAACTAAAATTCTATAATCCAACCTTGAATGAGATGTTTACTATTGTTTCAACAGCAAATTCAAAAGGTTCTGAAAACTATACTATACCCAGGGATTTGGCTGAGGATTTTTGGTATGTAGAAATCTCTGGTAGTTTAACCGAATGGGGAAATTATACATTCATAGTGTATACCCGGGTGGCTTATGAAAAACCACCTGAAATCTCCAATATTTCAATTGATTTAAATAGTTGGGGTGTTACATTTTATTGGGAAACCAACGAACCAACAAATGGCTCTGTGTATTATGGGAAGAATGAGTCATATGGTTTTATAGAAGAAGATTATTCGTCGTATTATACCCTTTCCACAACTCATATTGTGACTGTTTATAGCCTAGAAGCGGGTGAAACTTATCATTATAAGCTCGTTTCGTGGAACGAACTGGGGATTAAAAACGAGACACTGGATGATACTCTAAGGATGCCAAGACCTATTTGGGTGCAATCGCAACACAATTCATTACGTACTTTCGTATTTGGAGAAGTTCTGGGTAAATACGAAGGCTCTGAAGTTAAAATCATAATCTATTGTTATGACAAAGGTAAGGCTATTACTCCTGAGTTCATTAATGTGACCTCTGCAACTGCTGCGGAACCAATACAGCTCTCAGAGCTATCAACTGGTGTTTATAAAGGTACATATTTAATCACCCAGACTGATCTTGATGAGGAGGTAGTGGCAATCTTTGCAGATATATCATACCAGGGAAATAATGATACTGAGTTATTTATGTCACCGCTATTAGAAGATGTAACTGAGGAGGACTGGGTGGCTACTATTGATTATCTTTCTAATGAAGATAGAAGGGCTGGCGTGGGTGATACTGTTAACTTGAAAATTACAGTGACAAAGGATGGCGTTAAAAGCAACCCAGAAGACATTGCGGCGTCTGTAATTGAAAAAAACACCACTCATGAATCGGAGGGTTATTATTCCGCAGGAATACCATTGGACACCGTAAATTTAGGCCCTGGGGAATATGAAATATCATATACCCTGCCTTCAGAGATTAATATTAGTAAAAATTATGAGTTTGAAGTTAGGATATTAAATAACTCGGACTCGTCCTGGGATTTTCTTTCATATAGATTGGATCTATTCACCATCTGGTATCATCAGCTTAACTTTACTAATAAATCTGCTGAATTTGATATTTATGTAGGAGATTTGGAGAACAATGTAATACCCTCAGCAGATGTGGAAATCATACTGGGATATATTACCTTCGACGATGAGGAAAAACTGCTGCCGCAAAAACAACAAACCGATTCAAAAGGAATGGCCAATTTCAAATTTTATTACCCAGATATCGATGATGATGAGTTTACATTACGTGGAAATATCTCCGCAAATGGTAAAACTCAATATTTTGACACATATTTCACCATTCCCGATGGCTCAATAATAGAACCTGAGGGTGATGAACTTGAAATTTTACCAGTTATTTTAGATGAAGATATTTATTCGATGTATTATAATGTTCCAGATGCTCAAGGAAAGGTTAAAAAAGAATATATTGTCTATTCAAACTCAAAGTTGTTAATAAATACTGAGATTTACTATTATGTGCTCTCCGGAATAGCCCCATTTTACAGTTATTTAACTGAAGAAAGCATCAATATGGACGTGGTTACGACCGGTAATACTGTTACAGACGGCCAGGGTAAATTCTCCGTTGAGTTTAAAGCCAGCAGTTTAGGCTCTGCAACGTTTAATTATCTATATTATACGGTGTATATTGAAGCGGTAATCGGTAATTTTGAAGATATTGTGGGATTTGAAGAAATTTCAAGTAATGATGGTAAATATTATGCCGAGGCTTCTGATAATTTTATCGTTACAAAATCCACATTCTCATTTACCCTTCATGATATGATAAGTAGCAATGTAAAAATTACGATTCCGAAATTGAACCAGGGTACACCATCTAACGTTGAGGTTTCTTATACTGGTTCGTTCAATGAGCCGCGGGTCATGGTCAATTATTACCCAGGAACCATTTCTCCGGATACTCCATTAATGACCCCGGCATTCACCTGGGGGCGCTGGACTGAGGATGAGGGGATTTATTTATCAAAAACTAATGGAAAATATACCGGGCAATTTACCATTCCATCATATTTGCCCATTAATACCTACAGTATCATAGCAATTGTACAAAATGCTGAGGCAATTGATGACGAGCTTTCCTTGTTCTTTACGGATTTTATCGTTATAAATATTGTATCTTTAAATATTGGAGAAAGTGTGAAGGATGGTGGGTACGAGGACGGAGCGAATGGGCCTGGTGAACCAAGTGAGGAAGAAATAGATACAGATGACGATGGTTTTTCTGATGCCATGGAAAAACGTGTAGGGTCAGACCCTAACGATCCCAATAGTTACCCGGGTAGTGAAGAGAATCAGGATTATATAAAAATTATAATAAATGATGTTGAAATCCAAGTTTATGGTAAAACCCAGGGCAATATTTCTGTAAAAGCACTTCCTGAAGAATCTGTGCCTCCGAAAACCAAAAATATTGAGACGGACTTTAATTTTTATCTAAATATCTCCTGTGATAAATCCATTAGTGAAGTATATATTCAGATGGGTATTGGGTTAATAGGAGGAGATTTAATACCGAATGGGACAAACGAAGAACAGGTAAAGTTGTTTTATTTTGATGCTGAGCTGAATAAATGGGTGGAGATTAAAGACTCTTCATATGATTCAAAAACTGGTATCTTATGGGCAAAGGTCGACCACTTAACAATTTTTGCACCAATGGTAAAGGCAAGCGAAAAAGGGGATGACACTCTAATTATTGCGGCTATTATTGTTATAATTATTGTCGTTATAATAATAATTTTGAGTCTTGCTGGAATTATCCAAAAGAAGCGTAGGAAAGGCGGATTGAGATTAAAGGAAACGAAAAGTGTACCACCAGCACAAATAACACCAGAGATTTCAAAAGAAGATGATAAGGAGTCAGATGCTCAAGTAGGTGTAAGTTCTGAGCCGACTTTAGCCTCTACCAGTACAACTACACAAGAAACACCAGCCTCCGCGGCACCAACAGGAACTACTACCACAAAAGTGGAAGACTCCTCAGAACCTGGTGAGGTTTCGGGGTCTGAAACAGAAGTATCTAAAGTAGAAACAACGACACTAATCAGTGAGACTAAAGATAGTATAACCCAACCCACCAAGCAAGAACCATCCCAAAAGCCCGATAAAGGATCGGAGGGGCCAGTTCAACAACTGGACCAAGAACCAACTCTAGTTACCACAACTACCCAAGAAACTAAACCGCCGTCACAAAAACCAGCACCTACCACACCTAAAGAATCACAATCTACAGCAACACAAGAATCGCCCCAGACTATTTCTCCTGAGGACCAGGAACAACAAAAAGGAGAAAAACCAGAATCTGTTCAAGAGGTACCATGCCCCATATGCCAAACCATGATTCCTGTGTATTCGAGTCCTTGTTCTAATTGTGGAACCCATCTTAATTGGTAATAAGCATCATGTTTTAGTTATGAGGTGTTTAGTTTTTTGCGTTAAGTTTTACAACAGATCAATTCAATAATTTATCAATTAGAAGCGTTTACTGAGGGGAGACCGTTCCGATATTATTATGAATAAAACCACTTGCAGTATGCAGTTTGTAATCAAATGGCTCTCTGTAAGTGAGTTAAATATATGCTTCTTTTCAGAATACTAGGCAAAGAATAAAAAAATCTCAATAATCAAGCACCAATAATCAAATAAATTCCAATGACCAATTACCAAAATACAAAACATGATTAATTATCTGTTTAGGTCATTAGAATTTGGAATTTGGTGCTTATTTGGTTATTGATGCTTGGTGCTTGGTGCTTGATATTTTAGTATAGCGGTCAGTTGATAATTCAACCTCTCTTATTTAATAATTGGTAACTAACACCTATTATCTCCAACCTTTCATCAAATAACAAAAATAAAAAATAATTTATTATTTCAACTCTTAAAATTATATACATACTGAGGTTTTCCTTTATTGTTTACCACTGAGACCTTAAAATTAATCTCTTTACGCTCGCGAAGCTTTCGTAGACTCTCGTTGATAGAACCGATTGAAATATTCAACAGCTCCTTCAGGTCACGAGAGGTGTACCACTCGTCTGGGTGTTCGCGTAGAAAATTATAAACCTCCTGTTGGCCCATAGGAGGGTATTGGTTGGATAAATAATAAATTTTGTTATATTAATTGTTAATAATTCAAAAAAAATTTATGGTTTAATACTATATATCAAAAAAACTTAATACTCAATTCTACAATTTACTTTAAATATTACCAATTATTATTAATATGAGTTTGATGTCACTTATAATAGTTTTATGAAAGTTAAGAGGGTTCTATTAATACTAATATTCCGAAGGTGAGATAATAACCAAAGAGACTAAGAATCGCAAGAGTGTTAAAAACCATACGCAAACATCGGCCTCTTCAATTCATAATTTTAGAGTTTTTGGTTTTCAAATTTTAAATAATGCAATGATCATGGTATCCAGAGTTGCACAGGTTGTGACACCTGAAATGCTATTACAACAGGTGTTAACAGGAATACGGGATGGTACCTTCTCGCAAAGGATAAAGGGGATACCAATAGAACGGCTGATTGATCATATCCAGATATATTATAATAAATTTAAACAAAATCCTAGAAACACTGAAGATCTGAAGTTTGCAAAAGCATTTGCGAATTTGACATATTTATTAGATCCTGAGTCTAAAATAAAAAATTTTGATAACGTATTAGATGCCGTTACCCATGCCTGGTTGGAGTATATCCCAAAAAGTATCAAGGCCGCTAAACCCATAAGAGCCATCCCGGGTGAGGTCATGGAGCGGTTGGCAATTCCAGTTGCCAAGCCAGCGAAAACCACAGAGGAGGTTATTCCACTACCCACCACACAGCCAGTGCCTAAACCTATTGAAGAAGATTTTAACCCGGAAAAATTGCGGGATGCTAAATATAAATACAAAATTGCCGAGTTCTGTTTCGTTATGCGTGATTATTCCACCACACAACAATATCTTATGCAGGTGTTAAGCACTCCATATATGAATGTAGATGCCAATAATCTATTTATCCAGAACTCTATCCTATGGTCTGAAGAGATCATGCAACAAAATCAATTCAAAGACGCTTTGGAGATTCTTGAACAAACCAACTTAGTTGGGATGGATTCAAGTACGGCCGAATTGATTAATGATAAAATTAAAGAGGCAACAGTACTACATAAAATCACTATTTTGGAAGAAAAATGTCCACTTAATGAACATTCAGTTGGTATGTATTTAAGAACTAGAATTGGGTATAAGAAATTTTTAAAACTAACATATTTCATATTTGGAAATATTGAGTTCCATCAACGGTTGGAAGAAATTAGGGTTTTCCCAAAGAAAATGATCTACCCACTTTTAAAGCGAGACCCCACACCTGAGAACGAGGAGTTAATAGTGGAACGGCATGAGATGCATGATAAACTTATCCGTGAGCTTTATGAGTGGTTCTGGACTCTTGAGATTGTTAATCACTATTTATCTCCTGAGATAAAAAATGAACTGACCAACAAATATGGCGAATTTGGCTCAGGACCGGTCATTTATTTCAGATATATTTCAAAAGGTCAATATGCAAATATCATTATCTCGAAGGCTGTTGAGCTGGTTAGCCAAGGTGATATACAAAATGCTAAAAAGGTTTTATATGAAACTTATGAGCTAACAGGGAGTAAGAAGATCCAAGGATATCTAGAATTTTTAAGACAACACGATAAGGCAAGAAAATCAACTAAATATAAAATGATAAAAAGAAAACGAAAATAAAATCCAATCCAAATTAAAAATATTACATATTATTAACTAAATGTCCAGACATGACTTGACTAATTTTTCGCCAATATTATAAAACATCTTTTCAACATTATAACCGGTTTTTGCGCTTGTTAAAAATGATGGTGCTTTATACTTCTTAGCCAATGCTAAAATCTCTTCTTTTTTGGTTTCATGTTTTTCTTTTAAATCGTTTTTATTGCCAATTAAAACGATTGGTATCTCACCAGTCACTTCGAAAAGTGATGAGATCCAAACCTTTACGCTTTCATAGGTGGACTTTCTGGTGAGGTCACATACAATTATCGCACCCTTTGAATTGAAAAAATAATTTTGTTGGGGGATATACCGGTCAAATTGCGAAATCGTTGAGGATAATCTGTCCTGATATTGACCCATTATATCCCATATTAATAAAGTGAGGTCGATATCTTTTTGTTGATCTGGGAGTTCGATATCAAGTCGTTTCTTAGTGACTTTTGTACCTATAGTGGTTATATATTTGTCATCAAAGGTATCCAAGACATACCTGCGTATTAAGGAAGTTTTGCCAACCGCTAAATCACCGAGCAGACAAATCTTTCCTTTTACGCGAACTTTGTCCGTCATTTTTTATCACTAAATCATAATAGATTTAGTATTATATAACTATATCTAACACACAAGTGAGCAACAGAAATGAGATTAATAAAAAATAATTAAAAAAGCATATAAATAGCTAGGTCAAGTTT
>Ga0209636_10004457_pt1 | contig 14266 bp, 11 predicted proteins | sample DeeMarSWOR152_54_FD_187464 | JGI IMG/M metagenome (GOLD analysis project Ga0209636, IMG submission 187464) | Marine sediment microbial communities from White Oak River estuary, North Carolina - WOR-1-52-54 (SPAdes) (version 2) | ecosystem: Environmental > Aquatic > Marine > Intertidal zone >...
GAGAATAAGGAGGCTTGAGATCTGGATCTATTATCCACCCTGCCTCTCCTGAAATAAAATAGTATTGTTCCCATTCTGAACCGGTCCACCAGTAAGCAGCCCAATCAGTATTGTTAGGCCCTGGCCATTCATAGGTCCCGACAAATAAGGGATCATAGTAGAGACCATAATGAGCTTTAAGGACAGTTTTTCTGTCGGGAGTTAATTGGTATGCAAATCCTATTCGAGGGGAAAGAGCATTCCAAACGATTAAATCTTTTACCTTTTGTGTTTTTTCTCCTGGAACTCTATGCCAACCTTCCCATACATCAAAAGAGGGGACATGTCCTTTATAATTGTCGTACCTGAGCCCCAAATTCAGCGTTAATCTATTTCCTATGGACCAGGAATCATCGAAAAACATCCCGATGTTGTCAACTTGGCCACCATAATAAAAAGGATTTTGTGTATATAAAAGATATGGATAACCGCCGTAATCATAGTATAATTTACCAGCACTATAAGCACAGACTGAGCCTTGGCCTCCTCTGTTATATTGAACTCCGATTTTAAACTCATGGTTTCCACCGAGAAAATCTTCAGCAAAATGAGATAAACTAGCATGCGCCTGAAATCTCGAATAATAGGCATAAAAGGGCCACAGAACTCCTGATGAGGTAACTCCAGTAAGAACATCAATGTGAACAGGATTATCAAGGCTACCATCATATTTAGATTGGGGAAGACCATCATCAGTGCTGTAATATCCTGCAGCTTTTAACTCAAAATATGTGTCATTACTCATTAACCAGGTATACATAATGTTCCAGTTAGGAATACGTGTTGTCCAATACCTTGTTGATTCTGGCATCGTATAAGGAGTAATTGAATCTGTGTATGCCCAGTCTCTGTAGGCTATTACACCAACTAGTTTATGTTTATTTGTTATCTGAGCTGAAAGTTTGAAAAAATAGTTGTCTTCTTTAGTTGCTGTGTGGTATTTAGGATCCTGCCTCCAGCGCGTTACGTCATTTCTTGTTAAATTAACAGAACCGAAAAACCATAGCTCATCTTTAAGTATAGGCCCGCCCAAGGTTACTACTGCATCTAAGAATTTATGCCTTTTATAGGAAAAATTTTCCTCAACGTCTGGATTATTGTCGTCAGTCAAGGCCTGAAATTGGCCATAGTAGCCAAGAGATCCTGAAAATTCATTTCCTCCCGATTTAGTTACCACATTAATCACTGCACCAGTAAAGCTTCCATACTCAGCAGGGGCGCCTATGCCTGAGACTTCAACTTCTGTAAAAAGATCCTGATGAGGAAACAGATAAGAATCGCCTTGTCTCGCGTTAGTTATATCCAAGCCATCGATCTGAAAAGCATTTGATTCAGCATTGGAACCAAAAGAACTCATGAGTTCACTTCCACTATAACCAGATTGGGTAATTATACCCGGTGTCTGTTTAACAACATCGATAAATGAAAACCGGCCGGATGGTATCTTTTCCAAGAGATCTCTATCAAAGTTGGTGGACACTCCCGAACTGGTAACATCTACGATGGGCGCTTTTCCTGTGACAATTATGGATTCTTCAATAGTTGCTTGTTCCATAATTATACTTTCAGTTACAGTTCCTTTAACTACGACTTTTATGTTAAGCCTCTCAACTCTCTTAAATCCTTTGAGACTGAAGACAAGCTTATACTCTCCAGGAGGTAAATTAACAAATCTGTAAAAGCCTTTATCGGAGGTAATCTGCGAATGAACTCCTCCCATTAAAACTGGACTCGAAATTTCTACAGTTACTCCTGGCAGCGGCATGCCTTCTTCATCTGTAATTGTTCCTCTAATATTTCCTGTTAGACGCTGAGCGTAGGAAAAACTTGCCATGAATGAAGAGACAATAATCGAGAACACAATGAAATGAATGAGCCATTTTTTTAAATTCATGTTCTCCTCCTTTTTTAGATAAAATTAAAAAAATAAAGTTTAAAAATTAAGCTTTCTGTATTACAACAACAATAAAGAAAAAAAATTGTTTAGGCAAGTCTCATCATCAATGTGATTCCACATATCTTAAAAATAAAACCCTTTTTGGGAGATAATTTTGAGCGTTTTCTCTCTCTAATACGAAATCGATATGTGAATTTTCCTACTTAAAATTAAATTAAAAATTTATGCTAGTATAGTATGATTACGCTATTATTTTGTAAAATTCTGCTATTTTTAATCCCATAAATGAGCATCGCTTGTAGCATCAATCAACTGTGCTGTTATCCGAATATCATTTTCAGCCTTCCGTACACTCCCTTCCAACAAATATTGAATATTCAATTCCTTGGCTATATCGCTAACAACCTTTTTTCTCCCTTTTAGCATCATGGCTGAGGATCGTGATATAACACGCAGGTCGTTAATGTGAGAAAGGTCAGTAATAATTTCCTCAGTCATCCCATCACAAAAATAATCCTACCCTTCTTCTGGACTAATGTTTTCAAATGGCAGAACCACGATTGACCTCTTCCATTCAGGGAAACTGATTGGCTCTGCTTTCGGCTCTTCCATTTCCTCTTCCTTTTCAGGTCTAAACCAACGCCAAGCAATAGTGCAGAGCATAGCAGTCACAATGGCAATTACAGTTATGTCTACGGTATATCTTGGAAAATTATAGTAATGAAAGATTATATGATAGACAAATTCAACAGCCGCTACTCCACCGGCAACAAAGGCAATAAATGTTTCTATAATCCTCCGCTTTCTTAGTTTACCAATGAAAGAGCAAGGAGGATATTTCTTAGAGGAAGAAGAAGGCTTTTTTTGTTGGCCCCATTTATGCCTCTAATCTTGCTTGGAAAAGAATATCAAGGAATCACGGCGGGTGTCAAATGTATTATGCTGAAAGTTTATTTTTTTAAGATATTCAATAATGATTCAAACGATCAAATTGTGACTGTCTGAGATATACTTCCGTATAATTTCGTATACCTCCATATACTTAGAGATAATTTGTAAATTGCTGATAAGATTGGCTATTACTTTTTTTTCAATGACTTAGGAAAATCGCAGACATCGGATCCGGAGTCCGTCGCTCTATCCAAATCCAATAAAAGACTTCTCCCCATGTCACAGATATTCCACAAAAATTGTTGATTTGCGTTGAAACTATGGTATTCGGATTGAAAAGACAAAACAAGGTAAATCACTGAAAATAAAAGGAGATATCTGGTACGCCCGGAGGGATTCGAACCCCCGACCTTCTGATCCGTAGTCAGACGCTCTATCCAGCTGAGCTACGGGCGCATATTAATGTGGTTCTTATTATAGCAAAAGCAATAGATTAATTGTATGGGATTGCCGCGCTCCCTTCAGTCGCTCGCAATGACAGGTACCTTTAATGAATTATTTCTTCGCGGTAGCGGAGGTCGAGTTTCTGGTCAGGGCGCTTGAATATGGCCAACGCTACTTCAGGATTGAAAGTGATTTCATCAAACTTGAATTCAAGCAGCTTCTTTCCTTTCTGATATTGGATCATTCTTGTCGGGTATAAGACACCCTCGAAATTTTTGTAGTCTGAAAACTTGACTCTCCTCTCCAACATCTCTTTAGTGTATTTTTCTCCAAAGTACAAGTCCTTATAAACCATCTCTACTATAGTGAAGTTCTCTTGGTCAATGTAAAAGGTTGTCTTTTTTTCCTTAAAATCAACTTCTATTCCATAGGTTTTCTTACCTTCTATTTCTTTCTCCATGGTCAAAGAAAAAACAGCTTCCTTCTCGACCAAGAGACGAATATCATGGTCCAAGTCTGACTCATAATTGAGAGAAGGCTGGTCGACAATTGTTCCAAATCTGTCCATCCAGGCTGTCTCCCCGTCATAGGCCTGGATAATAGTATAAATATCCTTTCCGAACTTCATCTCGGCTCTTCCATATATCTTTCTTCCCAATTGGATGCTCTCCAGCTTGCCCGGGAGTTCCATTCCTTGCATCGAAATCTTTATCTCTCCTTTAGCCTTATAATTAGTGAATTTTTTTATGGCTTCTTCTCCTCCCAGGGCGTTTACACAATTCTCGACGATTTCTTTAGGATTCTGAGCGAAGACATTTATTGTAAAAAGAAGAACCATAAGACATATGCTTATTTTTTTCATGACATCCTCCCCTATCATTTCAAAATCGTTCCAGGCGGAAGATTGGCTATCTTCCAGAGAGAAAGAAAAACGAGCTGAGTTGCCTTTTGAACTTTTTCAGGAATGATGCGGTCAACTGTGTCCTCAGGTCGGTGAAGCTGTTCATGCATTCCGGAGTTGAAGAAGACTGTCGGGATATCCGCTCTCATGAAAGGAAAATGGTCTGACTGACGTATAAATTCTTCCACCGCGAAATTGAGGTCAAAATTTACGCTCTCCCGATTTATGGAATCAATTATGGTAAAGAGCTTGGGATACTGGAATCTTCCTATTAGAGACATCTGGTCCACATCGTTCCTCCCGATCATATCTAAGTTGATCATGGCCACTGTTTTTTCCAGAGGAAAAATTGGGTTATCGACATACCATCTTGCCCCATAGAGTCCTTTTTCTTCAGCAGTAAATAGGATAAAAAGAATGGATCTTTTTGGCTTTTCTTTGAGGCTCTGAAAGGCCCTGGCTAGCTCCATGACACCAGCTGATCCAGAGGCATTATCATCTGCCCCGCCATAAACCCGGCCACGATTGTCTTTCCCAACGTGGTCATAATGGGCTCCCACAACTACAATTTCGTCTTTTAATTCAGGGTCACTTCCTTCCACTTTAGCCACGATATTGAAGGCGTCAACAGGCTCATTCTTGAAATTGACAGCTAGAGTTACTTTCTTGTCGGTAATAGGAAAGGAGCGGGGCGTCATCTTTCCATCAATGTCTTCCTGGAGGCGAATCAAGGAATGTTCATCCCCTAAAAGATAATCAGCTAACTTACCGTCAATAGCTACAGCGGGAATCTGAACGCCAAAATCAGCGCCAACTATTCTCATCAGCGGGGAAAACTTCATGAATTTAAAATCCTCTTCGTCCTTCATTCTCTCTCTGATGAGAGAAGGCCAGCGGGTTCCTTGCGTAGCAGAAGGAGTAAGCTCTTTATGATTTAACGGGTCAGTTGCAAAGAGAATGCCCACTGCACCGTGCTTCTGGGCATTGAGAATTTTACTTAGGAGGGTTCCGTGATTGGAGAGGCGGGTTCCTTCAAAGGGGCTTTCAGGATCATTTTCTTTGGGTTCATGACGCATCACCAGAACAACTTTGCCTCTGGCATTCAAGTTTGTGTAATCATCGTACTTGTGCTCAGGGGCAGTTATACCGTAACCTGCAAAAACCAGAGGGGCTGTGACTTCTTTCTCTGCAGAGATATACACAGGAAGATAATCCCATTCTAACTTGGCTTTTCTGGTGAGCTTCACTCCCTCTTTTCTCTCCTCTATTTCCAGATGAATTCTCTCGGATAGAGATACTTTCTTTAATCTTACGGACTGAAAATAACTCCCATACTCGCCAGCTGGTTCTAAGTCTCCGCCTTTAAGCACTGTGGCAATGTATTTCATAGCCACATCCATGCCTTTTTCTCCTGTCTCACGGCCGCGGCAGTACTCAGAAGCAAGAAAATCGATGTAGGAAACAAGCTTTTTTCCGGTGATGGAATTTTTTGCCTTTAGAACTTCTTCGGGATACTCTGCGGCGGTGAGGGAAAGAAGCAATAGAGATAAAAGGAAGAGGAAGAAGCTGAATAGAGATTTTGAGAATAATAATTTACGCTTTTTCATATTACCTCCTTTCAATTAATAAGTTATAAATAATGATCAGCAGACTTTGAACTAAAATATAGATGCAAAACAATAAGTGAGACATACAAAGAGATATTTAAGCAAGAAATATGCATGAATTCCTTCAACTGTTTATACGTTTATATGAATGATATGGTTCATAACGATTTAGCTAGGGAATTCTGAGGGCAGCAGCACCGTCAATCTTACTCTCCTTGAGGAGCTGTAAAACTCTGTTCGCTTCCTCTAAAGGAAAGAGCTGGGTCGTGGTTTTAATCGGAATTTCAGCCGCTATCTTAAGCAGTTCCTCTCCGTCTTTTCGGGTGGCATTGGCCACGCTCCGGAGCGTCCGTTCATAGTAAATATATTTATATTCCATTTCAGGAATAGGGGTCATATAAATCCCGGCTAAAGCCAGAGTTCCTCCCTTCTCCAGGACTTTTAGAGCATCGAGAACGAGCTCTCCTGCAGGGGCAAAAATGATGGAACTGTCGACTTTTGAAGGAGGTTCATCCTTGGCTGTTCCTGTCCAGGAAGCGCCGAGCTCTCGAGCGAGGAGCCGGTGTTTTTCACTTCGAGAGAACACATAGACCTTACATTTCCAATGGACGGCAATTTGTATGACCACATGGGCCGAAGCCCCGAATCCATAGAGACCAAGACACTGCGCAGATTGAACTTCGCTCAGGCGGAGGGCTCTATAGCCGATGATTCCTGCACAGAATAAAGGGGAGGCTTGCTCATCAGAAAATTCTTTGGGGATCGGATAAGCGAATCTTTCAGGAATCACCGTATACTGGGCATAGCCGCCGTTGACATGATAGCCTGTAAATCGAGCATTCTCGCAGAGGTTTTCCTTACCTACCTCACAATAGGAGCACTTTTCACAGGAAGAATAAAGCCAGCCAACTCCTACCCTATCCCCTAACTTAAAACGTGAGACCTTTTTCCCTACTTTTTCAACAGTGCCGACAACTTGATGGCCGGGGACGATGGGCAATTTTGCCTCAGGGAGCTCTCCTTCGATTGTGTGGAGGTCTGTATGGCATACACCACAGACTTTGTTTCGAATGAGGATCTCCTCGGCCCCTGGTTCTGGAAAGGGAATATCAGTCAATTCAAGGGGATTTTTATCGATTGGTGCGAATTTTTTTAAGAGCATGGCTTTCATGGCAACACCTCTCAAATTTGAATACTTATAAATATATGAAGTTTGGGAGGAAGTCAATTTAATGCAAATTGCAGTGATAATAGAGAAGATTATTTTTTTTGGCAGGATTTGCAGTAGCCAAAAACCTGAATGGAAAATTTATCGGTCTTGAACTGACTTTCCAGGCCGATCTTGTTTAATATGGACAGAACTTTATCATCAGAAAATTCTTGAACCCGTCCACATGAAATACAGACCATATGACCATGAGCTGATTTGACAATCTCAGGCTCATAATGGCTGTGGTTTTCTCCCAGGTCAATCTCGCTCACCAGTCCGCTTATGACCAAAAGATTCAAGGTCCGGTAGATCGTGGCCAGAGAGACTTTCTTTCCTTTCTTCTTTAGCCTTTGATGGATTTCATAAGCATTGGGATGAACTTCCTTTGAAGAGAATATTTCCTCGAAGATTAAGCGTCTTGTTCTGGTGAGTTTCAGCTTGTGAGAAGAAAGGTATTTTAAGAAAGCTTCGAATTCTCTTTTCACTTCTTCACTTCTTTCCCCGTTTTTCTGACTTTTCCTGTTTTTCCTGCTTTTTCTCCCTTTTCTGTCTCCAATTCTGTCTGACTTTTGATTTTCTCTCTCAACCTCTCCATTCTGTAGACAAAATCTTTCTCGAAAAAAGAAGAGACACCAAGAGAAACAGCCAATCCTTCCTCGGCTATTCTCTTGGCATCCTCATATTTCCTTTCCCTGTGTTCATAGTACATGGCCAACTCTCTGAAGGAAAAGAGTTGATCGAGGGAAGCCATTTCTTTCCATAAGGCAACAGCTTTATCCCACTCCTGGTTTTTCTTGAAATGATAAGATAGCTTCTTCTTGGCTGCAATGGCTATTTCATCTGATAACTTTCCCTCAAGAGCTTGTTCGAAATACTGAACAGACCTTTCCATCTCACCGATTTTTTCCATGACCTTTCCCGCACCATAGAGGTCCATGGCATCTGCAAAGGCCTCTTCCCCTTCTTCAGAAAAAATGAGGGAGCCGACGACAACGACTCCTAAGAGCGAAAGAATATCTTCCTGGTTGTGGTAGAGAATGGGCTCGATCAGGTCAAAATTTCCGGTCTGGAGATACTGGAAATATCGGTAAGGAATCTCGGCGGCAGGGATGTCCTCTGCTCGGTCTGCTTCAACAACTTCGCGGGCCAGATGGAAAAGGCGGCAGCTTTCATGTTTATGTCTCCAGAGACTTCGTGCAGAATAGAGAAAATCGAGATGGGGCAATTCATTGAGGATAAATGGCTGCCGGTAGAGGATGAAGCGGGTCTCAAGAAGGGGAATATCAAAGCCCTTCCCGTTAAAAGTCACCACGGATTGAAAATTCATCTCTGAGAAGAACTGTCCTAACTCTTGAATCATTCGTTCTTCTTCGGCCAAGTCTCCGAGGAAGGACTGGGCAACCCAGAATTTGTCATCTTTGTAATAGCCCATGCCCACGAGGAAAGGGACAACTCCTGTTCCTCCGGATAAGCCTGTGGTCTCCAAATCTATGAAGAGAGCGGTGGAGAGGTCGAGATTCTCGAAGGTTTTTTCTTTGCTCAAATAGGAAAGGATATCTCCTTTTATTTCCAGGCCAAGGGAAAGAGGTATTTTCCCATACTTGATGGTTAGCGAGAAAGGATTTTCGAAAAATTGAAGAGGCTCTCTGGGTGCAGGTTCGAAGACACTTTCAGGCTTTTTTTCTTCCTTCTCTTCTCTGGTCAGAGTGATGAGTTTTTGTAATTTCTCCCTTACAGATAACTCATCCTCCTGGTCGATTTCTTGCCAAGTTTCTCTAATTTGCTGTGATTTAGAGCGAGCTTCTCTTTCCTTTTTCAGGTGTTTGAGCTTGTCTTTTATGTCCAATTCTTCTTTATTCTCCCATGAATTGAAGGAGGATTGTTCTCGAGCGGGAGCGATTGTCAAAATCAACAAACACAACCTGCTGCCATGTGCCCAGGTTGAGAGTGCCATCAGAAAAAGGAACCGTCAGTGATGGACCCAGGAGAGAGGATCTGATATGAGAAAATCCGTTTCCGTCTCCCCATCGTGCGTCGTGATGATATGAGACATTACTGGGAATAATCTTTTCCATGAGCTCCGAGAAATCCTTCACCAGCCCGGATTCATACTCGATGGTGGTTAGGCCTCCAGTGGATCCGGGAACGAAGAGATTGACAATCCCATTTTTAAGCCCGTGCTCAGAGAGCTTTTTAGAAACGTCACCGGTGAGGTCTTTCATATCACTGAACCCGCTGGTTGATAAACTCAAAGAATCGCTAATCACTTTCATGGCCAAATCTCCTTAATAATGTTAGCGAGTAAAGAATAAACAGTAAAGAGGAAAAATAATTATCAGTGGGGTCGGGCCAAGCTATCTCTTTTATTTTGAGTGATATAGATTCAATTTAGGTGTAATTTTCGTCCTTAAAATGCTATTTTTGTATGCAAAAACATCGCTCTAAGCAACTTGCTTATACTCTCTTAAATTGACGGTTTTTGCCCCAAAATAGCCATTATAAGGCCAAAAATAGCAAAAAAAAGGCACTCTACTTCTTTAGTATCAATCTGTTAGCTTGGCCCGACCCCAAATTTTCTTATTTATCATTCAAGAATAATATAGAAGAGGGCCATTTATTCTTCAGCTCTGCGGTCCACTTCTCAAGAAGTTCTTGCTTATCAGCCTTCTCCATCTTAACAAAAAGCCCAGCACCCAGGGCACCTGTCCGCATTTTCTGTAATAATTCAATCTTACACTTCTCAGGCTCATCACATTCGCTACAGTCGTCTATATTCTTCCTCGCGGCACATTCTCTTATTTCGCAGTTTTCTCTTCCACCACCCTTCAAACATCCTGGACATAAAGGCATAGCTTGAATCGACGCCAGCCCCTTCTTGAATTCTTTGAAATCGAAGTCTTTAGGAGCCCACTCTTCCAAATCATACTTAGTTATGATCTCTTCGTATTTATTTGTTAGTTCCTTTAAGGCTCCATTACCTGCCACACAACTGCCGCACCAAATTCCACAATACCCGATTTGATTCTTTACATTTTCAAAAGCTTTAGCTTTCAATGGCCTTCCTCCTTGTGATCTTCAAGTCATGAACGGCGAAAATTATAGCACCTCTTGTCCTTTTCCTGAACTATTATTTTTTTTTATGTTTTTTGAGAAACATTAATCATCATTTTATGAGATTGCTTCGCTTCCCTCGCAATGACTTCATAATTCAAACTTCAGGACTATAACTTGCTTTCCGGTCTTGAAGGGAATTTTGATTTCACAGATCTTCTTCTCGGCATTATACTTAAAGAGATCCATCTGGAGCTTTTTTGGTGATACAAGAGCTTCTTCTATCAATTTTATTTTATAATTATCCACTGTAACCTCGGCCGGCGCATTTTTAACATTATGGATCTTATAAACCACAGATTTAATGCTTTTGGCCCATTGTCTATTCGAAGACTGGCTGAGGATTTCGAGCGAAGCTTCTTGATTTATCTGTTCGAACTTAATCTCATCGAAAACGCCTTTCTCAAAATCAAAGCTTAGGCCATCATCTAAATAGAGCGTGTATTCGCCGTCAGCACCTGAAAAAACATCTACAATAAGCTCTGTCAGCGGAAATTCATCCACATACTGAATCCTATCTCGATTGGGAACAAAACCACCCACCCGGAAAAAAGCGGGAAGTACACCCAAAGGTGCATCTACTATGACCTCTGTTTTCCCCTGATGGACTTTCTCTGTCCACTTATCCAGCCACTGTCCCTCTGGAAGATAGACTTTTTTGTAAGGTCGATTTTCTTCAACTACCGGCGCAACTAAAATGTTCTCCCCGAATAAAAACTGATACTGATACTCGCTTGAATACGTTTTTTCATCATCCTGATAATCCAAAAACAAGGGACGCATCATAGGGACACCATTGATAGCGCAATCACGGAAAGCAGAATAAATATAAGGCATCAGTTGATAACGCAAAGAGATATAGCCGCGGGCGATCTCTTCGATATGCTCTCCGAAGGTCCAGGGCTCCTGGTCTTCAGTCCCTCGACTGGTGTGATTCCGGAAAAAAGGCATGAACACGCCAAGCTGTACCCAGCGAGCAAAAAGCTCGGGTGTTGGGGAGCCGACAAATCCGCCAATATCAGGTCCGACAAAAGGCACTCCAGAAAGCCCTAGACCCAAGCACATTTGCACCGACATGCGTAAATGTTTGAAATTGGCGATATTATCCCCTGTCCATTTGGCGGCGTATTTCTGGGTGCCTGCCCATCCTGAGCGGGTGAGAATAAAGGGGCGCTCATTCAGGCTGTGCTTTCTGAGTCCTTCATAGGTGGCTTGGGCTTCAAGGTGAGCATATACATTGTGCATCTTCTTAATGGTCGACTTTTGCCCTTCATCATCAAACAGCACCGGGTAAGGCAATTCCTTGCCCCAGACTGCGGGCTCGTTCATATCATTCCAGAAGCCGGACACGCCCTGGTCTTTCATCTGGCCGTACCATTTTCCCCACCACTCGCGGGTGGAGGCTTTGGAAAAATCAGGGAAATAACACCAGCCCGGCCAGACTGCTCCTTGATAGAGTTGGCCGTCCTGAAAGGTGATAAAATGGTCCCCGCCCATGCCTTCATCATGCACGGTATACCCCGGCTCAATTTTAATGCCTGGGTCGATGATGGGGATGACTTTAAAGCCCATTCTCTTCAGCTCAGCAAGCATTCGCTCTGGATCAGGAAATCTTTCCTTATTCCAGGTAAAAACTTTGTATTCATCCATATGATGAAAATCAAGGTAGATGACATCAGCCGGGATTTGGCGCTGGCGAAAGTTTTTGGCTAGGTCCAGTACCTCATACTCAGGATAGTAGCTCCAGCGGCACTGCTGGTAGCCCAGAGACCATTTGGGTGGCAGGGGCATCCGGCCGGTGAGGAGCGTGTATCTGGAGATGACATCCTTTATCTGGGGTCCAAAGATAAAATAATAGTCCATCTCTCCATCTTCGGCTCCAAAAGAATAGAGGCGGTTGTTTCCAGCGCCGAGGTTATAGGTAGAGCGATAACTGTTATCAAAAAATATTCCATAGGCTCGGCCTTCATGAAGTCCAATCAAGAAGGGGATGCTCACATATAAGGGATCCTGGCGGTCATCATAGGCCCAAAAATCTGTATTCCAGTTTACCCAGTGGTTTCCCCGTTTATCTAAAGGGCCTGTTTTTTCACCTAGGCCGAAGAACTTGAGGTCAGGATGCAGCTTTTTCCAGACGCGGATTTCTTTTCCATCCCAGCCATGACCAAATCCAGGATCATCAGCGTCTATTTCGTTGCCCTTTTCGTCTAAAAACTGCAGCCTTATCGGATTCTTGTGAATCACGACTTGACCTTCGGGAAGAGTTAAAAGCAGTTTCAGCTTCTCCTCGTTTAAAGTCCAGTTTGTCTCTTGTTTGGCCGAGGGATTCACAGCATAGGAAGGAATGTCTAAGATTTTGTTTTCTTTTCCCACCTGGATACGAATTATTGCCTCACTGATCACAGTCAGCTTTATGACATTGTTTTCTGCCTGGAGGAGAACCGAATTCTCATTGACCTGATGCGACTGATAATCGCCAAGAAATTCATACTGGTCAGCATATATTGTTAGGGAGATAAGTAGAAACGCCAGGACTAGATTAGCAAATTTTAGGAATCTAATTATTCTATTTTTTATACTTGATCCGAACTCGAACATTTTTTGACCTCCTTTTTTTCCACAGAATATATCATAATTCAATTGTTCTGTAACTCTGAAACGAAGATAAGTAGCATTATAAAAGTTATAAAGGCCTGACCACATGGTCAACGGAAGTGCATTGAGCTGCGTTTTAATGTATAAAAAGAAGAAATGAAGGTTTATGATAGAACAAATACGCGTATTTGAAATGAACGAAGAAGCACTCATCAGACAAGCCCAAGACGGAGATAAAGAGGCACTAAAAATGCTGTTTGAGGATAACAAAAAGAAAATTTTTTACCTGGCTTATCAGTATGTGCATAACGCTGACGATGCCGAGGATATCTTGCAGGAAACATTCACTAAAGCCTTTCATGGCCTTCCTAAGTATGATTTTCAAAACGGAACTGGATTTTCTCCCTGGCTTTATCGGATTGGGATCAACTGCAGCATTGATTATTTGAGAAGGAACAAAAGGGCCAGAGAAACTAGAGGAATAGACGATTTCCCGAATATTCCCTCCAACAGTCAAAATTCAGACCCTGAATATTCAAGCAGGCTTAAAGAAATCAGGGAGAAAATCGATGAATTTTTAAAGAAACTGACAGAAAGACAAAGGATGATCTTTATCCTCAAGCATTATCAGGAATTAAGCACCAAAGAAATTGCCGAATACATGAACTGCTCGGAAGGAAGCGTGAAAAAACAGCTTTTTCGAGCAGTCAAAGCAATAAAAAAACAGTTTAAAGGTTTTTTTACGGAGAATAGCTATGAGATGCAAGAAATTTAAAGAAAAAATAATTCTCAATCTCTACGGAGAACTCTCAGAGGAGGAAAAATCAGGCTTGGAGAGACATCTTAAAGAATGCGCTGAATGCTCTCGTGATTTTGAATACACTAAAAAGGTTTTTCAAGCCGTAGAATATAGCAAAAAGGAAAAAACACCAGAGGCAAATTGGGAAAGAGCATGGAAAGGAATAAGCTCAGCAGTTGAGGAAAAGCCCAAGAGGCAGCTAAACCTTTTACTCTTACCCAGATGGGCTTATGCCGCAGCAGCTATGGCTTTTGTTTTCGCTCTAGGAATAATTATCGGAAGTCTCTGGTTCCCTACTCTTAAGAAGGGTCCCCTTCCCCAAAAGGCTTCGCTGATTTCAATGGACCAGAGCCTGCAAGAACACTTCGAGAGCCTCAAACCTGTTTTAACGGAATACGCCAATTATTCTCCCTCTGATGAAAGAAACGGAATTATCACCATAGATGAAGAAATTTTAGAAGGTCTTTTGCTCCAGAATTACCTTTTAAAGACAGCTATCTCCAGTCAGAAAAATCCAGCCCTGCAAGAGTTACTGGAGGATGTGGATTTGATCCTGAGAGAGGTCACCAATCTCAGAAACGGTGATAGGCCGACTTTATCTTTGATCAAAGACACCATTAACCAGAGAGATATTCTCTTTAAAATAGAAATTTTCCAAAAAATATAAGGAGGTCTGAAATGAGATCTGTTAAATTTATATCACTGTTCTTGATGCTTTTCTTGGTCTTCAGCGGACTGACTATGGCTCAAGAAACAGAGGAAGAAGTCAAAG
>Ga0209636_10004458_pt1 | contig 14264 bp, 9 predicted proteins | sample DeeMarSWOR152_54_FD_187464 | JGI IMG/M metagenome (GOLD analysis project Ga0209636, IMG submission 187464) | Marine sediment microbial communities from White Oak River estuary, North Carolina - WOR-1-52-54 (SPAdes) (version 2) | ecosystem: Environmental > Aquatic > Marine > Intertidal zone >...
AGGAGAGATGTCTTCTATTTGAAATCCCCATGTTGATGAAAAGATTTTCATTTCCTGGACTGCACCATTTAGAGTATATTGTGTACCTTCTTTAATTGCTCTTGAAATGAGAGGTAAGTAGTTTCCTTCATCTTTAAGTATAAATTTAGCGTCTGCTGGTGGATATCGTTTCTGATGTTTTCGTGTAAAGTCCTTTAATCGCTCGGAATCAGAGCTAGTCTTTGATATCATCTTCATGTATTGGCTATAAATGAATGGAAAATGCTTGAATATCCACCCTTGTGCTCTTAATAACCGTGGAAAATGCTTTGTACCAATTTCTGGTGGTCCAGGGGTACCAATAGATATACAATTACGTAATTTTTCGGGAATCTTGTACGCACATACAATAGCATGTGGTCCTCCTCCAGAGATACCCATAGTAGAGAATTTTTCGATTCCCAAGAATTTTGCAAGTTCTAAAACTGTATCAGGCCAATCTAACAACTTTCTATTTTGAAAATCAGATAGACCAAATCCTGGACGATCTATAATAATTATTTGTATATTTTTTTCTAATCCTTTTGCATGGAAAAGCTTCCCCTCCAAGCGAGAACTCCCCGTACCATGAAAATGAAATACAGGTGTTCCTTCGTCAGCTCCATATTTAGCATAACCAAGCTTTTTCCCATTATGCAAAATGAAAACTTCATTCTCTTTCATGAGATCATCCTGAACAATTTAATGGATATTAGACGGTCAGAAAATTTTCTTGATTCCTTCATTTGCAATAGAGAAAATCATTTAACTGTAATTTTTGGTTCAATTTATAAATTTTAAAAAAATCTAGTAAAAGTTTACCCTTCATAAGGTGATCATCAAGTGAAAATTTGTTCTTCATGTGGATTTCCAGTTGTTACTACCAAGAAGATCATTACTGAAGTATGGGGGTGGATTCTTAATCAAGACTATTCTGATGAAGTTAAAATTACGAAAAAACCTCGTGTTATTATATTTACTCAGAAAGAATGTCGATTCATGCTTAGTGTGACATTAGAACCGATACTTAAAGCCATTGAAGAATGGAATACTCCATTTGGTTCACATACCAAAGAAGCAGCTAATAATCGTGGAGTTCTTGACTATTTAAATAGGTGGTATGGAACTCTTAACCATGATGTGAGATTGAATGTTATTGAGGTCATGGCACAAAAAGGATTAATTAAATTAGAGATTGTTAACAGTGTTTGTTCAACCTGCGAGCAAAAATTAAGAATACCAAGGAAAAAAACTAAAAGAAAGACAAAAGAAAAGAAAGAAGTCACTTGGAAAAATCTTATTCAATTATATTTAGAAAAAAACATACACAACACAAAAGAACGTCATCCTGATACAATAGCTGAATCATTGGAATTAAGTATAGCCCAAGTTCATGAAAACTTGGAAGAATTAGAAAAAGAGGGGGTTGTCCGAAAAGAATTCAAGTTTTTTGATTATTATATCCTCACAAAGGATTATAATTCTGAAACAGCCAGAAAACACTTAGAAATCCTAGATTATTTGAAACAACACTTGGATTGTCCTTCTACGAAATGTACGCAGTTTTCGATATCACTATCCTTTGATCTTCCTTTCGCTATTGTTGGTTTTATTCTGAATACAATGCGTAATAATCGTTTAATCAAAAAAGATACGATAGAAGTATCATCTGATGGGAATACAAGGAAAATAGCTTGTTACGTCCCTTCTTCATACTAAATAAATAACAAATATTCTGTTTTGACTTTGGAAAAAGTCAAATCATGCTTCCCCTTTTAAAAAAATCTTGATACTATTATCAAGATTTTGGTAATTTTGCAATAAATTGCAAAATTACTGTCTTCAACCAGAGTTATGCTAGGTAAATGTATCCGTTTTATTAGATGTGAACCAAACCAGAACCAATGTGACCTGAAAATTTGTAGTAATAATGATGTCAGTCAGGCGAGTTATTTTTTTTGATTGGATTGATTTATGATAAGAAAACTCTAAATCTTCTTGATAGTAATTTCGATCGCACTGAGGTTCAATAACTTTCCTTCACTGTTTTCTAATTGTTCTGTGTTTATTTGAATGTTTGTGACCTCAACTAAATCCTTCATAAATCGTTTACACAAGATTTCTGCAACGTCGACAGTGCGACTTATCGCTCGTCCACGTGCTTTCAGGGCAATCGTCTTCGCTCCACTGTTGAATTGTGTCACGCAAGCCATAACATACGCTGTTGCAGGCTTATTTCCGATAAATATTATATTTTCCTCTGGCATGTGTGTTTATTTCTCCTTGTTTCTGAGGTGTTTTTCTTTTTCTGTTATTCTTTTGAATTATTCTGTTTTTGATAAATTTTTTGGCTATTCTTGCTTATAAATCTGTATCTACCCCTGTTCTATTATCCTTTATAAATTGAGAATTCATTAACCAGCCAGTTTCTTTACCAAAAACTGAAGAAAGAACACTAACTATATTATGATCCTTACAGGTTTTATAAAACTGTCAGATAAAGATGGAGTTGGATAGATAAACATAGAAAATCTTGTTAATTAGTATGGTAACTATGCTATAATCAGTATAATTGGTAGTTTTTACGTCAAAATCCTCTGGTGCGTCTGAAAAAATCCATTTCAATTCGTCAGTGAATCTTGGACGAACTATCGTACTATGATCATAATTCTCATGAAGAAAGGCCACATTGACGACATTCAAGAAAAAACTTTTCAAAAAAATAAATACTATCCCCAAAAAAACATTGAATTTGTGTATCTTCAACTATATCTTTAAAAAGTACTCGTTTTGATCCTTCAACTGGTTTTCATTGATTTAGAATTTGATTTTATGGGTTAGTTTTACAATAATACTAGTTTTTACTTTTATCATTGAACTCTATCCATTTCAAATGTTAAAATTTTGATATTGAGAGTAATATCACATATTTCTGGTTCTTCTGCATGAAAACTAAAGAAATAACCAAGTGATTATAATGGGCTATGGAAATTCATACAATCGTGGACCACGAGAAATGCACAAAGTGACCTGTGCTGATTGCGGGGTAGATACTGAAGTTCCCTTCAAACCTGATGGAACTAGACCCGTCTACTGCCAAGAATGTTATAGAAAACGCAGACCAAGAAGATAATAGGAAACAAAAGATTATCCAAAGATAATCCTTTTTTCCCACTTTTTTTTTAATAATTTTTACATCGCGTAACCTCCATTGAAGGAACTGTCGTTGTTAGAGCTGGTTTTTTCATGAATAATCCGCCTTCTCGTGATAGCTAGCAAGGAAGTAAGGAAATTGAAGTTCACTAATAGTGACCAATAATTCGATCAAATAAGGGGATTTTGAGAAAATCTCAGCCTTTATCAATTACCTTGGTCTTGTGAATTCCACTTTTCAAACACTCATAAGTGATAACCAATCCTGTTAGTCCTGCCCCGATAATCAACAAATCATATACCTGTGTAGCCAAAAACCATCACTGAATCTTTTTAAGTTGTTTACTTCTCTAAATAGACAAGTGATTTTAAGAGTATCGTTCTACATACTTGTGCGAGGTTGTAGAGCCTGTTTACGAGGTTCTTGGCTTCCATCATGACTTTTAAATTGCCATAAAAATGAATAATCATTATATAAAGTAAAGGATTACTGATTGATTCATTAAAGCATAATATAAAGTATTGCAAGTATAGCTGGAATAATCAGTGATACCATTGGCCCATATTTCACTATATTTGCAAAAATCTTTGTCTTTTGTGATTCAGCTAGTCTATTTTTAGAATAATCAATATCGGTATAAAATCCTTCTTTGCAGTATTTAAGGAAAACTTTTCTTACTTTTTCAAGGTGTTTTATTTCTTCTTTAGTTGTCATAACTTCAAATAAAATACCTCTGGCTCTTCTAATTACTAAAAAGAAAGACACGAAACTAGAAACTATTAGTAAAATGACGGTGGCAGATGAAAAATCAAAACTAAATTTATTTCGAATAGATTCTAAAAAATATCCAGTTGATGTAGGGGTTCCGTTGGTTGAACTGAAAGGATCCTGAAAATCTTCATCAGAAAGCATACCAATCCTATTAAAAACGATCATCAAAATTGAGAAGACAAGAAAGGGATTGAATATTGCTGAAAGATTCATCATGAACCTAATTAAAGGTTCTAACCAAGTTAGAGATGTAAAAAGAGGTGTAAAAAAAGATTGTATTGTTCTGATTAATTCTTTAATAAAGGAAGTAATTTCTGGTGGAATTAGAGCTAATAAGTCTGGAAAAACGATATCAAAAAACCACGGAAAAGTAATTGGAGCTGTAAAGGCAACAGATAAACTGACTGTTTGGAAAAAAGTCCTAAACAAGAAAAATATTAATCTTTTTGAAAAATGCTTTTCCTTAACATAAAGATTATTACTTTCATTATTGCTTTCAATTTCATCTATTGATTGTTCTTCTACAATTTCTTTCTCCTTGATATGATTCCATTCAAGGCCTCTTTTATAATTGGAAATGGGGTTAAGATAAGCGAGTTTAGCTAAAAAAAGTTTATTTCCTGTAAATGGATCACTGTATTTGGATCTCTTCCAAATTTCTGCATATGATAACCAGGGATCAGGAACTCTGACCGTAAGTGCATTAGGTTTAGTAATAAAGGTTTCAGGTAAATATCCCATGATTTCACCATCAACCTGATATAAACATTTCTTTTTTGGAGAATTCACATGTATTGATCCCGCCTCAAACGTTTCAACACTGCTATGAAGGAGATGATTGCCATCATAAACTGTCGAAAAAAATCTCAGGAGGGTGATTCGACCCATTTTTCCCACCGTTGTTACAGCAAATTTACCATCTGTTACTTCTGCATTAGGACAGATATGCATTCCCCCCCCATATCGTTTTCCATTACCTATTGCAAGCAACATTCTTTGGCCTTCGATTGTCTGTTCTCCATCTATTCGAATTACTAGATCATAAGGCCTAAATTTTACCAGAGTTTTTCCAAGAGCTAATTGATAACTTTTTGTCCCACTTAATCTTTTTGATCCTTTATTTGTCCGATCTGCTACTTCCGCATCAAATCCCATGGAAGCTACTCCACCGAAATACCGATCTGCTGTTTCACAGTATCCTACATCGAAAGTTTTATTTTGGCCTTTCACTAGGCATTGGACAGCAGCTTTCAGATCTCCTTCTGGTATCCCGAAAACAGTAGGAATATCGTCTCCTGTCCCAACAGGAATTGCAGAAAACACTCCTGGTTTTTCAGCTTTCAAAATACCATTCAAAACCTCATTTGCAGTTCCATCCCCTCCCACAGAGCAAATAATCTTGTATCCTTCATTAACTCGGGTTTTTGCTATTTCAATCGCATGTTGAGGAGATGAAGTGAATTCAAAATCATATTCCAAATCATGACTGTCCACTAATGGCTTAATTTCATCCCTCCAAATCGTTTCAACGCGTCCTCCAGCAGCAAAAGGATTAATAACTAGAAAAACCTCTTTCATGATGGTGCCCTCAGAGGAATTTTACATTCATAAATTCTTTTTTGAGGTTTAGGGATATCGATTATTAAAAAATATCAAATTCAACTGTAAAAATTCAGATAGAAAAGATAGATGATTTATTTGTATAATTGCATCCTCATCTCTTGTTGAATACTTCTCAAGAAATGCCCCTTATATATTTCAGCTCGTCATATTAAGTTTTTTCTTGGTTGAAGATTTCTAATAAGGCTTTTTTTTGAAATAATTTTCCGTTTATTTCTGTTTAAAGTATATTTTCACTTAGAAAAGCTATTTAAATCTTGAATTAATGGCTCGTGCAACCATAATCCCACTAAGAGAAGCATGGGCTAAGGAGCGAGTCACCCCAGCCCCATCACCCATGGCGAATAATCCATGGATTTTCGTTTCCAATTCTTCTGTCAATTGAAGTTGGTTGGAATAATATTTTGTCTCTATTCCATATAAAAATGTGTTATTCGAGTCTATACCAGGAATAATGTTATCCAATGCTTTAATCATCTCTAAAACGCTCGTAAGATGGCGATAAGGGAGTACAAACGAAAGGTCTCCAGGAACAGCACTTTTCAAGGTGGGAGATATTATTGATCTTTTTATTCGAGAGGGAGTGGAACGTCTACCCCGTTTTAGATCGGTTAAACGTTGAATAATAACCTCACCATTACTAAGGAGATTTGCCAGCTTACAAACAGATTGTCCAAAGGCAATAGGATCATCAAAAGGTTCTGTAAAACTACTACTTACTAGAATGGCAAAGTTTGTATTGGTTGTATGGTGGTCTTTATCTGCGTAAGCATGCCCATTAACTGTAACCCATTGTTCTCCATTCTCACCATAAGCAATTTCTCGCACCACTTCTCCATTTGGTACCACACAAAAAGTTCTGCAGTCTTGATCAAATGTGGGAGCATAAAAATGGCATTTAAACTCATAGAGTAGATCAGTTAAGTGAGAGGTAATCTCTGCTGGAACTTCAACTCTTACTCCAATATCAACAGGGTTTGTTTGAAATTCTAGGCCTAATCGTTCTGCTTCTTTACGTAACCAATGAGCACCAGCTCTTCCTACGCCAATTGTGACATAGGGAGCATAATATTCATTTTTGTCAGTCTGAACCCCAATAATACGATCTTCTTGAGTTAATACATGAGTTGCTGTTTCCCCAAAGTTTATAGTAACATTAGGTTGACAGTTTAAGGATCGATAAAACGCATCCAGAATCTTCACACATTTATCAGTTCCAATATGTAAGAGTCGGTATGGAAGTAGGTGAATACCAAACTGAAGAGCCTGTTTTCTCATTTTATTTGTCTCTTCATTCCTCCCAGACACTAATCTAGATCCCTCGGCTCCAAATTCAGTATAAATTTTTTCAACTTGTTGAAGGTCTTTTTCTAATTGACTAACTGATATAAAGTGGGATAAAGACCCACCAACATCAACAGAAAGCGTTAATTTACCATCAGAGAATGCCCCTGCCCCACCCCAGCCATGTACGATATCTTTGTCTCCCCTTTTTCGATTTTCTACCCTTTCTTGAATGGTTGCTCCTTTTTCGATAATCAATATCTTTAGCGGATTTTTTTGTTTCGATCTGTACTGAACTAAGAATAAAGCAGTAAAAATCCCCGCAGGGCCAGCACCCACAATAATGACATCGAAAATTTGATCAGACTTACTCATTGTAAAACCCACGCGTTGTAAAATTGAGAATATATTACATTAACTATATTGTCGATGTGTGTATTTTCTGTCAAATTTTATTACTTTTGAAAGTTGCTTCATTCTAGGATAAATTCTAATCAGAAATAAAAATATTATCAAAAAAGAAAAGAAAATTAAATTATTCTGCTGATTTATCTACAACTGCAAGAACCTTAACATTTTCAAAGTCTTTCATGGGAGAAGGTAATTGAAAGAGAGGAACCGATGCTAGTTGGCAGTTATTTAATAAAATTTCAAGTCTTTTCTTTTGAACTGCTCCCAAAACATAAACTGCTTTGACTAAACCGCTCATCACATATACTAATGTGGCATTATACCCCGTTATATAATCTCCCTCTTCCAAATAATACATACTACATTGACTATATTTATCCGAGATTACTTTTGTGTGTTCTGTCATTGAAGAAACCGTTTATTGAAGGAATTTAATTTATTATTGTGGTCTTTCTTTGAATCAAATCGTAATATTGTCATGACACTATCATAATCGATTTATTCTAAGAAATTAATAATCTCACTAATTTTTATACATATCAATTTAGGAATGATATACTTAATTAACATCTTTAAAAATAATGTGGAGGATTTTTACTAAGAACTCCTAGCGAGATAAATCGAGAGATCTTATGTTGTTTTGAGGCAGGGAATTAGATAACCCTTTTCATCATAATACGCCAAAATCGAGTCTAATTTTAATGAACTAATTTTCCAAATTTCTTATTAATCCATTCAGGCCACCAATTATACTTATCACCCATAATTGCCATTGCTGCAGGAACAAGAAAAATCCGGACTATGGTTGCATCCACGATCACCGCGAAAACCATTCCTAAGCCAATTTCAGTTAAGATCAATATGAAAGAAAACCAGAGTGCAAGGAATGCTCCAGCCATGATTAATGCACAAGAAGTGACCACTGAGGCGGTATGAAGCAGGCCTTCTTCAATAGCTTCATGATTTGACTTTCCTTTCAGATATTCCTCACGGATTCTTGAAGTAATAAAGATATCATAATCCATTCCGAGTCCAAAGAGGATACAGAATAATATCGGAGGGATTATCCAATATAATCCTGCTTCTATATTGATATTAGGATTTATTAAGGTTATAGTAATTTCTTCAAGGTTGAATTGAAACATTAAAACCAAGAAGCCTAAAGTCCAAATGACAGAGGTTGCTATAGTGATTATTAATCTGATAGGAACAGTTATAGAACCTAATAAAAGAGTTAGTATAACCATTATTGTAACCATGATCCAGAGAACCATTAGCGGAAAAGCAGAATACAACTCGTTAGACATATCTACATTGATTGAGGTTCCACCAACTATATATCCTCTAACAGGAGAAGGCAGATCAAATATGGTTAGATCTTTTAATTCCCCCCTAAGATAACGTAGGTCTCCCATTGCTTCTGAGCCCATTGGATTATTAATAAAATTTAATTTCACTATTACTGTATTATTTGCTTGGTTCCAATTCACGTACTCTTGAATGATATCGTCAAATGTACTTTCAAGAGGTAAATGTTCTTGTGCTACAGCGCTTAAAGATGAAACAGAAAGGTAGGGAACCTCTACTCCTTGTGCAGTCCTAGCCAACTCAATCAAATTTAATTTTACAAATCCCATAGACGGCCGTGTAATGGTTTCCACATCTTTTATAGCTTCAGTATCGGTGAGCCAATTTGCTAAACGATCAATAGCATAAAGGGTGTTATTTGACCAGAGTTCATCAGAACTGCTAAACCCAGAAAGTACCATGCTATTTCCATATAATTCGCTTGTCATATCGATCTCATCAAGTATTTCAAAAGCTTCACTACTCTCGACATTAGGAGGGAGCATAGATAATATATCATAAGATGGTTGGTATGAAGTCAGCAAAAAAGCGAAAGGTATAGTGACAACTATAGCAATAATGATGATGGGCCAAGCGAAACGGATACTAAATCTTGCAAATTTCCCCCAAATTGTATCATTTGTCTTTGTTCTCGCTTTGTCTGTAAGTTTTTCATTCTCTTCATCCTGATATTTAATAACAGATATTTTTCTGGGCCAAGTGATTTTTTCGCCAAATATGTGAAGTAATGATGGAAGTAATGTAAAAGCAGACAATAATCCACAAATTATTGCAATGATAGCACCTAGTCCGATACTTTGAATTAACTCAATATTTGGAATCAATAATGCCCCAAAACCCATAATTACAACTAAACCTGAAGAAAGAATTGCTCTTCCACTCATCGTAAGTGAGGTTTCGACTGCTTCTTCTCGGGTTTTTCCTTCCTGTATTTCATCAATAAATCGGGTTAGAATGAAGATGGAGTAATCAACTCCAACACCTAATCCCAATACCGTCACGATAACTGGAGCAAATGTACCAATTTCAATATATTGCCCTAAGAAAAATAGTACCGTGTTTGCTAAGAGAAGAGCTGGAACCATCGTCACTAAAGGAACCGTGGGAGCTACTATTGAACGTAGGACAATAAAGAGAATGATAATAACCAACACCACAGTAAGAATATCCATACGTTCCCGATCAGCTTCAGATGATTCTAGACTATCATAAGAGATCGCAAGTGAACCTGTAATTTTTGTCTCCGTATCAGGATGAACATCGATGCCAAGTCCAATGGCGGCTAAATTAAGTCTTTTTGGTAACTTATCACTTATAAAATCCCTTAGCTCTTGAATATACTCAAAATACGTACTCTGTTCACCAACACCAAGCGCGGAAAAGCCAGAACTGGAAATTTCTAATCCGATGATAATTATAGTTATCGTATCGTCTTCAAAAAACATTTGAGTCCAAAAATCTTGCCATATGTTTGATTGATTGGGAAAAGTCATGATTAAACCAGGAAAATGGACAAAAGGGGAAATAATATTTTCAAATTTTCCAATTTCCCAGTCGTAGATAGAATCATTGATATAAAGACTCAAAAATAAACCATATAGGAAATTATCATTTGATGCTGAGATTATAGCTTCAATAAGATCATCAGTGGTTTGGTTTGAGGCTTGGTAAGTACTGTTAAATAGAGTATCATTGAAGGCAAACCCAGTTTTAGACTTTAATAGAGCAATCAAAGATTCATTAGATGGTGGATATTCTCTCTCCAAAATCTCCAAAGCGATATCAGATTCAGATCCAGTAGGAACAAAACTCCATTCAGTACTCATGCTTTCCATCACTCTAGCCGATAACAAAGCTGATACGGGAGTGATAATGATTAACCAAACTAAGATGATGATCCACGCTATTTTGATATTTTTTTCCTTGAAAGTGAATGATGAAGTGATGATTTTCCCTAAGCGGAGAGATGGCACACCAATGAACCTCAAAATGCTGAATTAATTCGCGAATTAAATATATTTTTTGAATACAAAGTAAATGAATCGTTGTGTTTTTTATCTGAATTAAATAATTTCAAAAGGAGACTTTATTATAAATTGATTTGAATTTGAATAATTTTAGAAAAGTTAAATAGTTTGTAGCAACTTGCTAATAAGATTCTTCACTTTTTCTTCTCCAAAGGGATGAAAATCTTATCCACGAATAGATTGCACCTAAAAAAGCACTTGCAAAAAGAATAGCCAACATTGGCCCCCAAAATTTTAGAAGAAAAAATACTACACTTAGGATCAAAGCGGAGGTAGAGAATGATAAATAAAAAATCTCTTTAGGTAAATACCTGCCCTTTAATACGAGAAACTCTTCCATTTCGCCAATTGGTAATAATTCAGTCACTCTGTATTTACCGTGAGAATCCTTTTCTACTATTTTTAGCTCTTCGAGTTTTTTCAGATGATAATCTGCCAGAGAAACACTACTCATATTTAATACTCGTTGTATCTCCCGAACTCCAAAATTTCGATCTTTTGCCTTCGCAAGAAGTAAATAGACTTGTAAAGTTGTACCTCTCAAGTCTTTTCTAAGATTATTAAGATCAATCTCATTATGGAAGATCTCTCTTTCTGTATTTCGATTTTTACTTTTCTCCACAAAAATCATCCTTATTTAATCCAACTTATGTGAGTACGCGCATAGTGTCCAAAAGTTTGATGAAAATCATCGAATATAGCCCCATATTCTTTATAGATGCGAGGCCCTGCACCAACGACACAATAAGGTATTCCTTCTTCTGTGGTAGCCCATTGCTCACACTGAAATCTTATAGATTGTAACCAACCATCCCTGTGTGCATCTATATCTATTGATGTAGCGTTTTCAAACATTATTCTTGCTGAAAACTCCCAATTCTCTGGTATTTGCCAATCACCAGTACCCTTACGACTTTCTGAATAATTTAAATTCGGAAATAAGACAAGTTCATTAACAACTGGCGCAATTGAAAGTGCTTCTAGTATCAGTTGACTGAAAAGAATCACTTCATAAGAAATATGGTTGTGATGAATATAAATGTCTGGATTTACTTTAGTATGAGCACCAAAGACCATTGCAACATTCCAATCATTATATTCATAACCTTGGTACGCATGAAATTTCCATATTGAGTCATTCGTTATATATTTATCTTTATTCACGCCTTCTCTTGTCACAAAAATACCCACAAAATATGGATCAGGATGGTGTAACTTCGTACTGTTGAACTCTCTATAAAAAATACCTAATGATGTGATTGGAAGAGTCATTTCTGAATAATTATGATAATCGAAGGATATATGGTAAATGTGGTCTGCACGACGAATTTCTTTAATCTGATCTGGAAAAAAATAAGTCATCAAAAATGGGGTAGCAAAAAGTCCTCCTAAAGAGACAATTGCAGTCATACTAACTCCTAATATTATGTTTAAATAAATTCTATTCATAAAAAATCACTAATTTAATGAAATCTCATAAATATTTAATCCTAAAGTTTGAACATTATTTGTTCTATTGATTGAACACAAAATAAATTTTTACTACTTTGACTTAAAAAGTGGGTAACAGTTAATTAGAAGTTTTTTTCCTTTATATTAAATACCACGGAAATATAGACTGCTCATCAAATATCATATTATAAGATTTTTCCCGTAGATGAAAAGAGATTGTATTTAGGGGGATTTTATTTCCAAGAATGAACTCACTAACCAATTGGGTCAATATCACTTTTTAAGTTCTTAAAGCATATTTAGCTGCTGAGCTAGCATGGATTGTTGTGGTATCAAACAATGGAAGATCCACATCTTCTTGTTTTATTAAAAGAGGAATTTCTGTGCAGCCAAGAATTACCCCCTCTACTCCCATTGTCTTAAGTTGATGAATAATTTCAATGAATTTTGCTTTTGATCTTTCTTTTATTATACCAATAACCAGTTCTCTGTAAATAATGTCATGTACTATTTGTCGCTTTTCTTCTTCTGGAATTATTACTTGTAAACCATATTTTTCTGTTAATCGGTTTTTATAAAAACCCTCTTCCATTGTAAATTTAGTTCCTAATAACCCAACTTTCCGAAGTCCCTTTTCATTTATGTTTTCAGCAGTTGCATCGACTATATGCCATAATGGGATGTTGATATTATTTTGTACCTCGTCAGCTACCTTATGTACTGTATTTGTACATATAACAATCAGGTCTGCTCCTCCTTTCTCAAGTTTTTGAGCAGCATCAATTACTAATTGGCCTAATTCCACCCATTTCCCTTGATGTTGAAGAGACTCAATTTCATCGAAGTCAAAAGAATACATAATACTTTTCGCAGAGTGTAGGCCTCCAAGGTAGTCTTTGACTGTTTCATTAATTATTCGGTAATATTCATGGGAGGATTCCCAACTCATGCCTCCGATCAGACCAATAGTTTTCATAGTTCAGAAATTACCTATTTGAATAAAAAAATTTGCTATATATCCAAGAACATTAATATCGTAACCCTAAAACAGAGTCTTCCATCTTGCCCTAATTGGTCTTTATTCATATTTGAAATAAATGAGAAGTTCTTTATTGCTCAACAAAGGTGCTAATTTATCATTAGGTGATTAACTTGAATATTGAGGAACGCTTAAATCTGATCAGAAGTGTTGGAGAAGAAATAGTCACAGAAGAAGAGATGCTAGAGTTATTGGAGGCAAAAAAGAACTTTGTTGCTTACGATGGTTTTGAACCTAGTGGCCAGGTTCATATTGCCCAAGGGATTCTACGTGCGATAAATATTAATAAAATGATAAAAGCGGGGGCAAGATTTAACGTTTTAGTCGCTGACTGGCATGGTTGGGCAAACAATAAGTTAGGAGGGAACCTTGAAAATATACAAACAGCGGGAAAATATCTCATAGAAGTCTGGCGACTAACAGGTATGGATTTGAAAAATATTAAATTCCTATGGGCATCTGATTTTGCTCAAAATGATGCGTATTGGAAATTAGTTATGCAAATTGCCCGAAATTCAACCTTAAAACGGATAATTCGCACTGCACAAATCATGGGACGATCAGAATCTAATACCCTTCAGGCATCTCAGATTCTTTATCCATGTATGCAATGTGCTGATATATTTTGGCAAGATGTTGATGTGACTCAACTGGGTATGGATCAACGGAAAGTAAACATGCTGGCACGTGAGGTAGGACCGAAATTATTCGGAACTAAACCCATAGTTATCTCTCATCATATGGTGCGTGGGCTTAATCCTCCCAAGGAGTCCTATGCAAGCGTCGAAGAAAAAGTACTTGATTTAAAGATGTCTAAATCTAATCCTGATGCCGCAATCTTCATGACTGATAGTGAAGCAGAGGTTAAAAGGAAAATCCAAAAAGCTTACTGTCCTGAAAGTGTTGGCGATAATCCCATCCTCGAATATATTCAATATTTTATTTTTGAAAAGTATGATAGATTAAAAGTCGAACGTCCTATTAAATTTGGTGGCGATATTGAATTCGTTTCATATTTTGATCTTGAAAATGCTTATCTTAACAATGAAATACATCCTGCAGACCTAAAAAATACGGTTGCTTTTTATTTAAATAAAATGATTCAGCCTGTAAGGAAAGC
>Ga0209636_10004459_pt1 | contig 14262 bp, 13 predicted proteins | sample DeeMarSWOR152_54_FD_187464 | JGI IMG/M metagenome (GOLD analysis project Ga0209636, IMG submission 187464) | Marine sediment microbial communities from White Oak River estuary, North Carolina - WOR-1-52-54 (SPAdes) (version 2) | ecosystem: Environmental > Aquatic > Marine > Intertidal zone >...
CAGCTACCGATAAATGAAGCCTTCAAGGTTGGAGACAACGTCCTAGCCAACATGATAGGAGGGATAACGGAAACAATATCTTCTCCTAGCCTGATCAACCTGGACTTCGCAGATTTCAGAACTATCGTCAAAAGAGGCGGAGTAGCCGTGGCAGGTGTCGGGCAGTCGGACGCTCCGAATAGAGCTGAAGAAGCAGTGAAGAGAGCCCTTAGCATGCCTCTACTAGACATTGACTACACGGGGGCAAGAGGAGCCCTAATCCACGTCTCAGGAGACGAACAGATGACGATTGATGAAGCGAACAGAGTAGGCGAGATCGTCACGCAGATGATGAGCGACGACGCCCTAGTTATCTGGGGGGCCAGAGTAAGCCCGAGTCTAGCCGGGACTCTGAAGGTTACACTAGTGATGACCGGCGTCCGGTCGCAATACCTACTCAGCGGCTACGGTTCAATGATGCCTGAGATATATGAACTAGACCCCGCCGAGGAAACAGCGAACTCCCTCAACATGGACTTCGGTCTGTACCAGCTCTAGAACCCACAAACCCAACCCATTTTTTCTTATATCATCAATCCCTCCCTAGCTATTTTTCGCAGTCTTAGCGTCCAAGGCACCGGCTCCCCAAATGGAATGATCTTCCCTTCCATGACCGTATCAACTATTCTCTCAACGCTTGCTTCGGACTCAGGGTTCTCCATGATTGTGTAAGCTAGTCCGATGGTTTCAGGAAGGTGAGAGTCGCTTCCAGCGGTCTGCGGGAGACCCGCGCGGGTGGCAAGCCTCTTGTTCAGATAAGTTAGGAGGAAAAAAGGGAAGAGTGAAGAGTTGATGACTTCGACCGCATCCAGACCGTAAGAGCCGAGTCTGCTACCAAGGCCGATTCCGCTCTTGAACATTGCTGAAGGATGGGCTGCAATAGCTATCCCTCCAGCCTCATGTATTCTGTCGATGGTTTCTTCTGCGCCGAGGTTTGGAGGAATCGGTGCGGTGATGTTTAAGCCGAGAACGTGTCCTTGACTTGTTGACACTTCTATTCCTGGGATGATGATGAGGCCGGTATTCTCCCTTTTCAACAGTCTCAAGGCGCCTTCTGTAGTGTCATGGTCGGTTACGGCGACCCCGTTCAGGCCTTTCCTCTTTGAGTAGGAAATTACATCCTTTAGGGTTGTTGAGCAGTCATCGGAATAGCAGGTGTGAACGTGGAGGTCGATCTTAAGAGGCAACGAGTTCACTAGCGGCATGTTTCGGTTAGCTTATCTCGCTTCCCGTCTCGATCGCTTTCTCAGGCTGCAGAATCACAACATCCTTCTCGTCCTGCGCGGCTAGGATCATGACGTTAGACTCTATCCCGAAGATCTTTCTAGGTTCTAGGTTCACTATCACAGCCAGCTGGCGGCCTTCGAGCTCTTCACGTGCGTAGTGTTTGGCTATGCCAGCGACAGCCGTTTTCAGCTGGTTGCCGCCAATGTCGATCGTGAGGTTCAGAAGATTCTTAGACTTCGGAACATTTTCCACTTTGGTTATTCTTCCGATACGCAGATCTAGCTTCGAGAACTCCTCAAACGGGACCTTCTGCGAACGGGACCTGACCTTTTCAAGCATGTCTTCTAATCCCCGCTCTGAGACCTTGATCTTGTAGAATGGGGGCTCAGCTTCTTTAATCTTGTGACCGGGCAAGAGTGGCTGAATCGCCTCTTTCCATTGAACTTCTCTGGGTAAGGCAAGAAAGGTTCGCAGCTTCTCCGCTGTAAATGGTATGAAGGGGTCAAGCAACACTGATAACCCCTTGACTATCTGGGAGGCAACATAAAGGGTATTGGCTGTGGACTGTGGATCTGTCTTGACAGTCTTCCACGGTTCCTTCTCGTTGAGATACCTGTTCCCCTCTCGGCTCAGGTCTACTACCTCTCTGACCGCAGCTTGCAGCTCGAATGCCTTCAGCGCTTTGTCCGCTTTTTCGAAGGTTGTTTCTACGGATTGCAGTGCTTGCTTGTCGAGGTCGCTGAGATCATTGGGTTCGGGGATTTTCCCGTCATAGTAGCTGTTCACAAACCTCAGTGCGCGCAGAACGAAGTTGCCTAGCGTGTCATTCAGATCTGAGTTTACCTTTTCAAGGAAGACTGTCCACGTGAAGTTGGTGTCTCTGGTCTCTGGCCGGGTTGAGATCAGGGTGTATCTCCAATAGTCGGCTGGGAACATCTCAAGGGCCTCATCAATCCAGACTCCGATCTTCCGGCTCTTGGACGACTTCTGGCCCTCGAAGTTCAGCCACTCGTTTGTGCTGACATTCCATGGTAGATTGTAGCCCTCATGCGTTGCTAGCAGGAGTGCAGGGAAGACTAGAGTGTGAAAAGGTATGTTGTCCTTGCCAATGAAGCAGAGAACCTTGGCTTCTTTGTTGAACCAGTATTCTCGCCACTTATCGCCGTCTCCATGCTCTTTGAAGTATTCGATCGCAGCCGATATGTAGCCCAAGACATTCTCGAACCAGACATAGAGCACCTTTCCTTCAGCACCCTCGTACGGTGCCTCAATTCCCCATTCGCTATCTCTCGTCATGGGTCTTGGTTTCAATCCTTCTTTGATGAAATTGACGCTGAAGTTTCGAGCGTTGTCAGGGAATTGCTTGTTGTTATCTATGTACTCTAGGAGCTGTTCGGTGAACTTGGGCAGGTCGAAGTACCAGTGAGTAACCTCGCGAAACACGGGTTCAGTCCCGCAAATCGCGCAGTGGGCCTCCACAAGTCTCGTTGGGTCTAGAAGCCTTCCGCATTCCTCGCACTGGTCTCCTCTTGCGCCCTCATAGCCGCAGTGGGGACATTTCCCCTCAACAAACCTGTCCGGAAGGAAACGTTTGCATTTTGGACAGTACGGAAGCTCTTCTTCTTGGGTGAATACGTATCCGTTCTTCTCTACTTTGCGATGAAATTCTTTTACGAAGGCCTTGTGGACAGGGCTTTCTGTCGTAGTGTAATTGTCGAAGCTGATCCCCCACCTCTCTATGAGGGAAGAAACTACCTTGTGGTTTCGGTCAGTCAGCTCTTTCGGCGATATTCCCTGCCTCACCGCTTCTACTTCAACTGGCGTCCCGTGCACATCGGAGCCGCTCACAAAGAGAACCTCATCTCCTTTGAGGCGGTGATACCTGGCTACGACGTCGGCAGAAAGGATGGGTAGGAGATTTCCTAGGTGTAGGACATGCTGGAGATACGGCCAGGCCGAAGTGACAAGAATCTTTCCGAGTGCAGTACACCTCCAAGCAACAGCAGTAACAATATGGGCTCTAGTACTTAAGCGCAACGGACGATAAGTGCTATCCTGAACATAATGGGTTCCTGCCTGTTCTGGAACTGGGAGGCAGCCCCGCGAACTATCAAGCCATGGCTTCTCTTACCGATCTAGGATTCACTAAGTCTCACCTTCGCTCAATCGGATCCTCTAAGCCGTCTCATTCCTGAGTTCGCGGACTTGTTTGAGTATCCTTCCTAGTATTTCTTCGTCTGGAAGGCATCCTTCCGGTGGATCGACGATCTTCCTTAGCGGCAGTGGAACGTGATCCATACGGTATGCTGTTCCTTCTGCTTCGATTCCGACAAACGCTGAGGGGATAACCACATCGGCCATCAGCGCCGTGGAGGAAAGATGGGGATCGATGACGATCAACGGATTGTCAACTAAGCTGTGCACGGCTTTCTGAGGAAAGTTGTTGACTGGATCAGATGCCACCACGAGTGCCGCGTCAGAGTCTCCTCGACGGAGTATGTCGATGACCGAGGTCTCGCCTGGGTTGTACCGCGGATAGCCATGAGAGAAGTCGACCGCATAGGGGTAGCCGGTCTGCCAAGTGAAGACTGTGTTTGCCCCGGTAACGTTGAAGTGTCCTCTCATCGGCATTATTATGAATTTCGTGCGCTTGTTCAAGTCTTGTGTCAGCTTTATCGCAGCATCTACGTTTCGGAGCTTGCCCCGGCTCATCGTCAGCCCGACGCCGAAGAAGAGAACGCCGAACTTACAGTCTATCATGATATCCGCGATCTCTTCAAGAGTCTCCACTGGCACACCTGCAACCTCTTCGACATCGAGCTCCTCGTCCCGGATCAGTGCACGAAGAGCTTGGAGGATAGCATAGTCCTCGCCGGGTTCAACTTGGATGAAGTAGTCAGCTATGTCAGCAGAACGTGTTCTACGAACGTCGACGACAATCACTTTCCTTTCCTCGACGGAAAGCCTATGGCGCTCTGCCCGGCTCTCCTTCGGCGGCAGGGGAGAGGTACCCCTTTTAAAGATTAGCTCAGCTATCCGTGAGATCCTCTTTCTCACTGAATCCGCATGCAGCCGCAACGAGAGGCGTTTCCAGATGCCTTTCTGGAACCTGCCCTCAGACAGAGCTGTGTAGCGTTCCATGTGACGGGGGTGAGCGCTCCAGGGGTTGCTTGCCCAGTAGATAATGAGGTCTGCGCGGTGACGAACCTGACCCAACGTGGCTCCCGAAAGACCTACCTCCTGAATAGCCAGTATCGAAGGGCCGTGACAGACCGTTGAGGTATTGTCGATAACGCCGCCGACCTCTTCAGCCAACTCCAACCCAACCTTGATAGCCTCACAGCTCGTTGAGCTCCACCCGTAAAGGATAGGATAGGAAGAGCCAGCAAGGATTTGGGCGCTCCTTTCTATAGCTTCGTCCAAGGAGACTTTGACGAGTTCTCCGTTCTTTCTTACGAGGGGGCTTGTGTTTCGATGAGTCGAGTAGTGTTCGAACTTAGCTGCGCTCAGTGCGCAGGCGTTTCTCACCTCAGCTATCCCATTGTCCTTCACGATGACCTCGATGTCGTCGCAGCAGCATCCGCAGACCGGGCAGACAATGTTTGAGATTGCAGGCATCCTTAGTCCCTTCTGAGAGTCTTTATCTGGCCGTAGGATTGCACAAGAAGGTCTTGCAGATCTAGAACCTGCTCGTCAGTCGGCTCAACATCGGCCCTCACTCCCTTGAGAAGAGGCATCCCAGTCCCATCTGTATCTGAAGCCAGAATCAGATTTGCCCAAGGACCGTATGGAATGAAGATCGTACCGGGCAGCCGTATTCTTCGAGACTTCTTTGCCGTGACGACGACGGATCCGTGTTCGGTGGCCACTTTGACTCTGTCACCGTCACGAACCTTGAGCATCTTCATGTCTTCTGGGTTCATCTCACATATAGCGACACTTTCTGTGTACTCTTTCGACAGTTTGCCGTATTCTTTCCCGCAGCCCTGATCTATTGTTCTGCCGGTTACCAGAGAGACTTTCAATCTGATCCTCCATCGCCTGTCGGTCTACTAGGAATCTGTCTGCCTGTTTATCAAGTTATCGATGTACAGATTGAGACTGAAGGATGAGTATCGATCGTGAAGAGGCTGGTTGGGGATCGGTGGCCAAGATGCGTGACTAGCTTCGCGCAACCTTTTACTTTGTTTATTCTCTCTAACGGGCTACCCTCTCTGTTTCCGGGGATGATGTGAGAGCCATCTATTGCGTTAATTCTCTTCCAATAGATCATACCCCCCCGTATTTTTTGTGTTAGGCTCTAGGAAGTTTCGCGATTTGCGTTTCCTAACTTGGATACCCCCTACGTTTTTCTCGCATCCACGCTGGGCGCTTGCTTCTACGTTGAGAATCCTCACAAAGACTGTACCCTCAGGTATTCTTTGGGATATGGACTAGAGCAACTAACGCTGTGGTACGTTTTTGGAGCATCGGCCACAGGAAGAAGATGGAAGGAGGGAAGAGCTGTGCTCTGTTCGCATATTCAGGCCGATCGGAAAGGATAGTCAGTGAAAGAAGCTAGGTTCCCTTGTACGGTCTTGCGGTTCCTGAAGCTAGTCTCTCGAAGTCTTCTTCCCCATCAGCGTATCCAGAGGCGATCAGTGTATCTCCGGCTTGTATCTGTGTGCTCGGTCTTGGGCGTATCCATGTTTTGCCTCTTTTGATCACTAGGATCCACATTCCTGTTTCGTCTGCGATTCTTGCTTCCCTCAGTGTCTTCCCGTTCAGTGCAGACCTTCTGGATACTTGTGCTGAGGTAACGGTCTCTTCAGCCTCTTCGATAGCGAGCTTAAGGACTGGGTGGGGTTCAAGTTCGCGCAGAACGACTTCCGCTATCTGTGCCGCGGCGTCAGCTATCTGCTCGGCGACGACGCCTAGCCTTATCAGGCCTAGGAAGTCCTTTGATTCTTCGGGTTTGAAGCCGCTTGATAGCACAAGGAGCTCGAAATCCGTGTGGAGGCTGTCCATGTGTTCTTCGAGCTCGTTGACTTCTTGAGCCAGTTCCCGGCTGTTCAATAGAATTGAGGAATATGCCAGGTCAAGCATGATCTCTGAAGTGTCCTTCAGCGTCACCAACGCGCTGACTATCTTCTCAAAATGCTCCTTATCCAAGCGTCCATCAATCCTCCAGTTCCTTCATGATTCCAGCCGCTAGGTCCTTCAGTTCGTTGATTCCCGCAGCAGTTCCGCGAGCTATCAATATGTCTCCTTCAAGGATCGATTCAGCTTCCTTCGGGTCCAGTATCCAGTCATTTCTTCTTCGAACGGCAATAACATCGACACCCATCCTAGCAGCAAGGTCGAGCTCGTCCAGCGTCTTGTGCACTAAGATCGACCCAGGCTTCACCTCGACTCTGCCTAGGTGCTCCTCCACCCTCTCAAAGACCTCTCTGACAAGGGGGTGGACACCTATCTCGCGGAGAGCGATATATGCTATGTCGGCTGCGGCATCAGAGATCTTGTTGGCGGAAGAGGAGACGATTGACACGCCTATCAAGGCTTCGGCGTCCTTGGCGTCTCTGGCTGCTATCATAGTATTCATCTTGAGGAGGTATGCTAGCGTATCGACTCGTTTCTCCAGCTCCAACACATCTTCAGCTAGCTCGGTGCTGTGGAATAGCGCCGATGAATATGCTAGGTCGAGCATGAGCTCGGAGAGGTTCTTCATCTCCACAAGCAAGTTCCGTACGGATATCGGTTTGTATTCGATCTTCTCCCATTCATCCATAAAGCTTAGGACGCTCCGAACCTACAATCCGCGATCCTCTGGCTCTTTTGTATAACTCATGATCTGACTAGGTTATTAAGTTTTAATAATCGTAGTGCATATTCTTCCCTCAAGCTGACAATCCAACGGGCTATCATCGAGGCATGACATATGTTTCGACTAGACGGCGTTGAGATCGAGGACACCTTTGCAGAGCTCTTCGAGATGTGGGCAGGAAGAGTCCTAATAACCGCTGAAAACGAAAAGTGGGCCCTTACAGCTGCAAATGTCGCCACAGGATACGCTTCTTCGATCATAGGTTCCCCGGCTGAAGCTGGAATAGAAGGCGTGGTCTCCCCCAAAGATACTCCTGACGGTAGAATCGGGGTTTTGATCCAGATATATCATCACTCAAGGGGCGACCTCAAGAAGCAGATGATCGCAAGGATAGGTCAATGCGTTATGACATGTCCCACGACAGCAGCTTTCGACGGCTTGCCCCGCGCTGCTCGACGACTGAAGGTTGGCAGAAGCCTCCGACTCTTTGGCGACGGTTTCCAGAAGAAGGATGAGATCGCAGGAAGAACCGTTTGGCGGATACCTGTCATGGATGGCGAGTTCACGGTTGAGAGCAGATTTGGCGTCAAGAAAGCCCCGGCAGGTGGAAACTTCCTTGTCTTCGCTAAGGATTCGAGGTCGGGTTTAAAGGCCGCCGAGGATGCCGTTGAGGCCATTCGTAACAACTCAGACAGGGTGATCATGCCGTTCCCGGGAGGAATCTGCAGGTCGGGGAGTAAGAACGGCTCGTTGAAGTACAAGCTCCCAGCGTCGACCAACCATCCTTTCTGCCCAACACTTAAGGGGATGGTATCTGACACTCAAGTTCCGAAAGGAGTCAACAGCATCTACGAGATTGTGATGAACGGGCTTACTTTGGAGGATGTCGAGAAAGCAATGGGAGAAGGAATAAGAGCCGCCGCCAAGGTTCCGGGCGTCCTTAAGATATCGGCAGGCAACTACGGCGGGAGATTGGGACCGATAAAAGTCTATCTCCACAAGATTCTGGAAAACAGTAAGTTTACTGTTTAAGGAATAGCATCTAGAAGATTGTTTTCTTTACCGTTTTCTAAGGGTAGGGAGCCCCCGACATGAGCCCGCGCCGAAGGCCCCATACCTCAGATTTTTGATCGATCGATCGTGACATGTCCCGCAACATCTTCCATGTCAATAGATAGAAGGAAATCTATATGACATGCCGAAATCAGCTCTTCAACAGTAATCATGACATCGATCAGTCAGGTGGTCGAACAATGCGATGTATTCCAACTACTACTAGGAGTATTAGAATCACGACTCCCATTATGAATAGCAGAGGAAAACCTAGTGTCAAAAGAAAGAGGGATACAACAAAGATTAGAAAAGATAAGACACCGATGAGCATGCTGATTACTACGGTGTCAATGTCTTCCCACTTCTCTGCCCGCCTCTGGCATTTCTCGTCTCTCGCTTCATATCTCTTTTTCGCTATCCATCTTCTCTGCTTTTCTCTGAGCGATTGCTTGTTCTTCGATCTTTGCCATAGCCTCGCATCTCTTGACGCTCAGACTTTGCCACTCGCCGTCTTGAAAGATTTGCATCTTCGAGCCAGCGTACTTCCTGTGGTGTCTCAAGAGAATTCGAGCAGATTTCCAGTAGCCACGTCGCTTTGAATCGCCTTTGTACCCGATAAGTCTGAATATGGTTACTCGCGCTTTGCCGTTTTTGTGTGTCGGTGTCTCTGCTTGTGATGTCTCTGCCTGTGCCACTTCTTGATTCTCTCCCATTACAATTTCACCTCCAGAATTTTTTCACTTTTTTAGATATTTCGCAGATGCTATGACGGTCAAGCCCAGATAAAGAGAGAAGTCTCGGATCAGATCGTTAGAATCGGCGTCTGCTCTGATGTTTCGGCTGTGTATCGGGTACTCTTTGCCTTCGCTTGGCGACCACAGATAGATTTCGCTGGCATTTCTCATAGGGCTTGACTCTTCTTTTGGCATTCGACGGATACGTACTCTCATTCAGTTCACCGTCGAAGAGGGGAAAGGGCACGCAGAAATAAGCCGTCATAACTGACCTCACAGTTGCTCCTAATATGACCAGTAGAATCCAGAATGACCTCTGATTTTCGTTTTAGATCGAAATGTTAAGGTAGGTCAGGAAATAGGCGTGGCCTATCATGCGCGTATGTGATGGGTAGCCTTTATTAAGATATGGAATCCTTATCATATTGGAGATTGGCAAATGTCTTCAGTTGACCTCAGCAAGTTGATTGCAAGAAAGAGATTCCTCGTACCCGTGGAGAGCTCTCAACTCATTCAACTCGTCGCGAACCAACTGGAGGGTTTTGATCAGCAATTGCGAGAAATGGACACTCCTTCAAGAAGGGCCTTTCTGGATCGAATGGACAAGTACAAGAAGTGGTCCGCTGTCCAAACGATGGCTCGGAGTGCAACATTCACAATAGACTACGGTTATCATTGGTCGATGTTGCGCGTGATGGAAGAAGGCTATGAGAATGACAATTTGTTACTCAAGGTAGATGAAAACCTTAGCGAGTATAAAAAGAACCGTCTAAGGCATTCAGGCGAGCTACTGCTGAGAACTACCGACAATATGCCTGTTGATCTTCATTATGTTGTAGAAGTTGAAGGCTCGCAAGGATGCCTCTGCAATGCAACGTGCCACCCTAGTCTCTACGAGAAGATTAACAAGGGTCTTGCAAAGGAGTGTGATGATGCAAAGATGCAAGATGCCAGAATGAGTTGCGAAGAATTCCTAGTGGACGTATTTGTAGGTGGTCTCGGTGGGAAGGAAATACCTGAAGAGAGAAAAGCAGTTTGTTGGGAGCTTCTGACGAATGATCTGGACTACCACCACATCACAGAACGCATTGATCAGATGCTTGAAAACGCGACTGCGGAGGTCTTGATGATGGGCTATGTTGGTACTCATTGTCTGCCTGAACTCAGGGAATTGAAGGACAAGAATGTGACTATACAGGCAGTCACTCACAGACCCAAAGAGATGAAGGCGCCTGTCCCCAATGACGTTCTACGAGGGTTCAGCAATCTGGTGGAGGTAGTTGGAAAAACAAATATCTCGATTAACCCCGAGCTTCATGGAAGAGCACTCATAGTTGACAACAAGGCTCTTATTGGCTCTATGGATCTGAACGCTCACAGTCTGTCAGGTGAACATACGGAGTTTGCTGTCTACACGGAAGATGTCGATACAGTCAGAAGGATGAGATCATATTTCAAGAAGATATTCGCTCCATTAGGGTAAGACTATAACGCGATCGATCGATTTTCCTATTCTGGGATTCCTATCAAAGCTAACGAAATGACAACGACCATGCATAGGGTGAATGCGCCGATGGTCACCAGTCGAGGTCGCCAGTAATAGTCCATCTTCCAGAAATCTATTTCTTCCTCGAGGGCTCTTTCATACGATATCATTACATAATTCCACAGCAAGATGAATGGCAACAAAGAAACACAAAGAAGCACAAAGAAAAGGACTATCGATACTATGTCACTTAAGGGGGGAGCTTTTCTCAGATCATACGAGAAAGTGAGAGCCCATCCAACTATGTGGACCCAGAACAGCGCGATTCCAAGAGTCCAACCTAGAAGTCTGTAGAACATCTTCCAGTTCTGATCCTCACTTATCATCTGAAACAACCAGTAGGCAACGGAGAAGATGAGAGCCAGTAGATTGAATCTTATTGTAAGTTGAATGTCTGGACCCGTAACCCCTTGAAGAGATTGGTACTGCAGCAAAGCAGAACACGAAATCGAGAGCACAATTAGGAGGAACCTAAACCCTTGGTCTAGCTCTCGAACTCTCTCCCTTTTCTCATCTCTCATTGAGGATCAAAAAGACTTAGCCGTATCGGTTTATAAGTTAGATTCGCACGTGTCGCCCCGAAGCCCTACCGATCAGTAGAGGAAGTTGAGAAGTAGAGGTAGTAGAGTATGGAAGACGTATCAAAAGATTAATGAGCAATCTGATAGATGCCCGCTTTTTCTCTACATCATGCTCCTTTCTCTACTTCCACTACTTGCTCTACTTCCCCTACTGCCCTCATTCCATCCATTTGAGTGGATCTTTTGTCATGAGTAAACGTTGTGCCTCTCGGATTAGGCCCTCTTCCTTCAACTCTGGAAGTGTTGGGTTACTAGTTGCTTCAGGATGCCTTTGCCACCACAAGTCAAGTGCCTTGAGATGAGTTTCTTCCGAGATTGGTAGATCCGATCTACCTTTCCAGACACGTATGTGTTCTACCTTCTCTATGTCTACCTCAGGTTCTTCGATTGACGGAACGCTTCGGACGCTCATTGCTGACTCTATATGTCGATGCTCGGTAATCATTATCTTGCATCCTTTTGACCTTCCTCTCTTTTTTGATAAGATATAGATAATCGAGCGCAGACTAATATTGGTCCGGAACCCAAACCTTCTTGAGGGATTCTCATGGAAAAGAAGTTCAAGGTTGTAATTCTGAATGCGCCTCATCCTTCTTTTGAGATCGAGAGAGAGCTGTTGCAGGATATTGCGGACATAGATGTGGTATGGTGTGAGAGTTCTGAAGAGATAGTCAAGGTTGTTTCAGATGTTGATGGCTTAATGGTTGCAGATATTCCAGTTCTTCTGACAGAAGAAATGATGGAGAAATCTGAGCGTTTGAAGGTGATCTCTGTGTACGGAGTTGGCACAGATCGCATAGATGTAAAGGCTGCTGAAAGACACGGAATAGTAGTCACAAATGCTCCTGATTATGGTATCTCTGAAGTGGCGGATCATACGATGGCTCTAATACTCTCTTTGATACGAAAGATCCACACGTTCGACAAGTCATTTAGAGAAGTCGGATGGGCAAGACTACGAAAAAACGTAACTCAAGTACATGAAATCGCTGGCGAGATACATCGGTTAAGCACAATGAACCTGGGGTTGATAGGGTTTGGGCGAATAGCTAAAGCCGTAGCAAAGAGAGCTAAAGGCTTTGGATTTCACATTATGGCTTATGATCCCTATTTATCACAAGACTCTTTCTACGGGACGAGCGTACAGAAAGTGGACTTGGATGTTCTCCTAAGAGAAGCAGACATCATTTCCATACATACTATCTTAACAGATGAAACTAGACACATGGTTGGAGAGAATGAAATCAACCTTATGAAGAAAGGCGTCTATCTAGTTAATACGTCCAGAGGCGCTATCATCGATGAAAAAGCACTAACAGAAGCCATCGTTAGCAGGCATATAGCTGCAGCTGCCCTGGATGTCTTTGAGAGAGAACCTCTTCAGACAGATGATCTTTTACTACACATGAGCAATGTCATCTTGACACCGCATATCGCTTGGTACTCTGAAGAGTCAATGGAGAACCAGAAAAGAGAAGTCGCCCTAGACACGAGAAAAGTACTCATTGGTGAGGCTCCAATATACCCGGTCAGCTTATAAACAGAGAAACCTTTACCTTTTTCGATCGATCGAAGAAATCTAGGTAATGGTAAAGCCCAGAGGTAGAGAGTTTGTTCAATCTTGAGGGTATAATGCCGCCAATGGTGACTCCTTTCACAGAAAATGAGAAAATCGATGAAGAAGCTCTGATAAGAGAGACACAGTTTCTTGTTGAAGCTGGCGTTCAAGGTCTTACTGTATGTGGAAGCACAGGTGAAGGCTATTCGATGACATCTGAGGAGATCAGTAGTGTCACTGCTCTCGTCAAGGATGAAGTTGGATCGAATCTACCCGTCATTACAGGTGTAATCGCTGACTCGGCAAACATCGCCATTGCTCATGGCATAGCAGCTAGAAAAGCGGGAGCGGACGCTTTGATGGTGACTCCTGTACACTATGTATTCAAACCGACTGATGAGGGAAACTTCGAATACTACCAGCGAATCTGTGAAGTAGTTGGTCTACCTGTCATGATCTACAATGTTATCCCATGGAATGCAATCTCTGTTGATTTAGCTGTAGAACTCTCAAGGATTAAACAGATTATAGGCATAAAGCAAAGCGGGGGAGATATGCATGGTCTTGCTGACATGATTATAGCATTAGGAGACAGAATATCGATAATGTCAGCAATAGACGACATGCTGTTTCCCTCTTTTCTTGTAGGAGCAAACGGGGCGATAGCCTGCATTTGTACTATAGCACCCAAGCTCTGTGTAGATCTTTGGGAGGCTTCAGAAAGCAATGACATAAGAAAATGCATCAAGATCCACAAACGACTTCTTACACTATGGAGAGTGATCGGGAAAGGGGACATGCCGGCGAGGGCAAAGGAAGCACTTGAACAGATCGGGAGACACGTTGGACCTGGCCGTGGTCCTATGATACAAGTCTCTGAAAACACAAAAGCTGAGATCCACAACGCTCTCTTGGACACAAAACTGATCCTGTAGCCTTCTACTTGAGACTTATGATTGTTAGATCGATCGATTGGAACTTTACCAGTTCTTGTTTCGATCGATCGATCGATTCACAAAAACACTAAGGAAACTATGAGCTTACCAAAAACAGTAAATTTACTTATCATTCTAAAAGGAAAGTAAGCTCAAAGCTTACCACATCAGAATCAAAAAAGAAGCGTGATTTGGGCTTCTTTCCGATTTGCTGAGGCAAGCTTAGAGAAGTTCTAGGAGCTTTATCGTTTTGAAGGCTTTTATTCACTATTTCGTTTACTGTTTCCTTAGGATACAACGTATCTACTTGATTCTGGAATAACGGGAGATCTTCTTCAGACTGTCCTTAGCCTCCTGCGGACAGCTGGGTTCTCATCGGCTAGTTTCTTCAGGGCTGATTCGAAGGTCTCTTCGGGCGGCAGCTCCCGTTCGATGAAACGACCTGTTCTCCCAACTTTGTCACGACGCAACAGAGTGCGAACCCTGTTCAGAACGGTGTCGACCGAGATTCCCAAAAGTCCAGCGACGGGTTCTTCCCGTCCGATGACGCTGCTCTCTACATGCCCGTTGGCCGAAGGCTCTATGAGCATCAACCGCTTATCGACCCCCGGAGTTCTTGTCTTCCCTCTTAGCATCTCAAGCGTAGCTTCTCCACCAAACCTGTAGAACTCCCTCTCGGTCCTCCGAAGCCTTGACAACGGGAATGAGACGTGTCTTTGTTCGTCTATCTCAATGTACCCCCTTATGGAGTAGGTTGGTGTGCCCTGTACCAAGACCCGCCCACTT
>Ga0209636_10004460_pt1 | contig 14259 bp, 12 predicted proteins | sample DeeMarSWOR152_54_FD_187464 | JGI IMG/M metagenome (GOLD analysis project Ga0209636, IMG submission 187464) | Marine sediment microbial communities from White Oak River estuary, North Carolina - WOR-1-52-54 (SPAdes) (version 2) | ecosystem: Environmental > Aquatic > Marine > Intertidal zone >...
GTGGTGGAGATGCCACCAAGAACTAATTATGAAGATATTTTTTATAATTATAATAATAGCTATAGTTATACCTTGTACCATGATGATTCAAGCCTCTTCCAAAGATTTGAATATAATGATTGTCTACAACAACCTCCCATTTAGTAGAAATGTAACCTGTGCATGGGGTATGGGATGTGTGATCAGAGGATTTGACCACACTATCCTCTTTGATACAGGTGGCGATGGAAATATACTCCTTTCCAACATGAGAAAGATAAATATTGATCCCCAAGAGATCGATATGGTGGTCTTATCTCATATTCATGGAGACCATACCGGAGGCCTGTGGAGATTTTTAGAGGTGAATGCCGATGTTACTGTATATTTACCATCCTCCTTTCCAGGAAATTTTAAACAAAGAGTTTACCAGATGGGCGCGAAATATGTGGAAATTGGAAAACCAGTTGAAATCATGCCAGATGTCTTTTCAACTGGAGAGCTTGGAACATGGATAAAAGAGCAGGCACTTGTATTACGCACCGATAAAGGCTTGATTATTATAACCGGCTGTTCGCACCCGGGCATAGTGAGTATTGCAAAAAGAGCGGTGGAAGTGGTGCAGGACAAGATTTATCTCATAACAGGTGGTTTTCATCTGGGTGGCACATCAAAGAGAGAAATTGACAATATAATTAAGGAATTAAAAGCCATAGGGGTAGAAAAGATTGGCCCAAGCCACTGTACTGGCCAGCAGGCAATTGAGAGTTTTAGAAATGCCTGGGGCAAGAACTTCATAGATGGGGGTTGCGGGGCAAATATACAGATTCGTCGGTAAAATTGATGCGATTTAATCTTGGAAAAAGGAGAGGGCACGGGAGAGGGCGGAAATGGAGAGGTGCCCGTGGAAGAAAAAGTGTAGATTCTGCCAACGTATGTATCTGCCCAAAATGCGGCTTTTTCATCAAACGCCAGACGAAACTTCCCTGTTTTAGAACACCGTGCCCGCGGTGTGGCTCACCTATGACTCGCCGGTTTTTAACCCAAACACAATAAGGTTCACTATGGAGAATGGCAGTGATAGAATCAAAGAACTGAAGCAAGGTCGGAAGGTTGCCTTTATGGCAACCTTCATTACTTTGGCACTGGCAGTGATAAAAGCTGTTGTCGGATATCTGTTTGGGTCTGAAGTCTTAATTGCTGACGCTTTCCATAGTGGCGCTGACCTTCTTGCCATTTTCGCTTCTGGTTTCGGGCTCTGGCTGGCTTCGAAACAAAAAACTGCGAAGTTTCCTTACGGCCTGTTCAAGGCAGAGACCCTGGTGAGTTTTTTTATTGGAGCAGGAATTATATGGGCAGGTGTTGAGTTAGTAAGGGATGGATATCATAAACTGTTTTACGTCTCAGAAGCCCGGGGTTTTCCTATATTACCGATTATTGCAAGCAGTATATCGATTGTTGTTGCCTATTTCCTGGCGAGAAAGGAGAAAAAAGTAGGTAGGGCGATCAATTCTCAATCTCTCATGATAAACGCGAGCGAATCTTTTCTGGATATTTTTGTCTCAATGGTTGTTTTAATAGGCATCATTCTGTCCTACTTAAGAATACCATATGGGGAAGGTGCCATTATCATAATCATATCCATTTTAATCTTTAGATTGGGATTTAAGAATGTCTGGATATCCCTGTTAGTATTGATGGATGCAAACCTGGAGCCCCAGTTACAAACAGAAATTGAAGATAAAATCAATAAAATCTATGGTGTGAAGGGGGTCGGTGATATTAAAATACGACAGTCCGGTCCGTTTAAAATGATAGAATGCAAAATAGCCACTAGTCCCACTCTTCCACTGTTCAAGGCTCATGAGTTAGCCGATACGGTTGAAGATTACATAAAGAGGAATTACAAGCACATTGAATCGGTTTTTATTCATATTGAGCCAGCAAAAGAAAGGATTATAACGGCTATTATTCCGGTTAAAGATATAAGTGATATAAACTCCAGAGTGCACGGCCACTTCGGTCGAGCACCCTATTTTATAATTTTGAAAATGGGCGAAGAAGATGAGATAGAGATTGAAGATTTCTATTCCAATCCTTTTTTAGGTGCCAAGAAGCATGTAGGCATTAAAGTGATAAAGGCTGTAATTGACTATAAATTAGATGTGCTGTTTACCAATAGAATAGGTGAAATATCTTTTCATACGTTAAAAGATAATTTTGTTGACATATATCAGATTGAGGCAGATACCACAGTCAAAGAAGTAATTGAAAGATACCGAAGAGGAGAGCTGAAAAAGATTACTGCTCCTACTCATCAACTGGAAGAATCCGAGGTGGAAAAATAGTCACCTATGGAAAATGATTGACACGGTAGAAAGGTACGTGTAAATTTGATTTTGTTCTTCGGGGCAGGGTGCAATTCCCGACCGGCGGTAAAGCCCGCGAGTACTTTTAGCCTTTTTAAAGGCCTGGAGTATGGATCTGGTGAAAGTCCAGGGCCGACAGTAAAAGTCTGGATGGGAGAAGGACAAACCTGCGAAGTACCCCGCTCAGCAGTTTGTCATTGCAGTTCAGCAATAGTTTCCCAAACAGTGCCCCGTTTTCGATGAAAGGACTTAACAGATATTATAAGAGCCGTGAGGGATACACTGGATATGGATGTTCCCATTAAAAGGGTCAGGCACTTCATAGAATTTCAAGGTGTTTCAAAGAGCTTTCCCCTGAAAACCAGCAGAAGAGAAATGCTGAATGTTCTTTCAAATATAAACCTGTCAATAGATAAGGGGGAGTTTGTATCGATTGTCGGTGCCTCGGGGAGTGGAAAGACGACAATCCTGAAATTAATATCAGGCATCACTGAACCGACGAACGGTACAGTGCTTATAAATGGAGTGCCGGTGCACAATCTGCGACGGGATACGGGCAATGTTTTTCAAAAGCCGATCCTTCTTCCATGGCGGACTGTATTGAAGAATATCCTCCTTCCTGTGGAGGTGATAAGGAATGAGATAACCAGGGGAGATGAGCGCAGAGCCCGAGAACTGACTGAGATCATGGGGCTTGGAGGGACCCTGAATCTATACCCCCACGAGCTCTCGGGGGGTATGCAGCAGAGGGTTGCAATTGCCCGTGCACTCATACTGGACCCGGATATTCTTCTTCTCGACGAACCTTTCGGAGCCCTGGACTCTATCACGCGGGAGCGGTTGAATCTCCTTCTCCTGGAGCTATGGGAACGTACGAAAAAGACCGTCATATTTGTTACCCACAGTATCTCAGAAGCAGTGCTGCTCTCAACGAGGATTATTGTGCTCTCAAAATCTCCTGGTACAGTGCATGATGTGGTAGAAATCAAGGCAGAGAAAAAGGGGAATTCGAAGAGCATTTTTTCTTCAGATTATATCTCAAAGGCAGTTGTTGAGGTGAGGAGAAAAATAAAATCCGTGTGGGTAAAAGAGCTCAGTGCGGACATTAGAGACGTTCTTGTGCCTGCGGAGAAAAAAAGATTTTTTTTACGTCTTTTGAAGCACTACGAATATTTGCTCATCCCGGTGGGTATAATGGTCTTTCTTTTGATCTGGGGTTTTGTCTCGAGCCTGAGTAACCTGCCAGATTTCATACTGCCTCTTCCAAAGGGAGTTATAGTAAGATTTGCGAGCGCTTACAGGGAGGGATTGATTGCATCGAACTTTGGGATCACTGCTTTTGAAAGCCTTTCAGGCTTTCTGCTAGGTGCAGGAGCTGCTTTCCTGATCGGTTATATTCTTGCAAAATGCGGGATACTCGAGCGACTACTGTCTCCATATATTGTGGCTCTACAGGCGATTCCTATTGTTGCCCTTGCACCTCTATTGATTATTTGGTTTGGATTTGGTGTTAAAACCAAAATACTGATCGCGGCTCTGGTAGTTTTTTTCCCCATTCTCATCAGCAGTATTGTGGGTATCCGCTCTGCGGACAAGGAGATTATGGAGCTCCTCACCTCTCTTGACGCAGGGCCCTTAAAGACTTTTTTCAAGCTGGAGCTTCCCTCTGCGCTGCCCGTGCTGTTCGGGGGATTGAAGGTGGGCATCACATTCTCTGTAATAGGTGCTGTGGTAGGAGAGTTTCTTGGCTCGTCAGAAGGACTGGGAGCACTGGTAAACATGGCAAGAGCGAGCTTTGATACGCCGCTTGTTTTTGTGAGTATTATTCTTCTCGGGAGCATGGGTATTCTGTTCTACCTCGCTGTTTCACTTTTGGAATATGTCATTTTAGGAAGGCGTGTGAAAAAGGCGTAGGTGTACATTGTATCTTAAACCAGCTTCTATAAGATTTAGGGGATAGCGGGCATAAAAAGATAAAAATATTTAATAGAGTCAGTGGGGTGAGATATTTTATCAGTTGCTTCAGGGGGTAAAATATGAAAAGGATCACTGTATTGTTCATGTGTTTTATTGTGCTTTGTGCTCTTTTTCCTGTAGTCTTGTATTCAAAGGATACAGTAAAAATCGCAATGGGGTACATTCCGAATGTGCAGTTTGCACCGTACTATATTGCACTGGAAAAGGGATATTTTCAGCAGGAGGGGATTGCTGTCGCCCTTGACTACGGCATGTCGACAGACATTATGTCCCTAGTGGGTGGTGGCCAGATAGAGTTCGGGATTTCAGATGGAGATCAGGTGATCATTGCCCGCGACAGGGGCATTCCAGTGAAAGTCGTGTATTCCATGTATGTGAAGTACCCTGTCGCTATTGTTTCATTCAAGGAGAAGGGCATCACAAGAGTCCGGTCACTGGTTGGGAAAAGAGTTGGTACCCCTGGTCCCTATGGGTCCAATTATTTTGGACTGAAGATCATGCTCAACCATGAGGGACTTTCCTACGAAGATGTAGACCTGAAGTTTATCGGATATACCCAGATCGAAAGCCTCATTGCCGACAGGGTTGATGCTGCGGTGGTCTTCATAAATAATGAACCCATAGTGTTGAGGGAAATGGGTAAGGAGATCAATGTTCTGGATACTTATTCAATTACGCCAATGGTATCTGCATCGATCATTACGGGTGATCATCTTATTGAAAAGGATCCTGAGCTTGTGCGGAAATTTATCCGCGCTGTGGTAAAGGGCTCACGGTATGTTATCGACCATCAGGACGAAGTCATCTTACTGCTGAAAAATTACATCCCAACTCTCACAGAACATAATCTTGATATTAATAAAAAAGTACTGAGAGCGTCGCTTGAGCTCTGGATGGATGAGGACACGGCGATCCATGGAATCGGCTATACCACGAAAAGCGACTGGGAATGTTCAATCGATGAAATGTACAATCTGGGTTTGATAAGGCGTCGGATCAGCCCGGCAGACTGCTATACAAATAGGTTCATCGGTAATTAAGCGTAAGAGTTTTTCTTATGTGACCAAATAAAGTATGATTCGACGGCACATTCCTACCGGTATGAATCGAGGGGAAGATTTATCTTTGGATTGGCCGACATATTGCTCGTTCAGGTTGGATAATCATATCGTTTCCGTCAGTAGAAGGTCCGCATATTCATCAATGACGCCACGCTTTCCGCTAACCACCATGGCATAATTCTTCTCTATATCTGGCATTTCTCTTTCAAAATAAATTGCGGCGGTCTTTTTCTTCTCATCAGAAAATACCGCATATTTGAGGAATAGATAGGAGGTGTATATCTTTGCCGCCATGTCAACCAGTTTTCCGGAGTAGTAGGACTGGTAGGTATGATCATTTTTCTCTTTCACATAGCTGGTAGCCTTGTTCAGAAGCGCTCGTTTTTCCTTGAGTTCCTTGACAAAGGGCAGCTGGAAATCCTCACGAAGCTCAGCTTCCATTTTGTCGAGTTCCGGTTCCATCGCCTGGGTTACCACACCGCCGATTGCCGCAACAAACTGGAGCTGTGTTGTTCCCTCATAGATGTTGGTTATTCTGGCATCTCTGTAGTGCCGTTCGATATTGAAATCCTTCATGTAACCCGTTCCGCCGTGTACCTGCAGCATGTCGTAGGCAACCTTGTTCGAATATTCCGTCGAGATGTATTTCGAAATGGGTGTAAGCATTGCCGCAAGGGAGCTGTAGTACTTTGCAGTACTTCTCATCTCCTTGGTTGGGGAGTCTGTTTCCTCTAGTTTTTTTTCATACCCTTTTTTCAGATCGACCACCCTTGATGTGTCGTAGAGAAGTAGCCGGGCGGCCTCCACGTCGACACGAGCGTTAAGAAGCATTTCATAGACCAGGGGCATATTGACGATTGCGGTTCCAAATTGTTCGCGGGCTTTTGCGTATTCTAGCCCTTCAAGGTATGCTGCCTGAGCTATACCCAGACCCTGCGCTGAAACGCCGATTCGTGCCCCGTTCATGAGCGACATGACATACCGTATAAGGCCCATTCTTCGTTTTCCTACAAGGTATGCCTTTGTATTATTGAACTGCAGCTCACAGGTGGGTGAACCATGGATTCCAAGCTTGTTCTCTATCCGACGCACGACGAGGGATTCGTCCTTTTCACAGACGAACATCGAGAGGCCTCTCCCGTCCTTTGTGCCGGGTTCACTTCTGGCCAGCACGAGCAGGACGTCACCGCAGCCATTGGTTATGAACCTCTTCACCCCGTTCAAGTGCCACAACCCCTCCGCTTCGTCGTACGTTGCTTTTAGCTGAACTGCCTGAAGGTCGCTTCCTGCGTCAGGCTCTGTGAGTGCCATTGCCCCTGTCACCTGTCCGCTGGTGAAAAGAGGAAGGTATTTAACCTTCAACTCTTCATCGGCAAATTCATTTATGGTGTCGGCAATATCCTGCAAGCCGAATATGTTCATCAGGCTCGCATCGGCCTGGGAAACCATTTCAATTGCTATGGAGTAGACAAAGCTTGGAAGGTTGAGACCGCCATATTTTCTGGGAAGGGTAAACCCCATGAGGTTTGATCGTCTCAGGATTTCCATGTCCTTCTGTATTCCATCGGGGTAGGTGACCTTCCCCGCATTGAAATGACAGCCTTCCTCGTCCACATCAGGAGCAAGAGGTGAGATGGTTTGCGCACAAATCTCACCAATGAGGGTCAATACTTCCCTGTAACCTTCTTTTGCATCCTCAGCATCTGTAAAGGCATAATCGAAGCGCTCTGAATCGGAATAGTCACCCTCTCTCAGGTCGATTACTTCTTTTAAATCTGTATTGTCAAAGAGTAGCTGGATATCCTTGGTGTCTGTGAAGAAGTTTTCCATTTAATCTACCCGCCTTTTCTTTATGTCCTCAATCATCATCGGGATGACCTCATTGAGGTCCCCGATTATTCCATAATGAGCAATGCTGAAAATCGGTGCGTCCGGGTCCTTGTTGATCGCAACGATCTTGGCAGACTGCTCCATCCCTGCTCTATGCTGAACCGACCCTGAAATACCGCAGGCAATGTAGAGTTTCGGCCTCACAGTAGTGCCCGTCTGACCAACCTGATGATCCTTCACGATAAAGCCAGCATCAACCGCAGCCCTGCTTGCTCCTACCTCTGCCCCTAATACTCCGGCAAAGTCATATATGAGCTTGAAATTTTCCCTGGAGCCAACACCATATCCACCTGATACGATAATCTGTGCAGACTTGAGATTCACCTTTCGCTCTGTTTTTGCTTGTTTCAGGATGCATGTGACATTCTTCAGTTTTGCGAGGTCGGTACTCTCAATGATAACATGTCCTTTCTTCCATTTTTGCACCATAGGGATAGGCATAACACCTTCACGTACTGTTGCCATCTGTGGCCGTCTGGTAGGGGTAACAATCGTGGCAATAATATTACCACCAAAGGCCGGACGGATCTGATAGAGGATGTCTTTGTAATCCTTACCACCTGCATTCCTGAAGTCCCCGATCTGAAGATCTGTACAGTCGGCTGTAAGTCCTACTTTGAGTGAAGATGCAATCCGGGGAGCAAGGTCCCTCCCCCTGACAGACGCACCGTAGAGCACAATCTCGGGTTTGTACTTTTTAATGAGGTCCCCGAGGGCTTTCGTGTATTTCGCAGTGTCATAATATTCGAGTGTAGGGCTGTCACATATGTAAACCTTGTCCGCCCCATGTGCAAAGAGTACATCAGTGTGTTTATGAACATCATGTCCTATGATTACAGAAGCGAGTTTTACACCGAGGTTGTCGGCAAGTTCCCTTCCTTTTGAAAGGAGCTCAAGTCCGATGTCATGTAGTTTGTCAGATTCCTGCTCGGCGAAAACCCAAACTTCTCCGTGGTTTTCCATGCTGTATCTATCCTTTCTTGTGAGCCAAAGTACCCTGTCCCGAAGGACGGTCCGTCTCCGAGGACGACCCGTCCTAGAGGACGACCCGTCCTAGAGGACGGTAAGATTATAAGAAATTACCATGTATGATCTTCAATCAGTTCTGCAACAAACTCCTTGATGCCCTGCTCTGTGGGTTCGACTTTTTTGAAGCCTTTTCCTGCGAGCTGTATACTTTCTATCTTTTTTACCATGGTTGGAGAACCGGCAAATCCAACGTCATTTTGATCGGCCGCAATATCGTCGATTCCCCACATTTCTATGTAGAGCCCTCTGCCTTTTAAATACTCTCTGAGTCCATCTGAGTCTTTAAACTGCGGGTATTTAGGAAGCAGTGTGGGAAGATCAAAATCACAGGCAGCTTTTCGGTATTTTAGAAGCCTCTTTACAATATAGGGCCGTGGTTCATTTGCAGTATCCGTCACTGTAAGAAGACAGGGAAGATCGGCCTCGACAATTTCAGAACCGTCTTCTATTAACCGTCTTACCTTTATTTTCTTTGCTTCTAAGGATTCGATTCGTTCAACATAGGTGAGCTGGGGAATACCGAGCTTTTCAGCTGTCTGTGGCCCTACCTGTGCCGTATCCCCATCGATTGCTTGGCGTCCGCAAAGCACGATGTCGAAATCAGGGCTCTTTGTACGTATTGCCTGTTTCAACGCGAAGGAGGTTGCGAGTGTATCGGAACCAGCAAGCCTTCTATCACTGAGCAGGTAGACTTTATCAGCACCCCTGTAGAGAGATTCTTTCAGCACTTGGACGGCTGAGGGAGGTCCCATGGATATCACATTCACTGTACCGCCGTACTGCTCCTTGATCTGAAGAGCCATCTCAAGGGCATTGAGGTCTTCCGGATTAAATATAGCCGGGAGGGCTGCCCTGTTTACGGTTCCGTCCTCCTTCATCGCTTGGCCGGTAATATTTTTTGTATCAGGTACCTGTTTCACAAGTACTACCATTGTGAATAGCTTCATTTCATACCCCTTGTACACATAAGGGTAAATAAATCGTTGAATTAAAACCGAAATTTAAAAAATAAAGACTTCAGTGTCAAATAGTTTGTGCATCAAGGAAGTGAATAGATGAATAAAGATGGTGTACGGGGTAATCTCCTATCATGTAGAAATGAGAGTTACATCTAGGAAGGTCCTAGCCAATTCAATAGTGTTCAAAGAGTTTGTTTTGAAGGCTCTTGTACTGCTGAAAGACTTCTGTGTAGTTCTTGAACCATTCAGCATCCGGCAGAAAGGTTTTTTGCTCCCTGGCTATGTGCTCCGCTGCAGCAGTCAGATCATCGTAGTACCCTGTTGAAGTAGCAAGTATGATTGCAATGCCAAGGAGCTCTGCATCTTCGGACTGCATCTTTGTGAAGGATTTTCCGGTCACATCGGATTTCAGCTGCACAAATAGGTCATTTTTTGCTCCCCAGCCGGTTGTTACAATTGGGAGGTGGAAGGAGCAACGATTTTCTTCAATTATTTCGATACAGTCTCTCAGGCTAAGGACAATCCCAAGGTAAACTGAGAATATAAGATCCTCTTTTGTATGCTGGGTTGTCAAACCGTAGAAAATCCCTTTTGCATAGGGATTCCAGAGCGGAGTCCTTTCGCCTTTCAGATAGGGGAAGAAGATGATTTCATTCCGCATATTTCTTTTTTCAGGAAGAGCAAACTCACTGAGACCAATTATTTTGTTGATCCAGTCAATCGCTTTGCCTGAGGTAGAGGTGATACCTGCTACGTTCCATAATCCACTAATGAAGTGTTCATAACTCAACAACCGATTGTCCTTTACTGGTTTGTCCCAACACAGATTAATACCTCCAGATGATCCAGACCTCTCGCAGGATTTTCCTTTTGCCAGAGTATTTGTCCCGACAAGAGCTGCTGCGAAATCTACTCCCACTGCAAAGACCGGTATGCGTTGCGGCAAGCCAAAGGTTCTTGAGGCCCATGGGGTGACATGGCCGATTTTTTCACCCATGTAGTGGATTTCGGGGAATTTATCCACATCAAGCCCTGCCTGATCGAGGGAAGCACTATCCCATGGTTTAATTCCAGATGAAGATGAAGATGCGGTATATTCTCCTGTAAGCAGGAAGGCCAGATAATCAAAGGCCTGAAGGAATTTGTATGTATTATTATAGATGTCTGGGAACTCTTCTTTGAAGAAGAGAGCAATGGGAATGTACATTGTGGAGGTGATTCGGTCCGTCTTTTTTCCCTTCAGTAGCCACACATATTTTTTCACTCTTTCATCGAGATACCCTACACCTGTTGATAGTGGTTTTCTGTCCCGATCGATTGGAATAAGTGTAGGGCCATGACCTGTAATACCACACGCTATTATATACTTTTTCTCAATGCCGGTTACAATTCTTTTCAGCGTGCGGGTCAGGGCCTCTATGAACTCGATCACACTGTATTCGTGATACTGCTCTTTGCTGCCTGAATAGTAGTATTCACTCTTTGCGACAATGTTCCCTTTTTTAGTAATAGCAGCCGCCTTGAACCGTGTGGTGCCGGCATCCACACAGAGAAAAACTGCAGAGCCTTTCGTTTCGTTGTTTACGGCCATTTATAATAGTTCCTATAGTTCTGATGTATTAAAGATTTTTTTATTCAGAAGCAGTAAGAGAAAGCTTATACCCATAATCGCAGGGAACAGGGCAAGCGCGGTGCCCAGATTTGTGTATTTTGAAATCATGGAAAGCAGAAATGGAATAAGAATACCTCCAATACCGATTGCGATTTTAATTATCCCCAATACTGTTCCGGACATATCCTTATAGGTAAGGCCGGCAAGCGTAATGATCAGTGGCAACAGGGATGAAATGGTAATACCGGTACAATAGATAATTATGTAAAGAAGTTTCCCTGCATTGATAAAATACATGAAGCTTCCGAATAAAGCTGAAAATCCTAAGAGGAGAACGATATTTCTCGATATTTGTTCTTTTTTTGTGAAAAATCCTATAAAAATTCTGCCCGTACCCATACCCGATAGAAATATTATCAGTCCTAGCTTTGATGTTACCTGATTGAAATTTCTCAGCTCCATGAGATAGGTTGTCAGTATCCCAACTGAACCCATTTCGAAACCAACAGTACAGACAGTGGCAAAAAACAACAGCCACACTATCTTCTGCCGTCTTAAAAATCCCAGTCTGTGGGAAAGTCGTTGCATTTCTCGCTTTTCATTTTCAAGCCGGGTAAATGCAAAGAAAACCGCAAGGAGTGCTACAGCGGCTGCGGATTGAATCATTGACCTTCGCCAATTCATTTGAAGAAAAACGAGGTAGAGGGTAATCATAAGAGCACCTAAGGTCACAAAGAAGTGATTGATGTTTATGAACAGGCTTTCTCTCGCGTGATGGATGTCAAGGAGCATCGCATCGGTTACCCCTTCATAAGAACCAATACCAATGCCGATGAAAAACATAATAGCCAGGTTCAGCACAAAGGGGCTCCACACATAAAAGGTAAAGAATGATATCGCCAGCATGAGGCTTCCAATGAACAAGAGGCGCGGCTTTTCGTAGTTATCAGCAAGGGCACCTGAAATAATAACTGAAAGCATAAAGCCGATATTTTGTACGGCTATTAAAAACCCAATCTGGAAAGGGCTGAGACCGATATTGCGAGCCGCTGCCCCTATAACTGCTGCACCAACACCAAGAAAAAACATGGATAAAAATGACGATGCTGTAATGGCCTTAATATTACGAATCACTGACTTCCCTCCTGTCTCGCGCTATTATGAATACCTCCCGACTCTCTTTTCTGGAACTCTTTGGTTTGAATACATCGATTTTTTTAAAATCCTTTTTCAACTCCTTTAGAAACATGGTTACATCCTCCCCCTGAAAGATTTTTGCTATTACCGTTCCGTGGGATTTTAAAACCTTTTCGGCAACTCTGAAAACCCCTTTTACTATGGCAAGAGAGTTTTGGCTGTCTACGAATGGGTTTCCGGTCGTACTGGGCGCTGCATCACTTGTGATAAGATCGAATGTGTGAAGGTTACTGTGTAAAAAATCTTCATCTAGATGTAAGATGTCATTCTGTAAAAAGGTAAACCGCTTATCTGAAATTTTCACGCTATTTACTATATCGATACCGGTTATTTTTCCATATCCGATCTTTTTTAAAAGATATTGACTCCAGGAGCCAGGTGCACAGCCGATGTCCAAGATGTGAAAGCCACGTCTGACAATCCTGTATTTAGTATCGATCTCCTCGAGCTTGTACACAGATCGTGCAGGATAGTGCGCTTTTTTAGCCTTTTTGAAATAGTAGTCCTGAATGTTTCTCACAAAGACCTCGTTTAAAAAGACCTCGTTTAAAAAGACCTCGTTTAGAAAGACCTCGTTTAAAAAACCGCGGTAAAGAATATCTCGTCAAAGAATAACGAAAATAAGAATGGATGAGATTATAATTTATATAAAATTACCTGAGTTTTCAATTGATAATCCACAGCACTCCAGGTATAGATAAGATTAGGGATTAAGGTTGTTTTTTCCTTAAAATGATGCTATGCTTAAGTATATTTCCTTTTGGGGTCGTTGAAATGAAAGAATTGAGAGAATTATTTATGGCCTTACATAGGCAGCTACGCTTGATGAAGAAACTCGCTGCTTTTACTCTTATCGAGCTCATGGTTGTCATTGTTATACTTGGGATCCTTGCAGCATTCGTTGTTCCAAGGATCACCAAGAGACCTGAAGATGCAAAGGTAACAAAGGCAAAAATAGAAATTTCAAATATAGAACAGGCGCTTGAGCTGTACTATTTGGACACCGGCACATACCCCACGACGGAACAGGGTCTTCTGGCTCTGATAGAAAAACCTTCAGGAGGAGATATTCCTGAAAATTGGAAGGAAGGAGGATATCTTGCGAAAAGAAAGCTCCCTGTAGATCCCTGGGGAAATCCCTATGTATATGTATCACCGGGATTTCAGAATGAGGATTATGATTTATATTCCCTCGGAAAGGACGGACAGGAAGGTGGGGAAGGGTACGATGCTGATATAACAAACTGGGAGTAGCGTAATACAGCCTGTACCACAGCCTGTAACACAGCCGGATGCAGCTCATATAGTTACGAAAAGATGCATCGTGGTTTAGATTACTATTGAAGATGCATTTATCTTTTAAGAAATCCTGTGGTGATGAGAAAAAAAAGCCGTTTTTATCCAAAATATCGATTTTTCAATGCATTTACTCTCATTGAGCTTCTCGTCGTACTTGCAATTTTATCTATACTATTCTTTATTGTAACTCCGAGGTTTATTTCCTCGTCAAATCCTGAAAAGACAAAGAATTTTATCCTTAAACTTCAAAACTCTCTCGTCTATCTCAATGATAAGTCTATCCTTGAAAAAAAAGTGTATCTATTTACTTTAGACATAGACGAGCGGCGCTACTACTTCGTAATATCAGAAGAGGGAAATCCTGAAGGAACCGTGCGAGACAGATACCTTACTCCTGTTCAGTTTCCCGCACATCTTACGGTAAAAAGTGTGAAAGTAATTCCCGGTGATGAGGTCATCGAGGGAAAGGTGATGCTCCCATTCACTCCCAATGGGATGCTCTTTTCCTTTGAAATAATCTTTCAAGAAAAGGAAGACCTGCTCTTTATAGTAAGGGGAAATCACCTGATTAATTCGATTGACGTTGTAAGAAAAATAGAAGAAGAGGAGAGAGCTCTTTACTGAGGATCATACGAACTCAATTTCACCCCAGGCTGCAAGCTTATCACCAATAAGGATAAGCCCTCCTTCAATTTCCGGGTATTTTTGGGCAAATTCCATGGCTTGCTCGATGTTGGCTTCCGATTTAACAAGATTGCCAACTGCAGTGGCGAATACATCAGCAATGATCGCAGTGCGTGCAATTATGAGTGCCGCATCAGCATTTCCAAAGCTCAATGAATGACCAATGCGGCGTGAAGAGGTGCATATCCCGCAAGGAGTAGCTC
>Ga0209636_10004461_pt1 | contig 14259 bp, 12 predicted proteins | sample DeeMarSWOR152_54_FD_187464 | JGI IMG/M metagenome (GOLD analysis project Ga0209636, IMG submission 187464) | Marine sediment microbial communities from White Oak River estuary, North Carolina - WOR-1-52-54 (SPAdes) (version 2) | ecosystem: Environmental > Aquatic > Marine > Intertidal zone >...
CTTTCCCGCGATAATGAGGTTCATCTCAACGGGGCGTCCGAAAATGGGGCCCAGTCCCTCCTGGCAGAGGATGGCATCGACGATGGATAGTCTCGGCTTCAAGAACATAGTGATATCGACGACCCCCTTAAAAACCCCTTTTCGATGCATCTTCCGCTTCTGCTCATCGGTAACCAACCCTTTGAGCTTCTTCAAACTGCAGGTTATCTCGGTTTGGTCGTGGGTCTTCATCTTCGGGACGCTAATGATGACATCGGCTTGGGTGACCAATTCGAAGGTCTCCACTTTCTTTAAGATCTCTCCTCCTTTGATGTCCGCCGTAACCTTTGGCGTTGACTTCAAGTCGATGACTTCGTACCCCTCTCTCCTCAGGTCTCCGTAACCCGAGCCGGCTATCACGTTTTCCGTATCGATACCAACGGCGGATGACTCCGCTATGACGGGCCTTGCCCCAAAATCCCGGACGATGTCAGCCACGGCTCTCGTTACCTCCGGGCTTGTTATCACCGCTGACTGAGGATCTGTAGGCGGCGCAACCAAGCTCGGGTTGATTAAGACCAAGTCCTTCCGGGAAATGATATCCTCGAGCCCACCGATGAGGTCAATGGCCTTCGTTACCGCACCTTTAATCTCCTCTCGGGAGGGACTTCTGGGAGTCCTTACAACGGATACCGTGCTCCCCGGCATCGGGCCCTCCTTTTCAACGTAAGGCTTCTCGAGAAATTGACGCTCCTGTGAATTCCTATGATTTCGATTCATACTACTTAAGGGTCTTGGATGTCAAGGTGAAAGGGTTTCCCTGATCCACCATCAAGGCATCATCTGCGGCGTTGCCTTCGATCGCTCCTCCTTGCGGCGTATTGCTCCATACGCCTCAGTCGTCGCTCCTCGCCGCCTTGCATCTAATACCTTGCTGGTGATCAGGAATATTCCTTAACCTGCTGATTTCAGTTTTGACGGCTTCGTAAAAAGTCCGACTGCTGCGTTACGCTTCATCTTTCGTCATTGCGGCGTACTGGTAAGTACGCCTCACTCCTCAAGATTCGCAAGCCTTGCATTTGGAGCTTTTTACTGTGCCGCCCCATTTTTGACTTTTTATCAGTTCATTGGTTTTGATACCTAAACTAGACGGTGGATTTAGGGTTTGAGGATCAGGGCCTCGATATTGTGAATCATTCCGTTTTTTGAGATTATGGAGGGTATGATAATTGAAGGATAGCGCCCCATATATCTATCTTCATACAGGCCGATTTCAGCCGTCATGGGTCATGAAAATGCCGCCACTTAGGATAGTTGATGAGATAAGGATTCGCCTCGGGGTTGTTCCTCGTTCCCTTCGGGATATCAATGCCCTTCCCGCGAATATGAAGGAGGCGATATATGTCGGGCTCGTTCCGAGGGATCTGTTTGAATCGTATGTCATTGACGCCAAGACCTTTATGAATGAGAAGGGGGAGAAATCCTTGGAATTCGTCTATCCTCCAGGCGAGGGTATTTTAAAGCTCAGCCTTAAGAGGTCGGTTGAAGATATTGATCCCATCGTATATATCCAACTGCGGGACACCATATACAGCCAAGTGGAGTTCGAGTGGATCATTATCAACGATCCCGATTCGGAACGATTCAACATCAATAGAAATCCAGGAACCCAATTCCTCCCCCCCAGCTCCTGGTTCAGGAATATCCCGGAGGAAATCCGAGCGATGCAGGCCGGTTTGGCTCCTGGGCAGGTGCGCAGGGGACTGCACAAATTCGAGGGAATCATAGCCCTCTTGGAGGAGCTTCTATCATCCATCGGTGTTGGGCTGATCATCGGATTCCCCTATGCGTACCACAACGCCATAGAGCTCGAACGAATCGGCTTCTTTTATGTCAGCGGCCGCACCATGATGGAGAGGATTCATCGAGGATTTCAGCCCGGAGGGGAGTTTTTTTCCAGGCTTGACGGTTCGGGCCCTTTCCGACAACCGGGCATGGAGAAGACGATTCGGGGCAGGAGTTGGGCAATCCACGACGGCATCCTGGCCGAACCTTGGATATGCCCGCAGATGCAGAAGATCGTTGGGAGAAAGGCCAGGGATCTTACATTTCCGGATGCTTTTTACCTTGAGAAAGAGATAGACAATGTGAAGGAGATATGGTAGTAAAGGCTAAGACAGAACTCCTTCTTTTCCGATGGAATCGTTTCGGTACATCGCAGTGGAAGGGCCGATCGGGGTTGGGAAGTCCAGCCTTGCGAAAATGTTATCGGTTCGCTTTAAAGCGAGATGTATCTTGGAATCGCCAGAGGAAAATCCCTTTCTCCATAAATTCTATAGAGATCGCAAGAAATATGCCTTTCAAACACAGGTCTTCTTCCTGCTGAACCGCTATCAGCAACAGAGAGAGATTAGGCAGATCGACCTGTTCAACCAGGTCACCATAACTGATTACCTTTTCGCCAAGGATCGCATCTTCGCCTATCTGAACCTGGACGAAAATGAACTGGCCTTGTATCAGCGAATTTATTCGTTACTGGATGGAAGGATTTCCACTCCTGATTTGGTAATATTTTTGCAGGCGAAACCGGAAACGTTGTTCGCCCGCATACGGGCACGAGACGCCGAATATGAAAGGGAGATCGATATCGAATATCTTCGGGCCTTGAGCCAGGCTTACAATACCTTCTTTTTCCACTATGAAGAGAGCCCCCTTCTCGTTATAGACACCAGCGAAATTGATTTCGTTAACAAGGAGGAAGATCTTCAGAACCTCATCCGGGAAATCCGCTCCATGAGGAGGGGAACCTGGTACTACAAGCCGCTTGGATCCACGTAGTTGGACTGAGACGGAAGGAATGTTTATTGAACAACCAAGGGGGGAAGTATCCCCTGGGCAAAAGTCCTTCTGGAGCCAGTTCAGAGGGACTTTTTTTTAGGGGGAAATATCGGGCAGGGTGGAAGAAAGGAGAGGCAGGATGCAACGTGTTTCGCCTATTACGGAGATGTGCTCCATCTCAGAGGGAGCTCGAAGCGCTGGAAAGAACATTGCCTTAGTTCCCACCATGGGATATTTTCACGAGGGCCATCTCAGCCTCATGAGGGAAGGCAGAAAAAGAGGGGATGTTTTGGTCGTTAGCCTCTTCGTCAACCCGGCCCAATTCGGGGAGGACGAAGATTACGGGGTTTACCCCCGGGATTTCTCACGGGATAAAGGCATGGCGGAAGGGATAGGAGTGGATATCCTCTTTGCCCCGACTGTGGAGGAGATGTATCCAACGGGTTACCAGACCTTTGTGGCCGTCGAAAAAGTTACCAAAGCTATGGAGGGCCAATTTCGACCGACCCATTTCCGCGGCGTAACCACGGTGGTGGCCAAACTGTTCAACATCGTCAAGCCCCACATCGCGATATTTGGGGAGAAGGATTATCAGCAACTCGTGGTCATTCGGCGGATGGTTGAAGACCTCAATCTGGGCGTTGAAATCATCGGAATGCCCATCGTCAGGGAGGAGGACGGATTGGCCATGAGTTCCCGCAACACGTATTTGGGCTCCGAGCAACGGAAAGCAGCCCTGAGTCTTAGTCGTTCTCTGCAGAAGGCCTCCGAGCTCTTTCGCTCAGGGGAACGGAATTGTGGGAGAATTATCGATACCGTAAGAGAGGTGATCCAACGCGAAAAAGGCATAATCATCGAGTATGTGGAGATTCGGGACGCCAAGACGTTGGAGGAGATCGAGTTCATAGGGGCCCAGGCGGTCATCGCCTTGGCAATGAAAGTGGGGAGGGTGAGGCTGATCGATAACCTTGTCCTTAGGGAGAAATAACGCAACAGGCGCGCTGTAGAATTCATTGGGAGACCCCGGGGAAAACGAGCTCTGAGCGCGAATTGAAGATTTTTTCGCCGTCATCCTTGGGAAGTTGATCGGTCACAAATCAATCTTTGAACCACAACGGGCAGGTGCTGAGAATGGTCGAAAAAATATTTCTGAGCGGAGAAGAGCGAGTTTTCCTGAAACGCGGTCTGGTTTGCAGATCGTCGAACCCCTAACCAGGGAAGGCGTGTCATTATAGAGGGCACGTCGTTACTTCGATTTGGTCTTCTCGGCTTTTTCAGGCTTCTTGGCCGGCTTCTTCTTTGTAGGTTCCTTTCTTGCCTTCGGTGCAGATTTTGTTGCAGCCTTTTTTTCGGCCTTGACTTCAGGCTTCTTGGTCGGTTCCTTCTTTGTAGGTTCTTTTCCTGCCTTCGGTACCGCTTTTGCCGGGGCCTCCTTAGCCGCCTTGGCCTCGGCCTTTTTCCTGGGTTCCCTTTTCACAACGGGCCTCTTCTCAACCTCAGGCTTCGCGGTTTGGTCCCCTGTTTGCGGCCGGAAGCTCCTTGCCTCCAGCTTTGCCCTCAGCTTCAACCGCTTCCTTCTCCTTCTCCGTCGCCGTGCTAACTCTTTATCCTTTTCCCGCATTGTTTCCTCCCATTCATAGGGGGACCACTTCAAATCAAGTTCGCCCTCTTCAAGATGTCCCTCAATTCATTCTTCCGGTCATCTCCCAATGGAAGCAGGGGGGGTCTTGGATCGCCACCAAAGTAGCCCACCATATCAAGGGAGGCCTTGAGCCCGGCCACACCGAATCCAGCAGTGACGGCCTTATTCGCGGCGAGCAGTTTTAACTGCAACTCCCTGGCTTCCGCATACCTTCCACTGTGGAAATCATTGAATATCTTACAGCATTCATTGGGGGCGACGTTGGCAAGGGCCAAGACCCCACCTGATGCCCCGAGGACAAGAGCTGCCAGGAGGTGCCCGGCGGATCCAGCGAGGACGTGGAAGCTGGGAGGCGGAGGGGTCGTGGCAATCATTTCGCCCACTTGAGCTATGTTCCCCGATGAGTCCTTAATCCCTATAATATTGGGATGCTCCGCCAGCGATGCCACGAGCTCAGGGCTCGTATTGACCCCGGTAAATTGGGGGACGTTGTAAATTAAGATCGGTATTTTGGCCTCATCCGCAATACTCAAATAGTGTCTTTTCAGGGCCACATTTTCCATTTTAGCCTTATAGTAATGCGGGGTGAACACCAGTGCTGCATCCGCCCCCCGTTCGGCGCAAAGATTGGTCAACCTTACGGTGGCCTCTGTGGACTGACACCCCGCCCCTGCAATTAATAGTTTACCCAGGGGGAGGTTTTGCTTGGCCGTCTCCACCATGGCCAGCTTTTCCTCCTGGTCCAGGTGGACCGCCTCCCCGTTTGAGCCAAAGACCACATAGCCGGCCAGACCGGTCTTGTTCCACCTATCCAGATTTTCCATCAATCGGTCGTGGGCCACCCTTCCATCCACGAAAGGAGTGGCGATGGGGGGCATTATGCCTTCAATCCTCAATTCCATGGATCTCTCCTTTATGGATGAGAATTTCCATTGTCTTGTATTTCCGTACCCTTTCGAGTCAGACCACTCAACAATGCAATGCTCTCTATGATCTGGTTTGTAAGCCTCGGGGCCTCTCCGCCCTCGGCAAAGATCGGCCCACCAATCTTCACAGTTACCAACTTCCTAAGCCCTTTCCTTGCGTAGTGAATACCCACGGGGACAAAGGGGATGTAATCCCCCGTCGTCTGGGTTTCATCCGGTTCCAAGTTGTCCTGCCAGCGGAGGATTATTTGGATCAGCCTCGACTTTCCCTTCCCAACCCTTCCGCGATAGTACGTGCCTTCGGGGAAGATGACCAGATACTCCTCTCCCCTTAGGAGTTGCAGGATATAGCGAAAGGAACCCATGGTTTTGGTCGTTTTCTCCCTATCGACGGGGATTCCACCTAAAAGGGAGAGAAAGGTCTTTACAAAGGGAAATGTGAAAAGCTCGGTCTTGGCCACATAGTTGAGCTGTGGCCTTAAAGCCAGGCTCACGATGGGGATGTCCGTCCAGTATTGGTGCTTGGGAAGGATGATGGCAGGGCCGTGGTGAGGAATGTTCTCAACTCCCTGAACACGAATGCAGTAGCAGAGGCGAAAGATGACGGCGGCGATTGTCTTGAAACATCCATAAATCAGGGGGTTTCTCCTCTTCCCTGAACGAAAGCCCATATCCGCCTCAATTCCTCTCCAGAGCCCTCCGAAAATCAAAAAATGCCTTATCTAACGTCGAACACGTTTACCATATCCCTGAGATAAAAGCAAGGATACATTGACCGGAGTTTCCTTAATTTTGTTGAGAACACCCTTGTTCATGAGCGAAATCTGCTGGAGAAGTGGGGCACCCACCGAGGGTGAGCAGGAAGGGGAAAGCCGGCCCTTTAGAGGCCGGAAGGGGTAAGTATTCCCCGCCTGCGAACCCCGAAAGGGTCACTTCGGAAGCACTGAAGCGAAGGGACAAGGGCGTTCTCTCGAGAAAAACAGAATCTGTTATGAAATCAAAAGCTTACAGAAATCCTGCGAATAAAAGTCCGGAAACTCCGGTACATTGATAGACCGTTTTGGTTTGCGTCCAGACGTTACCACCTCACCGAATTGATAAAAAGCCCTCTACGACACCATCATGGGGTGTGATTTGTAACTAACATCATCCCGTCCGAATCGGCCGCAGGTTCAGCGATTCCGTTAAGTGACAGGTGACAAAGTGCTCGCCGCCCAGGTCTCGATACGTCGGGGCCTCGGTCTTGCAGATCCCCTTCGCGTAGCGGCAACGCGGATGGAAGTAACAGCCAGAGGGCGGGTTCACTGGGCTTGGGACGTCCCCTGTGAGGATGATTTCCTCCACGTTGTAGTCGGGGTTTGGAACCGGCACCGCCGACATCAACGCCTCGGTGTAGGGATGTTTCGGGTTTGAGAATAGCTCCTCTGTCTTGACCAACTCCACGATCTTCCCCAAGTACATCACCGCCACCCGATTGCTGATGTGCTTGATCACAGAAAGGTCATGGGCAATGAACAGGTACGTCAAACCGAATTCCTGCTGCAGGTCCTCGAGGAGGTTTATCACCTGCGCCTGAATGGAGACGTCCAGGGCGGAGACCGGCTCGTCGGCCACGACGAGCTGCGGGCCGAGGGCGAGGGCACGGGCGATCGCGATGCGCTGGCGTTGCCCGCCGGAGAACTCATGTGGATACCGGTTCATATGATCTGGCTTCATGCCAACCGCGGCCAATACCTCGCGGACGCGGTCCTCCTGTTCTTTTCCCTTGGCTATTCCGTGCACCAGGAGCGGCTCTCCTACGATCGCCCCCACGGTCATCCGCGGGTTCAAGGAGGAATAGGGATCTTGGAAGATGATCTGCATATCACGCCGGAGGGAAGTGAGCAGCTTGTGCGATGCCGAGGTAATAGCAACCTCTTTGTACTTCTCGCCCGGGGCGGCGAGCTTCTTGCTGCGGAAGAGGATTTCACCTGCAGTCGGTTCGATCAGGCGAACGATCGTCCGGCCGGTGGTGGTCTTCCCACACCCGCTCTCTCCCACCAAGCCAAGGGTCTCCCCCTCCTTGATGTACATATCGATGCCGTCCACCGCCTTGACCTGCGCCACCACACGTCTCAGGACGCCCTTGTGCACGGGAAAGTACTTCTTCAGGTTCTTCACTTCCAGCAGGATGTTGTCACGAGACAAGTTCTACCACCTCTCTGTCATGCGAATAACCAGCAAGCGGCCAGGTGGCCGGGGGCCACCTCCTTGAGCGGCGGGATCTGCTCCTTGCAGATCTCCATCGCATGGGGACACCGTGGCTCAAACCCGCATCCCTGCGGGACCTCGAACGGATCGGGGACGACTCCCTTGATGGGGATAAGGCGTTCCTTCCCGGTGGTGGCCAGCGACGGGATGGATCTCATCAACCCTTGGGTGTACGGGTGGATGGGATGGTGGAAGATTTCGCGCACAGGCGCCCCCTCCACGATCCTTCCGAGGTACATGACTACGACGTCGTCGGCCATCTTGGCAATGACCCCAAGGTTGTGCGTGATGAAGAGGATGGCCGCCTTAAACTCCCGACGAAGGTCGTTCATAAGGCCCAACACCTGGGCCTGGATGGTCACATCGAGGGCCGTCGTTGGCTCGTCGGCAATCAGAAGGGAGGGGTTACACGAAAGGGCCATGGCGATCATGGCGCGCTGGCGCATCCCACCCGAAAGCTGGTGCGGGTACTCGTCGATGTGCTGCCTGGGTGAGGGAAGCCCTGCGGCACGGAGCATCTCGATGGCCCTGTTTCGCGCATCCTTCTTTTTCAGCCGCTGGTGAAGGATGATCGCTTCCATGATCTGGTTCCCAATGGTGTACACCGGGTTCAAGGAGGTCATAGGCTCCTGGAAGATCATGGCGATCTCGTTCCCCCGGATCGAGCGCATCTCGGGCCCCTTGGGATCGAGCTTTGTTAAGTCTATGACGTTCCCGTTCCGATGGTAGAGGATTTGACCGGCCTCAATCTTGCCAGGCGGCATCTGGATAAGACCCATAATTGATAGGGCGGTCACCGACTTCCCACACCCGCTCTCACCAACCACCCCGAGTGTCTTCTCCGGTTCGATGCTGAAGTCAATCCCATCCACGGCTCGCACAACACCATCCTCGGTATAGAAATACGTCTTAAGATCTTTAACCTCAATTAGGGGCACTACTACTTTCCTGCCTGCTGCGTCACGCCTCTACCTTATGCTCCCTCAATGGAAAGGAGCGGGGAGGGCAAAAACACTGCAAAAAATCCTTCCCATAGCAGTTGGGTAAAAACGAAGAAAGCGCATCAGCATCTGCTTTAGGGCGCCTTTTTACAGAAGTTCGCTATATATCAGCATCCCCTTGACAATCTGAGATCAAAGATTCTAGGTCTTTGATGTCAACAGTCATCGGCTTGTCGATAAGCTTATTGGCGTCGCCTGGATCCCTGAAACCGAATCCGGAAACAATGAGCACAATTTTTTTATTCTTCTTTATCTTCCCGAGTCCCATAAGTCTCCGAAGCCCGGCTAACGCAATCGCACCTGCCGGCTCGGTACAAACCCCTTCCACTCTTGCGAGGTCCCGTTGAGCAGCGGTGGTCTCTTCGTCAGGAACCGCAATCGCCGTTCCGTCCAGTTCTCGCAACAGCTTCAAAACACGATTTCCACTCGGCGGATAGGGATTTCCCAAAGAGCGAACAATGGAAGTATACTTATGGTTTACCCTCTCGATTTTCTCCACGCCCTTCTCAAAAGCACTTACTATTGGTTTTGCGTCTTCAGGCTGTGCGACCGCTATTCTCGGAATATCTGAAACAATCCCAAGCTCTTTGAATTCAAGGAAGCCTTTGTACAAAGCTGAGACCATACCCCCACTACTAGCGGGTGCCACAACCCAGTCAGGAACATTCCAGCCCAGATCCTCGACAATTTCGAAGGCGAGCGTCTTTTGCCCCTCGGTCCTAAACGGATTGTCGCAATTTATGAATAGTACATCGTGGTTTCTGGCTATCTTTAAAGATTCGTCATATATCGAATCATACATGCCTGCCACCTGTATAACCTTTGAACCATAAACACTGAGAAACAACAATCTTGCACTAATGATGTCCACAGGCGCGAGGATATAGCACGTCAGACCTGCTCTGGCCGCATACGCCGCCACGGACGTGCCCATGTTTCCGTGTGAGACGGTCCCTACTGCGCGTAGCCCACGTTCAACAGCCACGGTCATCCCTACGGCGCTCCCGCGGTCTTTGAAGGCTCCTGTCGGATTCTGCCCTTCATCCTTGAGAAAAAGGTCCGGAAGATCGAGAGAACTTCCAAGAGCCTTTGCCTTATGCATTGGCGTTGCCCCTTCTCCTAAGCTTACAGGCTTGATGGAAGGGCTCACTGGGAGCAATGCTCGGTACTTCCAGAGCCCTGGTTGCCTTCCTTCAAGGGTTTCCACAGTGACCTTCTTTGCCAGGCTTTCATAGTCATAGATGACCAGGAGCGGACCATTACACGAGCCGCACCTATATCGGATCTCATCCGAAGGATATTCTCGTCCACAGACGCCACATCTATACGTTTTGAAGTTCACATTCCCTCCCCAGAAAAACTGGTGTCAGTCTTAGCTGGTTACCATAATCTGCAGCATTGCACTTCTGTGTCAAGTGGATACCTCGAGCAATATAGAGTTTTTGGAATTGTCATACCTGCTTCTGTGGACAGGTGTCTTTTCCCCCTCAGCGCGCGTATAGCTTGGGATCGCTGATGTCTCTCAGGCCATCGCCCAGCAAGTTGAAAGCGAAGACCGAAACCAGGATCGCGAGCCCAGCGAAGACAGAAACCCACGGGGCTATTCCCAAGAAGTCCACACCTGCCCGGACCATGCTACCCAAGGTGGGTGTTGGCGGCGGCACTCCCACACCCAAGAAGCTCAAGCTAGCCTCAAGCCTAATCGCCGTGCCAAGCCAGAGGGTGCTCATTACGAGGATCTCGCCAAAAATATTGGGTAGGATGTGGTGTATGATGACACGAGAGTCGCTTGCCCCAATTGACTTGGCAGCAGCGATATAGTCCGACTCTTTTAGCGCCAGAGTGGGAGCGTGGCCCATCCGGGCGAATCTGGGAATCATCAGTATCGTGATCGCCATGATCACGTTTTGCACTCCAGTGCCCAACACTATCATAACCATAACTCCAAATACCTCGTCAGGGAAGGACATCATTATATCCAGTACACGCATGAGCGCTGTTTCCACCTTGCCCCCGGCATAGCCCGCTAGCATGCCCATTCCTGTACCGATGACCATTCCTAAGACTACTGAGACGATCCCAACAAAAAACGAGATCCTTGTTCCCGTAAAGATCCGCGAAAGAACATCCCTTCCATACTCATCTGTACCGAGAGGGTGGCTTCGTTCTGGGGGCGTAAGACGATAGTAAACGTTCTGCTTAATGGGATCATAGGGGGAAATCCAGGGAGCTAAGACCGCTATGAAGATCATTGCCACAGAGATACATGCGCCAATTACGGACGTTCTATTCTTAAGAAAGGTCGTCCACACCGTCCGTCGCTTCTCACGCTGTTTCATTGCACCTATTCCAGCCTTTTTAGGAATTTATTTGTATCTCACCCTTGGGTCGATCAGCCCATATGTTAAGTCGGTTATAAGATTTATAAGGACTACAAGGCTAGCGAAGATTACCATCACAGCCTGTAAAGTTGTGTAATCGCGCTGTTTCAATGCCCCAATCATCATCTTCCCCAAACCGGGACGGGAGAACACGATCTCCACCATGACCGAACCACCTATAAGCACAATCGCGTACACTCCGATAAGGGCGGTAATCGCAAGCAGCGAGTTTCTCAACAAATGTTTGTAGATCACTTTTCGCTCTGTGAGCCCCTTTGCCCGAGCCGTCCTCACATAGTCTTCATTGAGGGTATTTAACACCGACGAACGCGCCATCCGTGTAACATAAGCGGTCATAATTAATCCCAAGGTAAGCCCTGGGAGAGCGAGGTGGTAGAGATTATCCGCAAGATTATGGATGTCTCCACCACCTACGACCGGGAAGATAGCTATTTTGATCGAAAATGTAAGCATCAACAGTATCCCCAAGTAGAAGGTCGGAAAGGACAGCCCGCCAAGCGACAAAGTCCTCCCTATGTAATCGGAGAGGGTGTTACGCTTTAATGCGGTGTATACTCCGGTAGGTATCCCAAATACTGCGCCGAAGAGAATCCCCATGAGGGTGAGCTCTAAGGTATATGGAAGGCTCCGCTTTATTTCGGCAGAGATCGGCCTTCCATTAAGCATAGACCTACCAAAATCCCCCCTGAGCAATCCTCTCAAGGTTTCAAGATATTGAACCCACATCGATTTATCGAGGCCCATTTCCTTACGCAGAGCCTCTACCGACTCTTTGGTAGCGTAGTCGCCAAGCCTCACCTCTGCTGGGTCTCCCGGGGCAACCCGTACAAGTACAAATGTAATTGTCAGCACTATGAGGAGGGTTGGTATTGCGATCAGGACTCGTCTAATTGTGTAAGCAATCATCGACCATTCCTTCTCGTTCAGTGAACAGAGGAGGCACGGATTTTTTGCTGCAAGCCCGTGCCTCCATTTTAAAGTCTGCTGCTTCTATTTGGTTATCGTAGTCAGCTCGTTGATCTGCGGGGAGAGGATCAGAGTCGACTTTAAATCATACCCCCAGTCCACATATTTCTGCCTGGCAAAGGTAAATCTCTTGATAAAAAGCGGATAAGAGACGCACCAGTCGAGCAGCTTGAACTGTGCTTCCTGCCAAAGCGCCCTTTGTCCCTGAGCATCCAGCATCTCCCGCGCCGCCTTGATAAGGTAATCTATGCTGTCGACCTTTCCGTCTCCGTCAGCGTCTACTTTCCCGAGATGTGTGAAGTTGCTGATGGGCTTCTTCCCGGTTACCACGATTGAATCTGAAAGGTACATGTGCGTGAGTTTCATATCGGCGCTTGCCCTCCAGCAATTATAGAGCACGATTGTGTTCATATCTGCCCGGATGTTGTGGTGATAGGTGGGATGATCGACCACAATCAGCTTGGCATTGATCCCGCACTCCCTGAGCTGCGCCACGACGTTTTGCATTGGCACCGCATACTCGCCACGCTCCGTCATGTAGAATTCCGTCGTGAAGCCCTCCGGGAAACCGGCATCTGCCAGGAGCTTTCTTGCCTTCTTGCGATCGAAGTCATAGAGGTAGTCCTTCCCCTCTTGTCGACCACGTAGTTCGACTTCCGCACGCGTCAAAAATCCTGGTTGAGGCGGCGGGATCTCGGAACATATCGGATCAGCAATGGCTTTGCCAATGGCGGTCGCTACCTCATCACGCGAGAGGGCGTAACCTATGGCACGTCGCACCCTGGTGTCGTCAAACGGCTTTTTTGTCACATTAAAGTAGAGTACTCCGGCCTCGCCAGGGCCGAAGACGTCCACTGCAACCCCTGGCAACGCTTGCATTTCCTCCACCCAGGGCTGAGAGGGCGGCCCTTCGATCACGTCGAGTTCCTTGCTCTGGAGTCCAAACTTTCGGCTGCTCATGTCCGCCATGAAGAAAACCTCTACTCCTGCCAGCTTCGGCACCCCCCGGTAGAATTTTTCGTTCCGTACCGTGACTACCTTCTCCTTTGGCAAGTATTTCTTGAAGATGAAAGGGCCCGTTCCCACAGGATGTGTCCTGAAGGCTTCTCCGAGCTCCTCCCTTGGTTTCTTCGGAATGACGAGACCACCCATATAGTCAGTCACCTTGGGAAGGAACAGTGTCTCCGACAACGGTTTCTGTAAGGTGACCCGCACCGTGTACTTGTCGGGCGCTTCGAAAGCCATCCCGGCATACTCGCCAGCACATCCCGACCGAGCAGGGTCGGCAGCTGATTGGAACGAGTAAACAACATCCTCTGAAGTCAACTCATACCCGGGATTGGCCTTCCAGGGATGAACCATCACCCCCCGGCGGAGATGGAAAGTCCAGGTTAGCCCGTCCTCGGAAACCTCCCAACTCTCTGCCAAGTCCGGCTCAAACTTACTGATATCACCGGTCCTGTAACGGACAAGGCCATTGAATATCAAATGGACTACTCCTCTGTCCTGAGTGGTATGAGAATAGTGTGGGTGGAGATCCGAAATATCAGCGGCATCCAGTGCAATTCGGAGGACCTTTCCCTCTGCCCCTAAAGCCAAGGGCGGTCCGAGGTAGAAGAGTACGCCTAGCATGAGAACTGCTGCGAGTATCATGTTCATCTTTTTCATCATTTTCCCCCTTTTTTGAAATGATGGGAACCCTGCTGGGCAAAGCCCACCGCCAAACCTTCACGGGCTGTTGCCCGAATCCCATTTCACTCTCTGAAAAGAATTTTTGACCATTCTAACGTTCGCTCCACTGCAAATCCAAAACTCGCCTTTCAGGCTCAAACACTGGATTTGCGGCCGTTTCGCTTCACTAAGAACGGTTACCAAAAATTCTTTAATGTTCGCTCCAGGGATTTGGGCAACAACCTGTTCATGTCTAACTCACCACCTCCTTTCCGACATGCACGTAAAGCATGCCCTCAAACTTAACCTCTAACTTGTCACCTCCTTTCGGTCGTTCCGACCTCCGTGAATTTCGCACATTCGTTCTTTTAAGGCAGTATCTTACCCCTTATCCTTTCTTCTCGGCATCTCCTTTCAAAACACATTTTTCTTATAATATACCTATTCGTATCTGTCAAGCATCAATAGTGAGTTCTGAAAAAGGAGAGATTTTGGCTGATTCCATTTTCTGGAGGGACTTGGTGGGCTGAAATGGGAGCTGGATTAATTAGGCCTCAATGAAAAATGTTGTTCTGATAGTTAAC
>Ga0209636_10004463_pt1 | contig 14258 bp, 10 predicted proteins | sample DeeMarSWOR152_54_FD_187464 | JGI IMG/M metagenome (GOLD analysis project Ga0209636, IMG submission 187464) | Marine sediment microbial communities from White Oak River estuary, North Carolina - WOR-1-52-54 (SPAdes) (version 2) | ecosystem: Environmental > Aquatic > Marine > Intertidal zone >...
ATTTCCCTTCTATTATACGCTCTATATTGGTTCTTGTTTCGCTTCTTGCCTTCTCTATAAGCTGCTTTGCCTTGCTGTAGTGATCTAAATTGACCTCATTTTCCGCTTGCGTTAATAAATCCGCCATTCCATCGATTTCCACTTGCATTTGCTTAATTTCAAACAGTGTTTCTCTAACCGATTCTATATCCACCTTGATCTCGTGTCTTTTACGCAGAGTTTCTGCCAATTTCTCGGCTTGATCAACATTCTTCTCAGCACTTTCAAAATCGTTTTCCTTAAACTCCGTATCCGCCTGAGCAAGAAGTTTCTCAAGTTGGACCACATCTATTCCAAGTTCCTTGAACTGTGAAATCACAACCAATGCATTTTTAATTCTTCGTAAAATTAGATCGATTTTATGCTTTAATTTTGCCTCTTCCAGCTTATTCTCGAATTCATCCTTGTATTTCTCGATTGTCTCGAAATTTCTGGTCTCCAAGGCTTTTTCTGCCTGATCAAGCAAAGATGTAAATTCTGTCTCGTCCACACCCCATCCCTTAGCAAACCTCAAAAGATCTCTCATAGAGTCGATGGTTTCCCTTGCTGACCCTGCACTGATTCCCATATCCACCTCCTTACCCATTTTTTCAAGATAGCCCCAGGCGTGATCAAAACCTTCCTTTTCCATGGTTTTGATGAACTCGGCCACAAAAGCCTCTTCACCGCCGAGATCCACACCAGATGCCTCAGCGGCTTCGATGAGTTTGATTGTGGAAGCCACCATCCCTGCTTCAAATCCCTCAACGTCAATTCCTTTTTCATCGGTAATTTGGAGGATTTTCTTTATTACATCGTCAATACCTTCAACCTCTTTATAATTACCCCGCCAATCTTTCAAAACAGAACCGTATTTTTCCTCAACCTCTTTTAGAATCTCGGCCATATATAAGGGCAAGTATCTGGGTTCGCCTCCTACAAGTATTGCAGTTAGGAAAATGTTATGGCCATGCTCAATTAGTATCTTGTGTGTACCAAAATCCATTCTGTTAAGACCACCTTCCTCCATGCCTCTGAATGAATCTTTAATAAATTCCTGGACGGCTGTGAACATGGCGCTGAAAATGTCCCTATCTATGTCCATCTCCAATCTTCTGCTTGCCTGCGATATTAGAACCCCACTTCTGTGAATAAGCATTACTTCCTCTATGGCGTAGGTTCCTTTTGCATCTGCTATTATCCTTTTTGCTACGCTGAGCTGGTAAATCGTATCATCAAAGGCTCTCTGATATGCAAGCATAACATCCATATCCAGTTCTCCACCTTTTTTTGGTTTGACACCGATTTCCATCTTTTTGTTTTCGCCTGTACCCAGTTTTTCTATCCTGTCCACTCCCTTTACTTCGACATCTCCCCTAAAGTTTATATCGATATTTTTGGCAATTAGATTACCAATATTTGTTATCTCGATTTCGCATTTGTTCCAAACATCAGCTTCCATCCCTTCCTCTGGAAGATTCACGGTTAATTTTGGGTATCTATTCTGTATGAATTGCTGTACATTATCAGAAGTTATATCCCTCACCTGCCCAATTAATTCCCTTGCCTTTGCGAAGTTGCTTGCGGCAACCTCCTGCTCTGCAATGCTTAAAAGTTCATTTGCCTTTCCAACATCAACTCCCGATGCCACAGCTTCGGAAAGAACCTCTTTTACGGATAGCATCTCATGCTCAGTATCAGATCTTTTGTACAGTTCATTTGCAACCTTTTCGGCCTCCTCAATGTATTCTTCAGCTTTTTCGAAATTTTGGGTGGAAAACTCCTTTTCTGCCAGCATTAAAAGCTCCTCAGCCTTATCCACATTTACTCCCTCTTCCTTAAACTGTGATAATTTTTTTGTTGCACTTTTAATTCTCAAACCAATAAACTCAGTTTTATGCTTTATTTTCGCCTCTTCGAGCCTCTCTTCAAATTCCTCCTTGCACTCTTCGATTATATCGTAATCCTTGGATTGATAGGCCATTTCAGCTTTGTTCAATAAAGAGTCAAACTCAGGGTCCATTATACCCAGTTCCTTTGCAGAGGTCATTAGATCCCGCATTGCAGTCAACCTTGCTTTGGCCATCTCTGCTGATATTTTTCTTTCGGCCTCGCTGAAAACCAAATCTATTTTATCCAAATCAACGAGCTTTGCCCTGGAAAAAAGATCACCTGCAAGGCTACCCACGGGAAGGCTCATTTCCCTGGCTAACGCATTAACCTCTAAGATAATCTGCTCTATCTCAGGATGGTTCATCTTCTCTAGGGCTTTTTTAGCCCGCTCAAGAAGCATTTTCGCCTTTGTAACATCAAAACCTTTGGCCTTTGCCCTATGAATAATGTGCTCTATTGTGGCTATTAGAACATTTCCTGCCTTGCGCTCCATGGCTCTTTTCATCCTTCTTTTTATTTTTCTAACAAGACTTCTGACCTCTGCATAATCTCTTCTTTGTAGAGCCGATTCAGCCTCGCGAACAACCTCTTCAATCTCCTCTGTTCTTAGCCCATAACGCTTGATATCCTCTATCTCAGGTTTCACCTCGGCAATTAGCTCTTCAACCTTCTGGTGTTTTTGAAGCTTGATAGCCGCGTTTTTTGAGCTTTTTACAAATTGACTAACTACACCGTAATCCTTATTTTCCAAGGCACTCTTGGCTTCCCTAAGATATTCTTCTGCCTCGGTTACATCAGCCCCTGCGCTTTTTGCATTTGCTATTTCCGTCTTGCAGTTCTCTATCATCAGGTAAGCCCTGTGATAGCGCTTTGCCTCTTTTGCCTGACGCTTTGCCGCCCTAACATACTCGCTTAAATCACCGTACATCCTGTTGTTTAAAGCTTCCTTTGCCTTTTCTATGTAGCTTTCCGCCACTGAAGCATCCGCCCCGGCTCTCCTTGCATCCTGAACCACGGGAATTGCATGCTGGATCAAAAGTTTGGATCTATAATACCGTTTTGAATCTGCGATAGCAGTTTGAACCTTTTTAACCGTGATTTTTACCTGCTTTATGTCCATATTCCTAAGATAATTCTTGGCCTCGTCCAAGAATTGTTTTGCTTCAGAAAGATCGGCACCAGTCTTCTCAGCTTCGCTTATATCAATCTCGGTACTTTTTATTAATACGTCAGCATCCTCAATCTCTTTGGGATCGATATTAACTTCGGTATCTGTGACATCATTTGCCACAATTTCTCCTCCAGTGATGTGGTGCCCGACTTCCACCTATCCTTTTACTTAAATAAATATATACTATTAAAGTTATCGACACTTTTATCAAGAATCTAACTGGCTAGAAAATAAAAAAATCCAATAGCAAGTTGGAGTTTACCTTACAAAAAAATGCTATTTTTCCGAGGTTTTGAAAGGCCCAATTCGACCATGGCCTCCCCTACAAGATAAATCGAACCTGTAATACAAATAAAATCTTCGAAGGATGCATCGTTTATGGCATACCACACTGCCTCTTTCACAATTGATTTTGTGATAATATTATTGCAGAATTTCTTTACCTCCTTTTCAATAATCTTGGGTTCTGCAGCCCTTTCAAATTTTGGTTTTGTAACTATGACTCTATCAGCACAAGGTGCAATTTCTTCTACGATACCAGAGATGTCCTTGTCCCTCATTATCCCAAGAACCAACGTAAGATTTCCTTTCGGATTTATTTTTACCAAGGCATTTTTTAAAGCTTTCATACCTGCAGGATTATGAGCGCAATCAAGTATGACCGTTGGTTCTTTTTGCACTAATTCCAATCTACCTAGCCACCTTGTCTTTTCAAATCCTTCCCTTATGTTTTTTTCTGATATGTTGAGTCCTTTTGCATTCAATACTTTAATTGTATGTGCCGCAATCAATGCGTTTTTTAATTGATGTTCGCCTATAAGGTGCATCTTCATGTCATTATAGCTGGTAGCATCAACTTTTAAATTAAATATCTGGCCATCGAGACTCACCTTTTTAGAGAGGTAAGCCCCGAGTTTTTTGGTTGGAAAAACTTCACAATTCTTTTTTTTGCATGTGTCTTTAATCAAATCAAGGATTTCTTCATTCTCCACACCAGTTACAACTGGCACCCCTTTTTTGATAATTCCTGCTTTTTCTCTAGCCACTTGTTCTAACGTTTCTCCTAGAACATGAGTATGATCCAGGGCGATAGTAGTTATTATGGATACGAGAGGTGAAATAACATTTGTGGCATCCAGTCGCCCACCAAGACCCACCTCCAAGACCGCAAAGTCCACCTCTTCTTCCTTAAAGTGTTCAAATCCCATAGCAGTGACTATCTCAAAAAACGTGGGATGCTCGAATTTTCCGCTCTTCTGCATATCAGAGGCAATTGGTTTTATTTTCTCAACCAATAAACACACTTTATCTTTAGACATCCATTTTCCATTCACAACGATTCTTTCCTCAAATGAGACAAGATGAGGCGATGTAAATAAACCAACCTTATAACCTGCAGATTGTAAAATCGAGGAAAGCATGGCAGAAACAGACCCCTTTCCATTGGTCCCGGCTACGTGTATCGCCTTCATATCTTTATGAGGTGAGCCAAGAACATTTAAAAGATACTCTATCCTCTCCAACCCCAGACTCATACCATATATCTTCAGATTATAGAGATAATCGATCGCTTCATTGTAGTTCATTTTCTCTCGCCCTGCAAGGTGTTTTAGGTTTATAATTATGACGAGAAGGAAAATATATTATTATAATTATCACTGCCTGAAAGGGCACTCCCCCATAAGAAGGGGAGTTCTTGCCAAAAAAAATTTTTATGACTTACTGAGGAAGATTTCTATGGAAGACACATTTGCTGTGGTTCCCTCTTCCCCTCTCTGCAGGCTCTCAGTGTCAATTTTTATATCTTTTATGACAGCACCCTGCACGAACCTGTGCCTCACGATCTCCGCGACATCAACTGCACGGCTGATTGCTCTGCCTCTTGCCTTGATTATTACCTCGTTCATGCCGCTGTTGAACTGGGTCACAACTGCTAGAACATAGTTCATTGTTGCTTTTTTTCCAATGAATACTGTATTGTCTTCTGCCATCTTCTCACCTCTAGGTACCTTTGGGGGATTATGGAAGCATATAGCTATATAAATACCTTTCGTAAAAAATATGCAATTAAGTATTAAAAATTCAAATTCCAAATTATTGACAATTCATACAAGTGTAACTCATTCATAACCATATTCAGGTTCAACCTCAACCATATCCTCTCTGAAGCTTATGCTTTTGGTTTTTTCGGAACTTAACATTGCATAGATGGAAGGTAATATCAGCATCGCCCCAATCATGCTAAAAATTAAAAGGATTATCACCATGGTTATGAATTCCTGTATCGAGTGAATATTGATGAGGAACACAGAAAGCAGCCCGGCAACGATAGTAGCGGTTGCCTCTAAAAATGTAAATCCCGATGTTTCTACCGATTTTTTAATCCCAGGAAAATGTTCTCCAGATTCTTTTATTCGCTCAGTCATGTGTATACCATAATCTATACCGATACCAACAATGATGGAGCCTATCATGGCAGTAATCAAATTTAAATCGATACCCGTCATATAAAGTGTGAGAGGTATCCAACAAACCACCAACGTCACAGGAATCATGGTCAAGCCCGCATATCTCAGAGATCGGAATATAATTATTAACACAAAGAGTACGATTACCAGGGCAAGAATTAAACTGAACAGACTGTTGAGCATTATAAGGTTGTTCACTGCAACAAGAAGCGCGGCAAAACCCGTCAATTTTGAGGTAGATTTTCCAGCGGGATAATCCTTTACTATTTTGTTCACCTGATCCACTGCTCTTTCCATACTTATTGCATCCATGGATGGCATGTCAATATAAACCAGGGCTTTTGAATAATCTTTATTTACTAAAAAAGCCCTCATTTCTGTGCTGATGCTGTTATAGAAAATGTTAATAATGGATTCCTGCTGGGTTTTCCTAAAATAAAGATTCCAAAGTGAGCTTTCATCATCATTTGCTATGTGTATTGCATCCCAGAAACTGGTGTTTATGAAATCATATATTCTTTGTTGAACTTCCTCCGGAAATGAATCAATAGGAATTCTTGAGATAACGCTCTCAGGAACCTTGATCATCTTCATTACATCCACCACACTCAATGGAGGATTTATTTTGGGTTCAGAAATGGTCTTGAGCTTAGCTTCCATGGCATCAATATCGTCCAGGACTTCGATGTCCTTCATAGATCCGTAACCCTTCGTATGTTGGTTGTCATCACCTGGAGTAGGAGCTGAAGCTCCCCTTACAAGAACCATTCCCAACTGCCCTCCGCCGAACTCTTCTGTATAATCATCCATTTTTTCAATTGTTGGCTCGTCCTGAGGTGCCATCTCTGTAAGGTTCATGTTGGCTTGTATGGATCCCCCCAATGCCAATGAACCAGAAACTATTGTAATTACTATAGCAATTATTATTATTTTTTTTCTATGTCTGATAGGGATCATGCCTATTCTCTCGACTGAACGTATTTTTCCTTTCTTCTCGTAATCCAAGAACATTACCAAACTTGGCACGGTCAGCATTGTTACCGCATAGCAGATCATAATCCCAGTTGTTAAACCAAAACCAAGAACCCTCATCGGAACCATGTCCACGAACATAAGAGAGGAAAATCCTACTGCAGTGGTGACTGCAGAAAGGAATATTGCTTTGCCTGTTGTCCTTATGGCTACCCTCATCCTCTCCTTTTTGTTCTTGATGTTTTGCTTTTCATCGGAATATCTATTGGCTATGTATAAACCATAAGCCACACCCAATGCAAGAAGAATAGGTGCAACTAATATAACCTGCGGTGAGAGAACCCATCCAGTCAGTCCCAATAAGCCAAGGGTAATAATCAATGAACAAAAAATTGGCATACCGGAAATTATAACAATTTTTAATGTCCTGTGAAGGAATATCAGCATACCACAAATAAGTATCAGCGCTGCAGGCAACACTACTGAGAATTCCTGGTATGTTCTCTCAGTCAAGGCCTGGGTCATGGGCACCGGGCCTGTTGGAGTCATCCGGCAGTGTATCTCACCCGTTTCAATTCTTTCCCACCATTTATCCCAGGAATTGTAGCTTCCTTCTTCTGCTCTGCTATCAATGTAATATTTATCAATCAAATCATAAAGCCTTTCCATTACCCCTTCCTGATCATCGCTTACCACACCCATGATGATTCCGGCGCTGTCCCATATGCCATCATCATTTGTATCTATAACCAGTAATTTCTTCATATCATTGGGTATCTGGCTTACTATTTCGTCAATTTCATCTTGGGTATCAGGAATGGCATAATCACCCTCAACACTACCCATAGCGGGGGTCCCAAGCTCATCTGAGACTGCATGATATATATTGTACGGTGCAAGATTAATCTCCTTAATCAGGGTGGAAATGCTAAGTACAAAAGAAATCTCATCATCCTCCCCATAATCATCCTTCTGCGGATCCATTGTCTCCTCCACAGCGCTGATTTCATCGAGAACAACCTTATCAGTTATATTTACACCATAGGTGAGATCGAATTTATTTGGTGTCTCAACAAAAATCACTATCATCTCAGTGGACCAGTCTTCATTGACTTCATTAAGTATCTTTGATGCATCGTCACTTTGAGGAAGATAAATGGTCATGTCACCACTGATGTTGTTCATCATTGACGGTATCCCTAGTGCACCGATTATTAGGGTTATTATAATTACCAAAACGATTACAGCGCTTGGATTTTCCAGGACAGTGTCCATAATTGCATTTGGGGAACTTACCTTTCGTATTCTTTTCGTTAAATCAAAGCTCCTTCTCTCAATTTGCTGGGCCTTTTTTTCTGCTTTCTCAGAGATTTCTGTTGCCTTCTCTGCAGCTTGTTTTGTTATTATGCCCATCTTCTCTGTTGCATCATCAGCGGTTTCTACAGCCTTCCCCATTTTGGAATCCAAAGCTCTATCCAAACCTTGAAGTCTTTCTCTTATCTTAGATGTAAATGAGGAGGAAGTCAAAATACCCGTTTCCGCTGAGGGGATAACCAGCTCTATCCCGCAATCGTCACACAGTTTCCAGTTTTCATCAAATATTTTTCCACATTTAGGGCATTTTTTTTCTTGCATCCTCATCGCCATAACAATACTGGGTTATAGTAATGAATTCGATAGGTAAATATATTATGGTGAAGTATTTTGACGATTTTAATTCTACAAATTTCCATATCTCATCACAACTTTTATTCAATACTCTTATCATCCTTTTTTACCGGTAACCTACCGGTTCCCTTACAAACGGTGCATGTCACGGGTATAATAACAGGCCTTTCTAAAAGTCTGTACTTCTTTGCACATGCACTACATCGGCACGTTCCTGTGCCATAACAATGAGGGCAACGATCAGATTCTTTCCTTATGATCAATGAGTCCTCCTCGCAGTAAATAAGAACTTCATCTTTATCCTTCAACTCAAGAGCATTGCATATTTCATTTGGTAGTGTTACCTGCAGAGAACCACCGCGCTTTTGAATTCTCCTTATCCATTGGACTCTGCCCATAATTACACCCGAGTGATATTGTTGTTATATTCCAATATAACTAATCATACTATTTAAATGTTTCTCATATTCGGTCATTTTTCATCAGTTCCTTATGTTGGGAACAGATAAAATGTTATATTCACTACCTTCAATATTTTTATTACCAAGAAATAAAAGGACGAGTTGGAAATGGACAAGGGCTGGAAAATTATCATTTCTCTTGCTATCCCATTTGTGCTGGTAGTAATTCTTATTTTAGCTAATCTTGGCTCCCAATCAAGGATTACACCCAACGACGAGTTCTTCGTTGTTTCAATTGGTTCCTCCCCTCACATAAATGCAAGTGAATGGGTTTTAGAAATTGACGGTGTTGTTGAAAATCCCATGAGATTCACCTACGATAATATTACCAGTTTTCCAAAAGTCAGTGAGATAGAAACCCTAAAATGTGTCGATGGTCCAACAGGCACTGCAAATTGGACTGGAGTGAGATTGAAGGCAATTCTGGATATGGCCAAACCGAATGATAATACCACTGAAGTTGTTTTTTACGGAGCAGATGGATATTCATCCAGTTTAACAATCGAGGACGCATCTGGGTCTGATGTGATTCTCGCCTATGAAATGAATGAGGAACCTTTACCTGTAGATCAAGGTTATCCTCTTCGCTTGGTGGCACCTGATAAGTACGGCTATAAATGGGTCAAGTGGATAACCCTTATAGAAGTAATAGACTACGATTACAAAGGCTTCTGGGAGAGCAGGGGTTGGGATGATGACGCTGACATTACCCCGATCTCGGAGTGGTGGGTTCACAGTATCCTTTTGACTATAGCCGCATACTTTGGATCTTTATCTGTTCTATCGGGGTTTAGATTCTCCAAGCAAGTGGAATCCGGAAAAAAATTACCCAAAGTGTTCTCAGCGAGATTCCACATCACCACTTCTTTGATTTATGTTTTGATACTGCTATCTGTCTCGATAATTTGGATCTTCAACTCGTACAATAAACGGGGAAGTTTCCCAAACACGAACCATGGATTTCTTGCTTTGGCTGTGATTGTTTTAGCTGTAATCGGTTTGATATCTGGTTATGTCCTCTCGAGGAACAAGAAAAACGAAAATCTAAAAACTTTACATTTGGCAAGTTCATTTCTTGGATATCTACTTTTACTCGGAACCATATTGACTGGGTTGATTATCGGAGGAGTAATTGGATTTTATTAATTCTTTTTCATTCTGAGATAGAGATTCACTTTCGCGCTCGATAATGATATGGTAGAAGAGGAGTAGGGTGGGAGGTGGAATAAAGGTGGTATCGCTTTTCTCATTTATGCTCATAAACCTTAATAATTCTAAATTGCATCTCCAATTTATATGAACTTCACGGAGTATTTTTACACTCTCGTAAAGCAGATTCCAAAAGGCAAGGTCAGCACCTACGGTGAGCTCGCAAGGGCCTTAGGTGATATAAGAGCATCAAGAGCAGTTGGGAGAATGCTGAATCAAAACCCCTATGCCCCAATTGTTCCATGCCACAGGGTGGTGATGAGCGACGGCTCCATAGGAGGTTTCGGAGGGGATGTTGAAAACAAGATAAGGATTCTTGACAGAGAGGGTGTTAAAGTTCAAGATTATATGCTTATGAATTTTGACAAGATATTTTTCAAAAACTTTAAGACTAATTATCCACTTAAAAAAATGAGAGGGGAGCAAAAGAAATTAAAAAGATTTGTAGAACTCAAGGATGACTTTTCAAAGATTGAGACAATTGGTGGAGTGGATGTTGCCTACGATAAGAACAACGGCTTTGGTGCATGTGCAATTTACGATTTTAAAAGTCAGGGTAAAATAGGAAGTTTTACCAATAAAAGAGAAGTTGACATACCATACATCCCTACATACCTTACCTTTCGTGAATTGCCTGTGATAGAGGGATTGATCAAAAAAATAAAGAAAAAACCAACGGTTCTTTTCATCGATGGAAACGGAGTCCTTCATCCCTATGGAATGGGCATTGCTTCCCATTTAGGAGTGAAATTGGATGTTCCTACAATCGGCGTGGCAAAATCCCTTCTTTGCGGAAATTTGAAAAGAGAGGTCAAATCAGTGGGAGAGCATTCCGAGATTGAATACGAGGGAAAAGTGATAGGCTACGCTCTAAAAAGCTCTCCAAGATCCAATAAGCTCATCTATGTATCTCCCGGGCACAAGGTGAGCTTTAATACAGCATTAAAAGTTGTGAAAAAATTCTGTAATTATAAGATCCCCGAGCCTTTGAGAGAGGCACACATTCTGGCAACAAAGGCTAGAAATGTGACCCAATAATAATGGTTTTTTAAAAAATGTAAAAATCCGAATGAATATTTTCATTGACCTCCCAAGTGCGGTCTTATATATTCTCAGAACCTAGTTATTATTGAATAGGTGGTAATTTGATCGTTGATGACAGTGATAAAAAAGAACAAGGATTTCGATTCTATAAGAATCATTGCCCAGAGTGCGGAAATCTATTGGAAATTTCATGCGGATGTAGGATGTGCAGAATCTGCGGTTATTCACCCTGCGGATGAATATAAAAACCAGGATGAGAAATTAAAACATTTTGTGAAAATACTTTCATTTACCTCCCCTGTTTTTCTTTATATAATTTTAAATCAATATATTCTATGTCATTGGCCCCCGTTTACCGATGACAGAAAAAAACCAAACGGAGGTGAAATTGTATGGTACAATCTGAATTGGTTGGTTATGTGCGCAAGAGCAGAAACGGTAATGCACTGAAGCTCAGCATTTCTGCAGAGGCATTTGATTCGGCCCAGAGATATCTTTCCCAGGACGGAAAAGAGTATGTTGGCCTTGTGGTCAATCTGGCCAAGGTACAGGAAATCCTGGACGAAACAAGGGATGTCACAAGCATATGCCAAATAAAAGATGAGGAGTTGTAAACCCTCGTCAATTTTTTTTGTTTTTTTATTTTTGTTTTATTTTTTATTTTTTGAGGATGAAAGAATTACCGCATTCTGGGCATTTGAACATGATCCTACCACCTTTTTCTTCTGCACTTATAAAAACATATTTGCCGCACTTGATGCAACGCTCGTACGTTTTACCCTCCTCCGAGATATGCCTTGACCATCTGATCAATTCCTTCTCCTCTTCATTTCTTGGTTCCCTGTTTACTGCTTCTATCGATGCCGCCTCAGAATTGTATTTATTATGAGATGGAATTGATTCTGCATTTTTCGGGGTTAATGTGTTCCCTTTTTTTCCGCTTTTATAAGAAATTGCCTTAGTAGACTCAAATGAAGAAACAGGTTTAGGATATGGGTTCGCTATTACATTTGTATTTGTTGGCTTTTTTTTATCCCTCTTAAACAGAATCCTCGGACCTACCTTTAATGGATGACGCCATTCTATAAAACCTGCAGCAAAGCACATTATAAATCCGAATATCATCATCCAAAGCCCGATTCCTGCATACGCGGTGGCAAAGGCTGTGCGTTGGTCTTTTGCGCGAACAGCATCTGCAATATAGATTAAAACAAAACAAAAGCTCCACATCATCAAGACGAAGTGATTGATCTTCACTTTCTCCTCATCTTTTTCATAGTAAATATTTATCTTGAGGTATAACAAAAGGACGATTAGCAATGCAGAAAAAATCGGAATTAATCCAAGCAATCCAAAGGTTGAATACTGAATATACGAGACATCATCTGTTCTTGTACCGTAATCCCGAACCCAAAATGGAAGAAACGGACCAACCAGTAAAAAAATTACTGCTAAAAATCCGATCCTCTTTCCCAACGACCAAGTGGAGGGTTTTTCAAATTCCCAAGAAGCCATGATTACCTCTCTATTACAATAATAGCCTTAACACTTTTAAACATGTTGGTGTTCTATTTGGACTATAAAATTTTTTCAACTTCAAAAAAATAACTATTATAATCAAAAATTTTATATAGACACATATCATTAGGGTGTCAGACAAACGTAAGTCAAAAAAGGTCTATATGACCCCTAAAATAGGGACAGGGACACTCATGAAGCCTGAAACAGAGAAAATAACGATACGAGTGCCCACAAAGTTCGTAAACGCCTTGGATTTCCTTGTGGAAGTAGACGACTTTCCTTCGAGATCCGAAGCTATTCGCGCTGCAATTCGAGATTTGGTCTACAGCCGTGTAGATATGGTAATGGACAAAATCAAGAAGATGCAGGAAGCAGAGCGGTCTTTAACTTCCATGAAAGAATTTGAAACACAATACCTAAAAAAATAGGAAAGCGGAATGCGAGCCTTGTCAGTAGGGAGCCACTGATGCACTCGCAAATACGCTAATCGGATGGGAATAAGTATTGTTACCTATCACTCTATTAGAGATTAGGATAACCCTCCCCCCTTAAGGATGCTGGGCAACCCCTGGCATCCTCTTTTTTTACGATTTTTGTTTACCTGTGAATTTACTTTGATTTTAAGAGTTGGGGGTCTTAAATTCACAAAGTGGTATCTTTGGATTTATCTGATGAATCTTGGGGTGCAGTTAATTTAGAAAAAGGATTATATGTTACCTTTTCATTTGGGAATAGGGGATTTGTATGGTAAAAGAAATCAAGGCAGACCGAGGAACTGCCATATCATGTAAAGGCTGGAGGCAAGAGGCATTTTTAAGAATGCTACAGAACAATTTAGAAAATGCTGAAAAACCTCAAGAGCTAATAGTATATGGAGGAACTGGTAAGGCGGCAAGAAACTGGGAATGTTATGACAAAATTGAAGAAAGCCTAAAAATTCTTGAGAGTGATGAAACATTACTTGTTCAATCTGGAAAACCTGTGGGTATCTTTAAAACTTTTGAAAACTCACCAAGGGTTCTTATCGCGAATTCAAACCTTGTCCCTGCTTGGTCCAACTGGGAGGTTTTTAACGAACTTGAAAAACAGGGACTGATGATGTACGGGCAAATGACTGCAGGCTCGTGGTGCTATATTGGCACTCAAGGTATAATTCAGGGAACCTACGAGACATTTGCCGCGTGTGCAAGAAAAAATTTTAGCGGAGCTTTAAAAGGTAAAATCGTATTGAGCGGTGGTCTTGGAGGGATGGGAGGCGCTCAGCCCCTGGCAATTACCATGAATGGCGGCGTGGCTTTGATAGTGGAGGTAGATAAAAAAAGAATAGAAAGACGACTTAAGGCTGGCTTTTGCCAAGAGATGGTCGAGGATATAAACGAAGCATTGGAAATTGTGAAAAATGCAAAAGATGAAGGAGAAGCAAAATCTGTGGGTCTCGTTGGCAATACCTCTGATACACATCCTGAGCTTGTAAAAAGAGGATTTATTCCTGATGTTGTTACCGATCAAACATCTGCACATGATGAGTTAAACGGTTATGTGCCTGGAAAAATGAGTTATGAGGAAGCCTTAGATTTAAGGAGAACTGATCCGAAAAAATACGTTGAAGAATCCTTTAAAAGCATGACAAAGCATGTGAAGGCCATATTGGAATTCCAAAGGAAAGGATCCGTTGCATTCGATTACGGAAACAACTTGAGAGGACAGGCAAAGAAAGCCGGTGTGAAAAACGCATTTGATTATCCAGGCTTTGTTTTGGAGTACATCAGACCGATGTTCTGTGAAGGAAGAGGACCGTTTCGGTGGTTGGCACTGTCAGGAGATCCTGAAGAT
>Ga0209636_10004464_pt1 | contig 14257 bp, 14 predicted proteins | sample DeeMarSWOR152_54_FD_187464 | JGI IMG/M metagenome (GOLD analysis project Ga0209636, IMG submission 187464) | Marine sediment microbial communities from White Oak River estuary, North Carolina - WOR-1-52-54 (SPAdes) (version 2) | ecosystem: Environmental > Aquatic > Marine > Intertidal zone >...
CACCTCTCGCGGAACCATCTAGTTTTGCGACAAGAATCGAGCCGATTGGTGTGGCTTCATGGAAGGCTTTGGCTTGTGTAGAGGCTTGTTGTCCGATTGTACCGTCGATGACCAGCATAACTTCGTCGGGCTTTATGGCTTTTTCCAACTGTTTCATTTCTTCAATGAGACTCTTCTCTTCCTTATGTCTACCCGAAGTATCTACGATGACCAAATCTTTATCAGAAAAACGTTTCAGTCCTTCAAAAGCAATTTTCACCGCGTCCTTTGCCTTTGCATCTCCGAAAGTTGGTATGTTGATTCGGTTTGCCAGTTGTTGCATTTGTGCGTAAGCGCCTGGACGAAAAGTGTCAACACAAATTAATGCGATTTTTATTCCTCGTTTCTGAAAGTACCGGGCTAATTTCGCTGATGCAGTGGTTTTTCCTGAACCTTGAATTCCAACAAGCATTAGAATCTTTCTTTTTCCCGGCTCAACTTTTAACGGAACAGGTTTTTCACCTAGAAAACGCGTTAACTCTTCGTAAACAACTTTAATCACGTGTTCGTGACGTGAGATTCCTGGAGGGACCTTTTCCTTTAAAGCCCTCTCTTCCATACGTTTGGAAATTTCTAGAACCAGTTGCACGTTGACATCTGCTTGTAACAATGCGCGTTGAATGTCACGTACTAGTTCTTTCACTGTTGCCTCGTCGACAACTGACGCTCGGAAAACCTTTCGCAACGCTTGATAAAGCGAAGAACCTAAACTTTCAAGCGCCATGTTTTCTCTGTCCTCACCATTACAACGTGTCTCGCATTTAAATAAATATCATCTTGCCTGAGATGTTTTCTGTCGCCTAAAGTTTTGCATAATCTTTTTTACTATCAAAAATTACACTAGTTTGAAGGGAGCTTTATTGAAAACTGCTCGAATTGTGGAAAGAAAACCTGTTCCTTCGGAAGCAATTTTGGTTCACGGCATGCCTGACGTTGGCCTAGTCGGCGTTATTTCTGTATCTCATCTTGTCACTGAACTTAAATTGGTTGAGATGGGCTATGTAGACTCAGAAGCACTTCCACCCGTCGCAGTGTTACACGAAGGTTTACCGCACGCGCCAATGAGAATATTTGGTAACAATAACCTCGTCATAACAATTTCAGAAATGGCTATTCCAGCAAATAGCGTGCAACTACTCATGCGCACGCTTTTGGACTGGGGCCAATCTAAAAATCCCAAATTAACGGTATCAATCAGCGGCATGCCCATTCAGAACCGTCAAGACATTGACAAGCCCAAAGTTTTCGGCGTAGCCTCAAATGATACTTTGCTGAAATTGTTGGAAAAGAAAGGAGTAGAAATCCTTCGCGAAGGCTACATGGTAGGCCCACAAGCACTAATCCTGCGCTATTGCGCTGAGAAAAACCTCCCTGCAATAGCATTGCTTGCCCAGTCATTCTTGAACTATCCTGACCCGGAAGCCGCAGCTGCAGCGTTGCAAGAATTCTCAAACATCACGGGAATAAAAGTTGACATAGCTAAATTATTGGAAAAAGGAGAAGAAATTCGCTTAAGAGCAAGAGACGTCATGAAACGGACACAGCAGGAGATGACGAAAATGAAAAAGACACAGGAATACGACTTGCCCTTGTACGTCTAAGGGAGGCAGAAAAATGGAAAACAAAAGGAAAAGACAATCAATATTCGACCTAATTCGAGAGTATGTAGAAGAGTTGAAAGAGTTAGAAGAAGGCTGGCCTCCAACAGAACATCCAAGCTGGGACCCACGTGCGTGCTCACTGGAGCCTTTATGCAACATTTTTGTCGCAGTCAAAGAAGTCATAGTTACTGCAGACCTACCATACGCGCAGCCGAGCAGCATCAAAGTTGAACCCATAGACGACGACAGATTGGAAATCACAGCAGAAATGAAACGTAAAGTAAAGTTCGAAGAATTAGGAATAACGCATTACAAGGGTGAATTCTCAACGTTTAGTTGCCAAACCCACATACCAGTGCCAGTGGACATGAAAAACATTAAAACAAGCTTCAAACGTGGAGTACTGGAGATTCGATTGCCGAGAAAAAGTCGCCACGAAATTCCTATAACGTGAAAAACTGTCAGCATACAGAAAGTTTTAACAATACTTCCGCTGCATTAAATTGCATTCAGAGGCGACAAAGTTGGCAGCGCGAAAAGTAATCTATTTTATAATATTCTTTCTCTTTCTCATAGGCGCATGTGGACTGACAGCGTACGCATTCTCAGAGGGACTGGGAGGAATTACCAACCCACTTTTCTATGCGGCAACATCAATAGCATGGGGCGTTATTTTGCTCATTCTGTACTTGGTCTTCGAAAGACAAGACTGGGAATGGTGGAGTTAAAGCCTATCCAAAGCCACTGCAACAATCAACGGAAACGCTATTGTGGCATCGCATACCACAGTCACAGAATCGCCTTTTGGCCGCACTTTACTCCAACTTATCGCCTCTTCCAAAGGTGCACCACTCAAACCGCCTGGTTCCGGTCTATCCATCGTAATCTGAACTGCGCAATCGACACCTTCGCGAAAGGTATTGGCGAACAATGCGAAATGTTTAGGCCAGCCCCCGCCTAAGATAATCACGCCTGATTTTTTAGCTTCATAAACTCTCTCTACAATTTTGTTTACGTCTAAAAGCGAATCCATTACCAATTTTTTGTCTTGGCTAAACATCCACAGTTGGAAGCCCGCTATAGAGTCGGCTAAACCTGGACAGATTACGGGCACATCTCTTTTCGCGGCGTTAGCGAGAATAGAGTTGCGGTCTTTTAATCGTTTCCCCATTTCATAAAGAAATGTTGATGGCGCGATTCTGTGTCTTTCTTTTTCTGCAATTTCATTCACAACCTTGTTAAGCCATTTTTCCAATGCTTGAAATGCTTCTTGTTGAACGTAAATATCGCCGATTCTGCCAATTTTTTCCTCTTTAAGCCGTTTGTCTTCTGCTTGAAACGTGCCTACATAATGATTGAACCCCAATGCTTCAACCATGTCGTGAACCATGTTCGCCCCTGTTGTGACAAGAACGTTTACATGCTCTTCATTGATCAAGTCTGCAACAATCTTTCGAAGACCACCAGGCACTAGAGCTCCTGCTAAAGTTAGAAAAACTGTGTAATCTGGGTCGCCGAACATTTTTGCAGTCAGTTTAGCAGCTTTGCCGATTTTTCCCGCGCCCAGCACTCCACATTGTCGCATTTGCTCCAGAAGTTCATCAATGCTTAATCCTTTTTGTATGCGCATGTGTTTTACTTTTTTCAATGTTCTTCAACCATATTATAACACATAGGAGTTAGAAATTAAATTTGTATTTAGAGAGAAATGGAAAATTTTAGCCTTTTGTCCGCATGATTTTTGTTTTTCCTAGAATCCGCCAATATTCCACTTCAACACCTGAGGCAAGTTTACCTTTCAACTCTTCTTCTTCAGGCATGGAAGCTTCAAAGACTTCATAATTTTCCAAATCCATCACTTGCACAGTAGAAGGCAATAAAGCTATTACTTGTCCTGCTCTTTTTTCAATGAGAGGCACTTCGCATTGGGCGTCTACTGGTTTCACGAGGGTTCTTTTTGCGCTGTCAAATACGCCGATAGCAACTATGCGTGCTTTTGCTGAGCCATGCTTTCCAGGTTTCGACTTGGCTATGTCTACCACACGGCATGGTTCACCGTCAACTATTAGGTAACCGCCAACGCGGATGCTTCCTACATCTGTAGGCTTACTCAACTTGTTTCGCCTCTTTTACACAGCAATTCTTAACAACTAAGATATATACATTAAGGTGAGAAGACGGTGGAAAACTTGTTCAATAGCGTTGGGCTTGTTTCCCGTACGGACAGAAAAGACGCTTTAGAATTAGCCACAAAACTCGTCTCCTATTTAAAAACCAAAAAATTAACCACTTTTTTGGAACCGGAACTTGCAAAAAGCATCAGGAAATCTGCTTTAGCGACTCCACTGGAGAAAATGCGCCCTGACATGCTAATCACAATAGGCGGCGACGGCACAATTCTTAGGACATGTTTAGCAATCCCTAAGCCAGAGCCTCCCATTCTGGCAATAGACATTGGCGTGCGAGGATTTTTGACAGAGGTGAAACCAAACAAGGCAATTCAAGCCTTGAGCAAGTGTTTACAGGGCAGTTTCAAACTAGAACGATGTATGAAACTTGCCTCTTATGTGGAAGGAGAGAGGCTCCCCGATGCGTTGAATGAAGTCCTTATTTCGCCAGATGCACCTGTTAAGCTGTTGTACGCTAAAATTTGGATAGACAAAACTCCTGTGGCAGAGTGTCGAGCGGACGCCATCATGGTTGCCTCTCAAGTAGGCTCGACTGGATACTCTCTTACAGCGGGGGGTCCTGTTTTAGACCCACGAATGGATGCTTTTGTTTTGACGCCTGTTTGTCCACTTGCAGTTTTTCACCCTATGGTTTTTCCTGCCTCTTCAACAGTGACTGTTGAGATAAACAAGCCACAGAAGACCATGGTCGTTGTCGATGGACACTACCGTAAAGCGCTAGAAACTGAAAATCCACGTTTAACTATTTCCAAATCAAAGTGTCAGACCACTTTTATTCGGTTTAGAAAGAACTTTTACCGTCGTTTGGAGGCTAGAATGTTGTTCTATCGAGGAGGACGCAGCTAACGGAGCAAAAGAAACGCATTATTGTGCTGGACACTTCTGCTTTTATTGCAGGATTTGACCCTCTTTCCATTTCTGACAGCCAATATACTGTGCCTACAGTGCGGGAGGAACTGATTGTAGATTCGTTACCTTGGATGAGATTTAACACAGCAGTAGAAAGTGGGAAATTAAAAGTAAAAATGCCTGAGAAATCAAGCATCAGCAAAATTAAAGAATCGTCTAAAACTGTTGGCGACGTACTTTCTCTTTCTGAGGCAGATTCGCATGTTTTGGCTTTGGCTTACGAGTTGAAAGCCGCGGGCTATTCGCCTTCGATTGTCACAGATGATTATTCTATTCAAAATGTTGCAAATCAGATTGGCGTAGATTTTGCTTCTTTAATGACTTTTGGTATACGTTTCCGTCTATACTGGATACTTTACTGTCCTGCTTGTCACCGCAAATATCCTGCGGATTATCAAATGAAAAAATGTAAAATATGTGGAACAGGACTTAAACGTAAACCACTTGCAAAAAAATCAGTGAACAAGAAATAGCTATAAAGAGTTCTCTTCATTAAACAGTCAAAGGCATTGGAAGCAAACAGACAATTGACACGTTGATTAATGAAGAAGCTCTGCTACTGGCAAAGTTTCTGAGAGATGAAAATCAAACGTGGATTCCCAAGCTGGTAGCTCTTTAGACATTTACCGTGCAATGACAGAAGTTTGTATCGTAGAAGTGCTTCCATCGTTGTATGTTATTTGAATTGTAACTGGATAAGTCATTCCTACTTGATAAAGGTACGCTATAGTTAGTTGCCAGCCACCAGTTACAGTCTTCTCTGGCATTAAAACTCCTATTATTGGTAAAGATGATTGATACTGATAGTTGGCAACCATGTAGTCCGCACTTGTTATTGGTAGATTGCCAGTATTTTTGATTGTTAATGAAAACGTTGCGAGGTACGCTCCTAATGTTAACGATACGTTGGTGACTTCAGCTTGACCTTTGTATACTGGAGTAAAAGAGAACCCAGAGTTATGTAGGAGGATTAATCCTACAACCAGAGCTATAACGATAGGAATGGTAGCTAACACGATTCCATTTCTGTTCATTGGCAATACAGAAGTCAGTGCTTAGGTTGGAAATATATTAGATTTCTGAATCAACACTCCACTACTCATTCCGATTTGCGTTTCTTTTTGTTTGATAAGTTGCCTGATTAGCTGACTAATTTTCTGTTTAGTTGTTTTCGTGTGTACGTGTCTGCGTGTTTTGTGTGAGCGGAGAGCGGAGCGGAGAGAGCAGTGACATATAAGATAAGACAAGACAAGAAAACAGCAGAAAAGACAACATCAGACAACGTTAGAAGACAGCAGGAGAGAAAAAGATATAAATTTAATCGCTGACCACTTTTACTTCTTCCACTCGAAGTGAAGACACAAGCGAATTTAGGAATTGTTTAGAATCATTACTCACTCCAGAGACTTGTTTGAACCAGTCGAAAGCCACACCAGAAACCATTCCACCTTTTATAGGATATTGAATCTCTCCCCCTTGGATAAGGAATGCCCGAGAAAGTTGTGCGCTAATCACTCCGGAACCTTCTTGAGCAAACCCTGCCATTGACTCGATCAAAACACCCCTATCAATCTCTGAGAGGAGTTCTTCTCTGGACTTGTTGCCAAGTTTAATTACCAGATTTGACGGGTAAATCTCTGGTTTAGCCCTATAGCCATTACCTACAATCATGCGAACCATGTCCAAACCACCAGGGAAACGAGAAGCATTACTAGTGTTTGCTGTTTTTACTGTGTTTGCAGACGTGGCGTGGTGGAGAAAATTTTCAAGTTTGCCCTTTCTTATCAAAACAGTGTTTTGCGATGGGCATCCTTCATCATCGAAACTTCTGGAAGCAAATCCTTCTTTAAGCGTGGCACTGTCTGTGATGGTTAGGTTTTCAGAAGCTACTCTTTGCTCAATTTTCTCCGTCCAAGCAGACCGTCTCGCAATTATGTTTTCGCCCTTTAAGGCATCAATTAACACATCACAAAGTTGATATGAAACGGCCTCTGGTCCAAAAACCACAGTGCCTTGAAAACTCGGCAAAGTCTTTGGCTTAAACAAACCAACGACCATTTTCCCAACATTTTCTCCAACAGTTTCCGGCTCCAAGTTTGCCGTGCGTTTAAGCATAAGATCGTAACAGGAGCTGGTGACTTCGCCGTTTTGTTTGCCGCCGCATCCGAGATAAAGCATGGCTTTGGTTTCTTTTTCCTCATAGTCAACGCCCAATGTGTTAATGATTCCTCGCCAACCAGAAATATATATCACGCGACCATCTTTTACGATGACGCGTTTGTCGAATCCTTCTGCAGCATCAATGGCGCGGTTGGCTACTTCAACCGTCTCTTCTACAGTTGTCTCCGCAACTCGAGAATCAAAAAGTCCCTCAACCTTCTCTATCTGGCTTGCCTGGGGAAGAGTAAAATTCGGCACTCTAGAGCTTACTTTGGCAATTGCGAAGGCTTTCTCTCCAGCCTCAAAGACGGCCTTTTCATTGAGAGTGTTGGTGCAAGCAAAACCCACTTTGTCTCCATCAACTGCAACGCGAAAACCGACACCAGAGTCGTTTGCCTTGTTTTGGGTTAAGATTTCAGAATTTCTAATCGTAACTTCGGTTGTTTGAGTGCTTGTGAGAAATGCTTCCGCATGAGTTATGTTCTTTCTTTCAAGCTTTCTAATCACTTTGTGCACGTAATCGCTTAGTCTATTCCAGTTTTCGTCTAAACGCGTAGCCATTATCCCATCCCTCCAACCATAATCTCACAACGAATCGCAGGAACCACTCGTCCCTGAATTGCGAATTGGAATTTTCCACAAGCACCTGGGCGAAGAATCGCTTCTTTCCCTACTGCGTCTATGGTTTTGAAAACTTCGATAGCATTGCCCGCAACATTTGCACCGCGAAGTTCTTTGGTTAGTTCTCCATTTTTTATCCATTTAGCGCTTTGAAACCCAAACGTAAAATCAGCGTTGACGTCTGCTTGGCCGCCGAAAGTTCCTTCAAGAAAAAGGCCTTCTTTTACATCTTCTACCATCTCTTCTAAAGAGTAGTCGCCTGCTTCGATGCCGATGTTTGTTTGCCGAATTAACGGTTCGACGCTGTAGTCCCACGCATGCGCGTTTCCAGTAGGCGAGACATCTGCAACTGCGGCGCTGGTTCTGTCATGCATAAATGATCGTAAAATTCCGTTTTCGATGAGAACTGTGCGTTTGCATTCTATTCCCTCATCGTCATAGGGTAAATAGCCCAAGCCGCTCTTTACGTTGCCATTGTCGTAAATTGTGACAAGTTTGGAAGAAACAAGTTCTCCAATTTGGTCGCCGAAGCCTCCGCCACTCATAGCTAAATCTGCTTCTAAGGGGTGCCCAATGGCTTCGTGAAGCAGAGTCGCACATAAAGTTGGATGTACTATGACACGAAACTTTCCAGAAGGTGGTGCTTTTGCGTTTAGGAGACTAACAGCTTTTTCTGCAACTGCTTTTCCCATAGAATATGGTGAGGTTTTATCGAAGAGTTCCAATCCTCCAGAGTGTCCAAGGTTTTCTGAGGCAGGACAGAGTATATCATTACTTTTCGCGATAGCGTCAACAAGTAACAATACTCGTGTGGTGTTCTGGTGGATGTGTGCTCCTTCCGTGCTTAGAAAATATTTGTCGTCTTCTATGCCTATGTACGTCGCCTTAACATCAACAACGCGTGGTCCAGCTTCTTTTGCGCCTTTGTAAGCTTCTAAAGGAATCTTCGCAATGTCTTCTGCAGAAAAATCGTGTAGCGGTTTTTTGGCATGTAAGATTACGTCTGCTGTCGCTCTTTTTACTGGCTCAAGCTTTATTTTCTGTTTTTTCAGTTTAGAAGCAGCCTTAGCCAACTTCACTGCATCCAGTAAAGTCTGTTTCGCACTTTCAGAATCTAGCACGTTAGTTGAGCTGAAGCCCCAAGATTTACTATTCACCAAAACTCTGACGCCCACACCACTTAGGGAAACATTAGAAAACTCCTCGATAACGCCGTTTTTTACTGTACAAGTTGTCATAATTCGTTTTTGTCCTCTTAACTGTGTCAAGTTTGCTTGGGTTGCTGTTTTTGTTTGTAAACATTTTTCTAAGATTTCAAATATGGTTGTCCACTCCGTTGCTATCGTTGACTATAGTTTTTTAGAGATTGGTAAACTTTGCTTCGTTGCTTTATTTCTCTTGTTTATCTTCCTCTATTGACTTTGTGGAGATTTCTCTTATCAGCGGTTTTCCGTCTTCAATCTCTATTTGTGCGTCAGGGTATTGCTGTTGAAGTCGCCTTTTTAACTCTCCAACATCGGTGTCTTTGCCTACCTTGGCGTAAACCTTTGTACCTTCCGGGGTCTGCGTTACGCTTATTGAATATCCGCCCTTAATGGCGTTCTTTTCAAATTGCTCAAACATTTCATCTGTCTCGTCAAACAGCGAGCCTTTAAAGAGCTTGTCTATTATGCTCTTTTTTCTTTTCTTGTGTGACATTGTTTTTCCTTTTTCTCCAAGTATCTTGAGAAACAGTTTTAGTGATACATGAGTTTGTCTTCGTATTTTTTTAGGTGTTCGCTGGCTTCGCCGACATCCATGAATAACGAGTTGACCCGCTCTACGTCTTCTTCTGTTACTGTTTTATGTTTCATGGCTGTGGCGTTTTGAGACGCTAGGCTGAGGAGTTGTACCGCGTACCTAAGCGAAGATTTGCCGCCTATTTCTGTAAGTTTCTCTAAAGCCTTGTCGTTCATAGTTGTTTTTTCTTCTCTCGCCCTGATGCGAAGAATCTCCTTTATGCTTTTCGCGTCGTATTCGTTGGTGGCTATTATGACTGAGCGGTCTACGAGATCCAGCGGAAAGCCCATGGGACTTTTGACGTCTGTGCCACGGATTATTGTAACGCCTCTGTTTGTAGCTAAAATTATTATTGGCACAAGTTCACTTTCGAGGGCTCTGCCGAGAAAACTAAAGGCTTCTAAATCCAGTAAGTGACTATCGTCGATAAATAAGACGCCAGGATGGATGAATGCTTTGCCTTCGTCTACCAGTTTTTTGACAGATTCGTCGACAGCTGCTCTTATTTCTGTGTCTATTTCTTTGGTTTCTGCGCCGCTGAAGAATAATGAAAACATGCTGCCGCCCATTCGGCTTCTTGCGTTGATTTCGTCCATGTCTGTCAAAGTGAGCGTGTAAACGAATTCTTTCTCCTTTAAAACGTCGCCGCTTGGTCTTGGCACTTTTTGGCTTGTGTCGACATCGTAGGTCTTGCCTTTGGCGCTTTCAAGGCTTAGTCCCAGATTTGCGATTCTGCCTGTTTCCGCATCGATGTGGATGACGTTTCCTTCTGTGATTCCTTGTTGGATTATCTGTTGTGCTATGGAAGCACCTGCTTCGATTGTTTTTTCTTGTTTTGTGGTTTTTAGAGTTATTCGTACGCTTTCTGGAACTTTTTGGTATGGATTGTATGGGTGTGATGTGGTTTGTACGTCAATGTTTGTTACTTCGCCTTCGTACACTTTACGCATCTCATGTATCTCTACACCAATGCATTTTCGGATAGCTTCAATTAGAACTTCGGTTTTTTTGCGTTCGCTGCTGTAGATTTCGCTACCGCTCATTTGGATGAAAGGTACGTTAACGCCTAACTCTTTAGAGATAGCCACAGCGATAGCGGTTTTGCCAGTTCCAGGCGGACCAGCTAAAATTACAGTTTTCCCGCTTAACTTTCCTTCTTTAATCATCTGCACAACTAAGCCTGCTGCTTCGCGGGCTGTTTCTTGACCTACCATGCCGTCTTTGACTTTGATGGCTTCCAAGTTTTTGTTTAAGCCCAAGCCTTTAATGTGGGTGTGGGCTCCTACGCGTTCGAATCGGGTGGTTTTCCTAGGCACTTCTTTTATAGTAGCCACAAAAACCTCTCCAAATTATTCTGAGATTTTCTGTTTTTTGTAGATTTCTGTGGAATCTTAAAAATTTATCGTTTCTTGCTTTTGGTTCTAGAAATTGGATTTATAAGGCTCTTTTTAGAACTCTATGAAGAAGCGTGTTACTCTTTGAGTGCAGAGGATGAAAATAGGCTTGAATATGCGCTTCGGGGGAAGGCTTGGAAGGTTTATTGGTTTCTTCTAAAAAGTGGTCGTCCGTTGAGTGTGCGTGAAGTTCAGAGGGCTTTGCATTTTAGCAGCCCCAGCATAGCACAGCATCATCTTGAACAGTTGCTTCAATTGGGATTAGTTCAAAAGCACGATGTGGGTGGCACCTATTCTTTGGTTAATGAGGTCAAAATAGGGGTGCTTCGGCACTTCGTGAAGCTAGGACGGCTCTTGTTTCCGAGGTACTTCTTTTATGCGGTTTTCTCTACAGCATTCTATATAGCCTATCTCGCGTTGTTGGTGCACAGCCTTACGAGGGAGAACTTGTTCATCGCCGTTTTCGGAGTGGTAGTTTCGGCGATTTTCTGGTATGAGGCGTTCCGTGTGTGGCGTCTAAAACCGTTCTAATGCTCTGTTCTGGTTTCTGGACATAATGTACTAATAATTAGGATAAAATTCGTGTCTGCTACTTATTTTTAGATGGTGTTTAACTTGCAGAGAGAAATAAAGAAGAAGACACTTACATACGGAATCGCCGCGGTGTTCATTGCTCTTCTGCTGACCACTGTAGTCTACAATATTGGTATTCCGCCCTACATTCGACCGTTGTTTTCGGGACTCCAAACATTCTCAAGCTACGAGGAGCTCGAGAACTTTCTACAGACAAACATGGAACAAGCAAGAGGCTTCACAGCGCAATCCGTTATGCCTTTTTTCACTGATGCTCGAGTTAACGCTTTAACTGAAGGCGCCAAAAACGCCCCTGCTCATTCAACAACAAACGTTCAAGTTGCTGGCGTTGACGAAGCCGACAATGTGAAGACCGATGGTGAATACATGTACGCGGTTTCAGGTTCGAACATTTATATATTGAAAGCTTACCCGCCTAATGAAGCTAAAGTGCTTTCAAAGATAACTCTTGACTCAGCGTACGACATAGACATTTACTTGAACGGCAATAAACTGGCGGTTTTGGGAAAGCGCTCCGTCGCGCGCCTTTTGCTAATGCCTTATATGGCGTATGACGTGTCTACTGGGCAGACGATAATCAACGTCTACGACATCTCAAACAAGACGAACCCTGTTCAGACGAGAACCATAAGCTACAACGGCACCCTCACAGGTTCAAGAATGATAAACAACTATGTTTACGTTGTAGTCAATGAACCAGCAACAGGTTCAAACAGTAACGAGACAAACCTTGAGGTAGCTCTGCCCAAAATACTAGTTAACAACGCGCCTAAAGAAGTTCAGCCAACCGAAGTACGATATATTCCCATCCCAGACGTTTTCTACTACTTCACAACAGTCATCGCAGTCAACATAATGAACGACGCTCAAGAGCCAACCTATGAACCGCTACTAACCGGCGCGACTTCATCCATGTACGTTTCTCAGAGCAACATGTACCTGACAACCCCGGACACAAGAGTGTGGCTCGCCAACACGGCAAACGGAGGAACAGAAGAAACGTTAATATGCAGAGCCAAACTGGACAACGAAAACGTGGTTTTCGAGGCTCAAGGTAGCGTCACAGGCCATGTGCTTAACCAGTTCAACATGGACGAATACAACGGCTTTTTCAGAATAGCCACAACAAACGGCTGGGGAACTGCCTCAGTGAACTGCCTCTACGTATTGGATATGAACTTGAACATCGTCGGAACGCTTTCGAACATTGCTCAAGGCGAACAAATATACTCAGCTAGGTTCATGGGCGACAGATGCTACCTTGTGACATTTAGGCAAGTTGATCCTTTCTTCGTGATAGACCTCAGCAACCCCGCTAAGCCAAAAATTCTGGGCTATCTGAAAATCCCTGGCTTCTCGGGTTACCTACATCCCTATGACGAAAACTACATAATCGGCATAGGTAAGGAAAACAGCAATGTAAAGCTCTCGCTTTTTAACGTTACAGACGTCACTGCACCGACAGAAGCTGTCCCCTCTTACATCGTGCAAGCCACATGGTCAGATACTACGGTTTTAACAGATCACAAAGCGTTTCTATTCAGCAAAACAATGCGACTGCTGGCGCTTCCGGTTTCAATGAATTGGTACGAAGGCGGTGTTTACCATTACTCGCAGGGCGCGTACGTTTTTGACATATCTCTGACTCAAGGTTTTGTGCTTAGGGGCAACGTTACGCACCTTGAAGACAGCGCTTATTGGTGGAACAGCAGCTACTCGGTGAAAAGGATACTCTACATCGACGACGTGCTCTACACGGTGTCTGACAAGAAAGTGAAACTGAACAGTCTAAGCTTCCTCTGGCTCATAAAAGAAATCGAACTCTACTAAACAATCTCTCCTTTTTTATTGTCTCGTTTATAGTCCCAACTTTTCTCCTACAATTACTACTGTCATGTCGATGGCTCTAGGTTTATTCTCAATAATAGTAGTTATATTACATATTCTATTTTCTCCATTGCAATCCATACACTTGCCAGTTTTTACGCACGGTAGCAGTTCCCATTCACGTTCTTCTCTGAGTCGCTTAGCGTTTAACGGCGCAGCATGGTTCTTAATTCTGTCGAAAGCATCGTCAAGATTTTTCACTATTTTGTTTATTCCAACAACAATTATGGATTTCTTTGGCCCAAACATAATGCCCGCGACTCTGTTTCCTGTGGCGTCGACATTGACGATTTTGCCATCCATGGTTACTGCGTTTGAACTGGACAAGAATACGTCTGCTGCCAAGGCTTTTCTAGCAATGCTTCTGCGCTCTTCTTTAGGAATCGATTTGTCAAAAGGCCAGTATACTGTAAAATTTCTTCTCTTCAATTCCTCAAATACGCCTATCTTTTCCAATGTTAAAGAATCTCCTGCTCCAACAACGGCACCATTTGAAATCAAATCCAAAACACACGTTAAGGCTTCTTTTTGGTTTCTCGCAAAAATGGCGTCGAATCTGTTTTGCTTCAGAGCCCTTAAAGTCTGACCCACAATATCCATCTTTTCTTTTTTGCTCGCCATCAGAATTTCGCCTTACTAAGCAAAAAACGCCTCTCTTGATACAAAACATTTTTGGCGCCAGGGAAGGGATTTCAGCACCAATTTACCAGTAAAAGCTGCTTATATATACTTGTTGAGAGTTCGAATCTTTCGCACGCGTAAAGGAGTGAACAGAAACTCTTATATTGTTTGTATACACAAACAATTAACAGATGAATTGTTTGCAGTAACAAACGTATATTAGGTTGATGCTCCTTGAACGATCCGGTCTTTGACTCAATTGTAGACATCGAACTGAGTGAGGATGCAGAGGCAACTCAGCGACAGGCTATGTTCATAACAGACCTGAATACTGCCACTGATTTTGGGCATCCTGTACGTATTGCCATCCTCACCATAATGCGACGAGGCGTACCTGATACCTCAACAACCGAGTCCGTTGACGAACGTACTGGTGAACGGATTATTGTCCAGAAACCCGTGA
>Ga0209636_10004466_pt1 | contig 14255 bp, 12 predicted proteins | sample DeeMarSWOR152_54_FD_187464 | JGI IMG/M metagenome (GOLD analysis project Ga0209636, IMG submission 187464) | Marine sediment microbial communities from White Oak River estuary, North Carolina - WOR-1-52-54 (SPAdes) (version 2) | ecosystem: Environmental > Aquatic > Marine > Intertidal zone >...
AAGAGATAAAGAATTATCCCTGGGTCACCAACTTCATGGTTTTCGGTCACCAAGCTCTCGGAAACAACGTTCAGATCCTGCTGTTCCCCTCATCTTGGGTCTTTGAAGCACAAGAAGCGTGGCTGACATCACCTCACGCCATTCCAGAAGTAAATTACGAGCTTTTTTGGGGTCGAAAAACATATGCCCAAGAGTTAGCAGGCGCATATTACGCAGCTAGATTACCTGTTTTGGAGTATCTTAGAAGCGTGAGAAGACAAGCAGGTGCGATAGTGTTCATGGAGGTATATCCTGAATGGATTCCTTTAGGAGTCTGGAGATTCAGGGTCTTATGTAGACACGCCTTAAGAAAAGCTCCAGTCGTCTCTTCAAATCTGAATGAAAGTCTAGAGATTCTGAAAAGTAGATTAAAGCTCCCTATTGAGCGATGGGCGGTTAAGAGTAAAGTGCTAAATTTACTGAAATCCCAGACAAGAATAACAAACTACGTAATGTAGAAACTTTAACATGCTTATTCCACAAGGAAAGAAAATGCTATCTTTATTCTATCGATATAGTTTTCAAATGAACCTTTAATGCGCTCATATTCTTGTAGGTTCGATTCGGGATTTTTTCTAGAATAGTTGATAACCGCTCTCTTCTTCCCTTTGAAACATCAAAGACTTTCCAGCCCTGAGCGTTGATCAGCTGGTTCTTAGTGCAAGGGAACACCGCGTCTTCACGAAGAACTTCAATCACCGCATCTAATCCTTCGCTCTTAGTGGTTTGGAGGTAGGATCCATCCTCGACATACTGCATTAATCTTGCAGCATCAAGATACATCTTCTTAGTGTGAGCAATAGCTATGGCTATTCTTGAATTCTGTTTGACGATTCTCTCTTTCACACTCTTCAATTCTAAGTCGTCAAACTGCCATAGATTATGATCACCCTTTCCAAAAAGCCGTGTGTATGTGACTTCATCATTCACGTGCGCAGGTTCATCAACTGAGAGATCGACACAGTGAATAACACCATAATCCTCCATAAGATTGTAAAGTCTCCTACGAAATTCTTCTTCCATAATCTTCTCCCCGCGAACCTCCCATACAAGCTTGACGTCTCTACTTATTGAAGAGAAAAAGTCTTGTACTTCCTCAATCTCAATTCTACTATCCTTAGAGGTTTGGAGATGAAGTATCTTTGAGCGTAAAAGTTCACAGATATCCACCATTTTATCATAAATCTTGAAGGCTTCATCTACAGGTTTCAAACCAATGTTGTGGGTTAATCTCCGGTTGCAACGAACAGTAAATGAGAAGTCGTTATGGACTCTCTTTCTCCAAGATTTTACTCGACGAGAATCTGGCATCTCATAGAATGTGGAGTTCACTTCAACGACCTTGAAAGCCTTAGAGTAATGTGTTAAACGGTCACCTGGCACATTAAAATAGCTCCATCCGCCCGTCCCAACTAAGATACTCATCCTTCTACCACATTATTTGGTGTTTTTGGCTTTCTTTAACCTACTCATGAGTCTTCGCTTTACGTCTTCACTCTCAAGTTCTTGAATGGCGTCTGAGGCGATCCAGCGAGCTGTCTTAGAATCAATTTTTCTGATCTCAAAAGCTGTCTTCAGTGCTGCTTTATTCAAATTGAAATTTCTCTTCCCTATGTTTCTCAGCGCCCAGTTGACAGCCTTCTTAACAAAGTTTCTTTCATCTGTAGCTCCACGCTTGATTATTGGTAACAATTCGATGAATTCTGTGTCACTCGCTTCTTTATTATGCCACGCTTGACACGCTATGAGTGCGTAGGCAGCACTTTTCGCAAACTCTTCTTCTCTAGTAGACCATTCATAGATTTTTTTCCAAGCGAGTGGGGTCTTCTCAAAGAGGCTCATACACACCTGATCACAAACATCCCAAGAGTCAAAGTCTCTAACCCATTCCTCCATCTGCTTCTCAGTCAACTTTTCAGGTTCATCAACCATTGATGCTAAAATCCTCGCATCAGTAATGCCTGTCTTCCATAAATCGACTGCTAGGTTGTGATCCTTTCCCGATTCTTTAGCTATTTTTCGAAGGTTGGGAATTGACACACCCAATCTTTTCCCAGTAGCCATTCCATATCGAGCCATTCCCTCTAATTGCTTGCTATCAGCTTTCTCCATTAGTTTATCCAATACTTCTTTAACAGATACCAAATTTCAAGACGCCTCTTAAATTGCAAATATCAAATCATTTCCATCAAAAATTGAAACTACGATTAAACTGTTCATGGGTCTTTCTTCAATCCCATTCAAGAGAATTATAATAAAAGAATGGTTTAAATAACCATTGAAAATGAATGAGAATTCCGGAAATTTATTCGAATGGAAATTTGGATTCTATTGAATGAGGTAAGATTTGGCACAAGCGGGTGGAGTTACAATGAATGGATTGGTCCATTCTACAAGGATAAGAAGACACGTAAACTTTCGCATTATTCATCAATCTTTTCCACAGCAGAAATCAACTCAACATTCTACGCTTACCCTAAGAGAGGAACCGTTTTTGGATGGTGGCGGTTCACAGATCCAAATTTCGTCTTCTCAGCTAAATTACCAAGAGTAATAACTCATCAGAAAAAGTTAAAAGTTGAAGATGGAGTGACTCAAGACATCATTAGATTTACTGAACTTTTACAGCCACTCTGGTCAAACGGGAAACTAGGTCCATTACTGATTCAGCTTCCCCCAAGCTTAGACATGGATTTACAACTTCTCAAAGAATTTTTCAAAATTTTACCCAAAGAGTTCAACTTCGCAATAGAGTTCAGACATCTCTCTTGGTGGAATGAGGAGACTTGGAAGCTGCTTCGAAAATATAACGTTGCTAACACGATTGTTGATGAGCCACTTCTTCCAAGCGATCCAGTTGTTACTGCGAATTTTGCTTATATCCGTTGGCATGGACACGGTGAAAGAATATGGTACGATTACCACTATGATGATAACGAGCTAAAACCCTGGATCTCAAAGATAGAAAAAATAAAGAAAAAGACTAAGACTATTTATGGGTATTTTAATAACCACTTCCATGGTTACGCTGTAGATAATTGCCTGACAATTCTGGAAATGCTGAATGTCATATCACCAGAGCAGATGAATGCTAAGAATAAAGTAAATCGGTTTCTAAGAAACAGACCTGAAGAATCACAAAAACAACTTACACTCTATTCCACATCACCTCTTGAAGATTTAATCCTTGGATTATCAGATGTTGCTAGATTGAAAAGGGCTAAAGAAATACCTAATGATGAACTTTCAATATCAGAGTTTTCACCAGATAAGGTTGAAGCAAAAGTAAAAAATTACAAGATAGTAATTGATGTCAATGAGCAGTTTATAAGACACGACTGTGACGATTGGTCGCGTCAAGCTTCACGAAAAAAAATCTGTAAACACCTAGGCAAACTCTTCCTCTCTCTCCCTCAAGATTTCGCCAAAGAGATCCTCGAAGAAATACGTGGAAATAAGGAAGAATGGAAATTCATTCCAATAAATAAGGAATGAATACTCCGAGGTTAGAGGACTTTTCTTCTATTCTACGTGATATCGGAAAAGATCGGTCTCCTCTGGTAGTAATTGGAGGAACTCTCTGCACGCTCTTTCAACGTCTCTCGACTTTGTGATGTATCTCCCAGCGATTATTATATCTGCACCTTTATCTAAGGCTTCCTTAGCACTTTCTGGTTTTATTCCTCCTGCTACTGCAATTAGCAGTCTCTTTTCTTTGAATGCTGCCTTAATCTTTTCGATCAGGTCCCATCTTATCTTTACAACTCCCTCCTCATCGATTCCTCTGTGCACTACGATTATGTCGGGGAGCTCTTTGAGAGACTGTAACTTTTCTAATGGAACAGTAACATCCGTCAAATCCATGATCGAATAGACACCGAGTCTTCTTGCTTCATGAATGAACTTGTCGATTGTTTGTTTCGATGTTATACCTGAGACTACAACCGCATCGGCGGTTTGATCAAAGGCTATGTCAACCTCGACCTGTCCAGCGTCAGTTGTCTTCAGATCTGCTATGATAAAACCGTCGCCAATGACACTTCGAACCTCTTTTATGATGTTAACCCCATACTTTTTCAGCAATGGCGTTCCAACTTCATATAATACTCTGTCGCTTTTCGGAATTTTCCTAATGATTCGTTTAACTTTGTCTATCTCTGTTACGTCTAGAGCAATCTGGAGGTAGGGTGGATTCCACAGTCTTGGAACTTTGAAGCCCATTATCGGGTGCACCGCTCGGTCTTTTTCATAGGTGATCTTCTCAAGTGATGGGTAACCTGTTAAAGCTCTTTTAAGCGCTAGCTTTGTAGCGCTGTAATTGTACTGGAAGATTCTTCTGTAGTCATCTGCTTCAGGATGAATAAAAACCCCACAGACAATTACTAGGTTCTCAACCTCTTCTTTAGGTATGATGTCTTCCTCGACAGCGTCTGCTACTGCCTTCGCGACTCCGGATTGAGCTGGACCAAAGATCTTGTTCGCCTGCTCCATGTTCTTCACTGTAACTTTTGGAATTATGAGCGTGTATGGTTTAGATGGAAGATTCGGTCGAACGACTCCAAGCAAGGGAGTGTGCCCAACGGACATGTTAACCATGCCAAAGGCAAACGCCTGCCCAACCGGACCATTCTTCCTGCCAATCATCAAATCTATGTGAGCAACCTCGTTTCCTTCGCCAACCAATGCTTCTCCAATCAGGTAATCAAAATCTTTCTTAGGCAAAGCAATCTCCTACGCAGTAAATTTAGCGTTCACGTTTTTAAAATTACCCATCCCCCTCCCTGAAGGGGTACGTGCCCCTATTTATAACAGTTTTTCGTAGTCTCGATCGGGTTAGCAGTGCCCATCAGGATAGAATCTACGCTCATCTATTACAGCTAACCAAAAAATGGTTCACCAATGAAAAAATAGTCGAGTTTGAACGAGATGACGGACGGCTTTGTCAGCGGAGTGGAGCTTCTTAGCGTCAGAGAAAACAAGCGTCACCTGTCAACGGGAAGTAGCAGAGTTGATGAGTTGATCGGTGGAGGAGCGGCGTCTGGGATGTTCTACCTCTTCTACGGCGATGCCAACGCTGTGGACCACATGACGCATCAACTTCTTGTCAACACGCTTCTGGGGCGCAACTCTTCAGCTGAGTCGGTTTACATGAACTGCGGAAACTACAGGGAAGAGAAGACAATCTTCAACGTTCAACTGGCAGCAAGGCTGATAAAAGCCGCAAACCTAGATCCTGTGAAGGCTCTTGATCGAATTACCGTTTTCTGCGCTTTCTCTGAGGAGCAGCAGGAACAAGTGGTCAACGAGGTGACTGAGAAGATAAGGAACGATGGAAAGGTGAGAACCCTCGTCGTCCATGATATAGCTAAGCTCTTCACCTCGAAAGGCAGTAAGTTAGGCAGGGAGAGGCGTAGGCGCATCAATCATCTGCAGCATGTGGTTTTGCGTCTCTGGCAGACTTGCGCGGAGAGAGATGTAGCGTTCATTGCAAGCTGCAGAGCAGCACGATCCCGAAAGGGAAGCATCCCCAAGCCTGAAGGAGGATTGTATCTCTCCCACGAGGCGAATGTGATTCTGTATCTGAGAAAGCTCGATGAGAAAAAATCTGTTCTTCAAGCATTTTTGGCAAAGCATCCCAGCATCCCTCAGAAAGCGATCAACTTCTCGTATGAGAAGGATGAATGCGACGATGGAACGAGAACATTCAAGACCGCTTTCCACGAGGAGTTGAGATCATTGATAAACAACTACCGGGCGGCTTTGGTGGACCCTGCACGAAGAGAAGCCTTCGACGTGATCATGAAGGCGTGGACCGGCGAGGAGGAAGCCATGTCATACGCCAAGGTACCTACCGTCTTAGATGTCATGCTTCTGACAGCCATCGTGGATAACCGGAGATCGATCGAAGACTTGACTGCCCAGGTAAGCCGGCTCAAAGAGGGGGTCTTGAAGCTTAAGGAACGCCTGCCACGCGTTTAAAGGCACTGGGTGGCTTCTCGACGTATACGTGAGCGGAGAGGAAGCTGTACTCTGGTTTATACTTGAAGATGGTCGAGCGATCCGCTTGACTGACACGTACCACTCCGACTTCTATGTGAAAGTGAAGGCAGGATACGATATCGAAGATGTCGGTTGGACACTCAAGCAGCACCCTAACATCACAGATGTCAAGACCGAGGAAAAATACGTTGCGATAGACGCCCGAGTGAAGTCCACCGTCTTACATGTCTTAACTGATAGTTCAACACATTTCAAGAGTCTGCTTCTTGACCTCCAAAAGCTAACCGCGATTGAAAACCTGTTCAACACCGACCTCCTTCACGTACAACGATACTTGTATCGCAAGAATTTGACGCCAACGAGCAAGGTTGATGTCACTTGGAACAGTAAAGAGGTCTTGAAGAGTTTTAAGACGCTGGACGATGAAGACGAGCTTGCTCCGCCACAGTTCAAGGTTCTGCACTTCGAACTTGAGATCGCTTCAAAAAGCTTCACTGCTAACCCCGAGAAGGATGCTGTGGAGAGCATACATTGTATCACTGATGGCCGTGAAAAGACCGTCTTAACCGGCGAAGAAGACAGTCTGCTATGTGAGTTCAGCTCACAAGTCCAAGATGAGAACCCTGACTTTCTCGTCGCCCCAAGATGCCGCGAGCACGCGTTGCCCTACATCTTGAGAAGAGCCCAAATTTTAGGGGTGCACATACAGCTGGGAAGGGAGAACCTGGATCTTTATGCACCGCATCGCTATGGCCTCTGTGCTACACGTGGAAGGGTCGTTGTGGATGAGGCTGACTTTTCGGAGTATGGGTGCGCGGGAATTGTTGAGCGGTCGCGTTTCACTATGGCACCCCCGAGGCTGTCTGCTACTTGGCCCGCGGGGAAAACTATTGACTCGAGACAGTGCTTTGAAGCATTGAAGCGAGACATACTCATACCCAAGAGGAGAAGTTTCCCAAAATTCTCGTTGACCGCTAAAAACCTCATCTTCAGAGATAGAGGGGGACTCCTGCTGAGCCCTGAGGCAGGGCTTCATGAAAACGTTGCGGAGCTGGACTTCGAGAGCATGTTTCCTCACATCATTGTTTCAAATAACATAAGCTACGAGACTGTTACCCCTGAATTCGTTGACAGAAGAAGACATGGACTTCTCGGCGCTTTCACCAAGAGGTTTCTGGAAAGGAGACTCCGTTTTAAACACCTAAGAAAAGTCTTTCAGCGAGGAAGCCGGGAATGGTGCTGGTGCGATCAAAGGCAGAACGCTCTGAAAGGGGTGCTCGTCTGCATCTACGGATTCAGCGGGTGCTTCGCAAACCGATTCGGCAGCGTAACGGTTTACGAAGAGATTAACAGAGTCGCAAGGGAAAAATTGGTTAAAACTTTGAACATATGTATGAGCAGAGGTTACCAAGTCGTCTATGGTGACACAGACAGCATCTTCGTGAAGAGAAGCAGAGCGCGAAGAAGAGATTACGCAGAACTAGCAAAAAGAATTCGAAGCGATGTTAAGCTGCCAATAGCTTTAGACCATCACTACAAATTTATAGTCTTCACGAAGCAGAAGAATCAACCCGGCGTCAACGCAGCGAAACGCTACTTTGGGAAACTGACCAGTGGAAGATTACATTACAGAGGCATAGGGCTGAGGAGGCACGACTGCCCAGTCTTCATCAAGAACTTCCAAAATAATCTGCTTCAAATCTTGTTCAACGCCGAAACCGCTGAAGAGGTGGAGAATAAGTGTTTTGAGGATGCTTGCAGCTACGTCGAAGAATCGTCTCGGCGTTTGATGAACGGCGAGGTTGACTCTGAGGACTTAGTGATATCTAAGTTACTGTGGAAACCACCAGAAGAGTACCGGAGCATGCTTCCCCACGTGATTGCATCGAGGATAATGGAGCATAAAGGCAAGGTGTTCGATAAGTTTGAGCCTGTTAGGTTCGTCTACGCCAGTGCTGACCACCGTAATCCAATGGTCCGAGTGATATCTGATTATCTGATGGATGAAAACCACCGTTACTACGACAGAAGAAAATACGTCAAGCTTCTTCTGGATGCTGCTGAAGCAGTCCTGAACGCTTTAGAATTTAAGAAGGAAAAAGCTAATCCTGAGGAGAAGCTTGACGGTTATCTAAAGGAATAATTTTTGAGCAAAGCAAACATTAGAAGTATCAAGTTAATTCACTGTGAGGTAGTAGCGTGTCTTGAGAGTATATGTTATGAAAGCTGATGGGCGGAGTCAGCTGTTCGTTAGGCGAAAGGTGACTCAAACATGCATTCGACTAGGTGCTCAGCAGAAGGAAGCAGAAGCAATAGCAGACAAAGTTGAAAAGAAAATATATGATGGAATTCCAACTAAGAGAATTCTCTCGATGATTTTCAAGTACATAAGAAAGGATCAACCTGCAGTTAAACATCAAATATGTCTGAGAAAAGCTCTGAGTCTTATAGAACCAAAACCTGACTTTGAACGCTATGTGCAATTACTACTTGAAGAGAACGATTACGAAGTATATCCAAACAAGATTATTCGAGGTAAATGTGTAGAGCATGAAGTGGATGCGGTAGCAGTAAAGGACGGTTTGACGTACATCGTAGAAGTGAAACACAAGTACAACTATCACACTCCTGTTAGCCTCGATATCAGTCGTATTGCAAGAGCAGTGTTTGAAGACCTCGTTGAAGGGTACGAGCTTGGTAGGAATGATATTAAAGTGGACAAGGCGTTGATTGTCTGTAACACTAAACTTTCAGATCATGCTATAGAATACTCAAAGTGTAGAGAAATAGATCATATTTGCTGGAGTTCGCCAAAAGATTTTGATCTTCAGACAATGATTGAGAGAAAGAAACTATTTCCAATAACCCACATTAGAGGCTTGACAAAAGTCAACAAAGAAAGACTTTCGTCAGCTGGAATCATTCTTCTGAAACAATTATCCGAAGTATCACCAAACGCGATTCGAGAACAAACTGGAATTCGAAGAAAGACTGTTGAATCGTTAATCTCTAAAGCAGAAATTTTGTTAGCACAAAAGAAACAATGTTTCATAGATTTATAACTTTCAAAATAGGCATCCAAAGAAATCTGTTATAAAGGACGTATGGAGATCATTATCTAGGCACGGAAGTGAACTCTTGTCCAAAAAAAGAGTGATTGAGAAAGCCTGTCCAGTATGCTCAGAGATAATTCGAGGAATATCCAAGAAACATTTGAGGAGTAATCTTATAATTCACTTGACTCAATCCAAAAAACATCAACTATCCTTCGAAATCGCTAATAAAATCATGAAAGAGAACTGAAGATTATTCGCAGCCAATCTTTTAAGTAAGCTCTGAATTTTAGGTTATCTTCTTTATTCAATTTTAAAACTGTGGATTCTAATTGATAGACTTGAAATCGGAAAAGTATCAAGTTTTACTCAATCATGAGCTCCTCTTCATCTTAATCATCATTCTGTTTGGAGGGTTTTTTTATTTCTGGGTTCTTACACGTAATCCTTTGATATACGGAATAGATGGCCCGTATTACCTGATTCAGGTCCGAAGTATATTGGAGAATGGAAATCTTGTATACGGGGATCCTCCATTATCGTTCTACATCTTCACTATCTTCACGTTACTTTTTGGAGGTGACATAACTTTAGGAGTTAGGGTAGGAGTCGTCCTTTTTTCAGCTTTATCTGCATTGCCAATATACTTCCTCGTGAAGAAAGTTACAGGGTTGGAGATTGCTGGTTACACAGCGATGATTGTTAATTTCTTCTTTTCTCCCCACATAAGAATGATAAATGATCTTCTGAAGAATGCTGTTGGAGCATGTTTCCTCCTCTTCTTCGTTTACTATGTTCACAATATAGTCTTTACGGAAGATAGATTGAAGAATATGATTTTTTCATCGATGTTCCTTATACTAACAGGTTTAACTCATATTCTTGACCTGGGAGTAGCAATCCTTTTCTTAACATTATACCTTCTAGGAGCAGTTGTCCTCAATATCAACAGAAGAGATGTTTTGAAATATTTAGGATTATTAGTATTGATCTTGGGTTTCTTAAGTGTATTAACCATAATTGTCTTTCCTTCTCTTTTCAGCGACTTCAATAAAGGCATCGCTTTTCTTCAAGATCTTTTCACTGCTACTGGTGAGACGAATCCGATTCTATTCGTATTTGATCCGAGAGGCGGAGGACTAATCATCCCGGTTCTTTGCATCGGAGTCTTTCTAGTATATTCAGAATGGAAAACAAGGAACACTGAAGCAAATCTTTTCTTAATGGTGTCTACGCTGATTGGTGTTATATTGAGTTTACCGTTTATTCCTCAACAATGGCTTTGGAGGTTCTTATTAATGGAATTCATTCCAGCATCCTTCATCTTAGGCTATTGCATATCAAAAATTGGATCAAAAAAACTAATCTCAATTTTTGTTATTCTTGCAATCTTTCCGATAATATTTCAAGGATTTGAAGCAGCTAGAAGGCTTGGGCCTGTTATTAACGAAAAAGGCTACAGCGAGTTAGAACATATTAGTGGTCTAATTCCATCCGACTCGGTCGTAATATCTGAACCAAGTATTATGTACTGGGTTGAGTACGTGATCGGTAGCGATATTTCTAAACGTCCATCTCCAGATTTATGGGAATCTTACTCAAACGTGTTTGGGTTGTTTCGCATTAATCCAAAATTTCCACCTCTTCCCCATGGAACAGTGGTTTATGAAGGAAAAGTTCTGCGATTAATGAAACTATAAATATCATTGTATAACTAGCAACTTATTTTCTGCCTTCATAATTAGCGTTAAATATAGTAAAACTAGAAAAATATTGGGAAGAATGTTCGATGGAAAAACCAATCGACGAGGCTTTTAATTGGCTCGTTTTAATCCTTACAACCTTAAGCGCGATATTGATCGAGATACCAGCAGCCAGTGAAATTAAACAAATTGTAGCGCTTGAAGTTTTCCCTCCAATACTTGTGTTGGTTATTGCTTGGTTAGTGAGCGCTTTAACAGAAAAAAAGGAACTTCAAGTAATAACCAAGTCTTATGCTTGGATTTATGCGACGCTTTTATTCTTTTCGTTCTCATTTGTATATGTGCATGCAACCGCAATAATTTCGTTTTAGCATTTTTTTGGATTTAACGCCCCCTTAAAATGGATAAGCTGGCCAATAATCATTGGATTTTTCACTGTACCTTTTCTATTCTATAAGTATGCAATTATACCAAAATACAAAAAAAATTATAAAAATTCGCGTCTTCTCGATAACAGCATAGAGCAGATCGCGTTATATGCTCTAGCTCTATTGATTTTTCATCCTTTTTTACCATACATACTATCAAGATTTATTTCTGTTACATTGTTTCCGCCAATAATCTAACCGATATTGAATATCGAGAAAAATTAGACTTAATGAATCTCGATAATATCGCCGTCTGCCATTTCGTGTTCGGTACCAACTTTCTCTCCAGGGTATTTTACACTTTTCCCCCATATGCGAGCATATTTGAATTTTTCATACAGTTCTCTATAGAGGTTTTTAACAACATCAACGACCTTCACTCCCCCTCTCATTACCAGTGGCTTTTTTGATGGATATTTAGTAGAGGGTTCTTTGCAATAAACGCGAATAATCTGAAGCATTTTGAAAAGTTGCTCACCGATTTTTTTTAATCCTGTCTTCTTTTCGCTTGATACTGGAAGGAGTGGAATTCTGTTTTGTATATTTTCTTTGAGTTTATTGAATGTTAATCCATTATTATCGAGATCACTTTTGTTCCCGATTAGTAATGTTGGTTTATATAGGGAATTCGAGAATAATGAGTCTTCCACATCATCCAATCTAACTCTTCCACTTATCTTCACCAACGCAGAATGAACACGGTAACTTTTTAACAATTTTTGAACGTCTTCAACAGTACAGTCTACTAGATTTCTACCACCAATGACCTGGACACCTTGACCTACGCTTCTTTTTCTAACTTCTACTTCGCCTTTAGGCTTAACAATTAGTATTCCAGACTCTTCTAGTTCATTCTTCACAATCTTGAATTGTGCTACTGGATCCCGCGTTAAATCAACCATCAAGATTAGACCGTCAGCGTTTCGAGCTAATCCGAGTGTCTGTGATCCCGCCATTCGACCTTCTGATGCACCTTTAATAATAGATGGAGCTTCGATGAGCTGAAATTGCAAGTCTTCGTATGGAAGCATACCGATCACAGGCTTCTGCGTCGTGAATGGTATAGGACTTATATCGGGATTCGCGTTGGTTAAAGCGGATAATAGGCTACTTTTTCCAGTGTTTGTTTCTCCTAGAATGACAATTTGACCAGCTCCATCCTTCGGGATTGCAAAACTTCTTCCTCGTCCCCCCTTTTTATGCGTCTTAGCTTTTTCAATCTCTTCCTGTAATTCAACGATGCGTCTTTTTACATTCGCTAAGAGTCTACTTGTTCCTTTATGTTTTGGACACAGTGAGACGAATTCCCGCATCAGTTTTATTTTTTCAGGTTTTGAACGACATCCGACAACTTCAGCCCACTTCTCCTTCGCTTGGGGTGAAAGATTCGTTGTCATAAACTTTAGAACCCGAAGTGCTAATATTCATGAAATCGTCAAGGATGTTAAAAAAGGCTTTATTTATAGGTGAAGTTGAAAATTGAGTGCAATTTTTAATTATTAATTTGAGATGCCTGTGATGAGGTTTTGGCCAGTTCCAAAAAGTTATTCAAAGAAGATACCGGTTAAGGGAGAGCAAGGTTCATTTTGGGAGGATAGGAATGATAGAAACCACTGTGGTGTTGATATTTATGCACCAGTAGGAAGCGATGTGGTATCAATAGAAGATGGAAGGGTCATCGGAGTTGGCGTGAGTACTTCTTCTCAGGAAATTTACTACTGGAACCAAACCTTCTACATTCTTATAAAAAATCAAACAGGATTATTTTGTAAATATGCAGAGCTTGGAAGTATCGACGTGGAAGTTGGAGACTCTGTTAGGGTAGGTCAAAAAATTGGGGTTGTTGGACCGGTGTTAAATTTAGATGGAATTAACTGTGCTACTCCATTATATATTCAAAAATTAAAAGATTCAGGAAAAGCGAGTATGTTGCATTTTGAGTTATACAATTCCAAACCAACGAAATCTTTGAAATACCTGGGTGGAAACTGGTTTGGATTAAGAATGCCCAAGGGATTGATAGACCCTACCGAATACTTGACATCAACATCTCGAATCTAGTTTTTCTACGTAATAACTGATGATACAGATGTGGGGCTGCAAGTGAGTTTAATCTTTAATCTTGACTCTCTTAATTTGAAATGGTTCTTTAAAGGATAAATTATATCTTTGGAGTTGCACAGGAATCTTCCAAGGTTCTGATAGTAATTCTGTAATTTCCTCGACGTGAGCAGCTCCAACAAATGCTATTACCCGTGATTGTTTTTCATCGTTTAAACTCTTTGAAGCTATCCAACTAAGCCTTGCTGCCATTAATGCGTTACGTTCGTCGATTAACACGCGCCACACCGACGGTTGTATCTCTCTTAATATTTCTATTCTTTTCTTTGAATTTTCCATAACTTCTTCCTTGAAGCCTTTCTCCCATAGCCATGTGGGGTTCTCTGGTAGATTGAAATTGTAGTAACGTCTACTATTCATCAGCTCATCAAATGTTAGATTTGCTCTAATCCTGCTTCTGATCTCTTCTTCAGACATGTCGATTAGCCATATGTTTGCATCTGTGTTACCTAAAGCTTCAGTGGCTCCAATGAACTCGCATTTGCCATTGCAGTTCTCTCTTCTAATGCATTTCCCACATCTGTTGTTTAGCAGCTTGAATCGCGTCAAATCTAATTCAATCGCTACATCTTTCGGTTTCTTTTGATTAATGGTGTGGTAAACATCGTTGAGACTTCTTGTTGTAAAATGAGCTGTCCCAACTAATTCAACGTGCTCTGTGTAATCTGTATTGGAAATGAGTGTCTGGTTACTCAATCTTTATCTTCCGTTTCTGCTCCTCGACCACTTGCGTCTTCTTAGGAATCACTACTTCTAAAACACCCTTGCGAAAATTGGCTTGAACATTTTCAAGATCTAACGCTACCTTGGGAAGATCAACTGATGTAAACGATTTTTTAGTTTTTACTTCTGCCTTTGTTTTTGTGACATCGAGTTGTATGTCGTCCTTTTTCTCGCCAGGAAGATGAACA
>Ga0209636_10004470_pt1 | contig 14251 bp, 25 predicted proteins | sample DeeMarSWOR152_54_FD_187464 | JGI IMG/M metagenome (GOLD analysis project Ga0209636, IMG submission 187464) | Marine sediment microbial communities from White Oak River estuary, North Carolina - WOR-1-52-54 (SPAdes) (version 2) | ecosystem: Environmental > Aquatic > Marine > Intertidal zone >...
ACCATGGAGGATTTTTTGGTGTAAGCGTATCATGGGGTGAGGCATTAAGAAGTTCTAGGGATGCTATAAATAAACTAAAGGATATGGCCAAAGCCGATTTATACAGCGGTCCAGGAAGTATATATAACGACCTGGTAGGAGAAAAAGATGATTTCGATATAGAAATCACAGAATTAAGTGATATAAGCGCTGACTTTGGAACACAACTTGCGGGTTTACCTGGAGTCGGAGAATGGAGTGGTTACGCTTGACTAATGAGATTAATACAAAGGTTACGATCACAATTAAAGACTCACAACCAGGTTACGACAATATTTTAACCGATGGGGATCAACTATCTGATGAACAACTATATGTTCTTTTTGCAATTTTGGAATCTCATTTTGCTTTAAGAATTGCAGCTAAAAAAAGACTAAAAGATCCAAATACTCAATTATTAACACCTTCAATTACAGCAACACCTGGTAAGCCATCAGATAAAAAACAATAACGACATAAAGATTTTAAACTTCCAAAACAATTACCTATTCAATGGCAAATATTCCAATCCTAATTCATCCATATTTTTCTAATGAAACATTAATATCTACAGGGATTGCGGATTATATCATAAATTATCTTTATGATTTTGACATTAAAGTAATTGACATTCCGGGATTTCATGCCAGGCCAAGAACCGTATTAAATGCGCTTTGGCGACAGAAATTATTAAGCGATTCACCAAAACTAATAATTTATATTGGTCATGGATTGGAGGATTCATGGACCGGTTACGAATATCCATTTAAATCATTTATTGACACCTTATTATCATTACCATCAGATGTATTATTGGATACAAGCATGACGTTTGTAAATAAATTAATGACAAATAATTTAAGGAACTCGATCATTGTAACTATTGCTTGTAGGACATTGGAAACTTTAGGACCTTTTCTAGTTAAAAATGGAGTTAGAGCATATTTAGGATCTACAGCTGATATGGATATATCATTATCAGATCTTGATAATGACACTATCAGGGACATTGATGATTTATATTCGATTCCAATAAAAACATTAGTAACCGGAGGTACTGTTAAAGAGGCTGTTGAACACATAAAATTAAAGGCTAGAAAGTATGTAAACTTATGCGGATCGGTATCAAATATTGAACAACAATGTTGCATTAGGTTATTTGAAATGGTAGAACAACATTATGGTTATGTAGGTGATGGGAACGCTAGATGGATTATATAATTGGAGGGAAAAATAATGGCTGCACAAATATCAAAAAGTTTGGCACCTGTTTTAGCAAGACCGACAACTAAAATTATTGCAGGAATTGATCTAACTAAAAATAGATTTGATAACCCTAGATACGTTGGGTTTTTGGATGCACTTAACATCATGGGATTTGATACGCCTTATAAACCTATAATACTTGAAATTGCAGAAACATCAGTTATTAATAATGTCAAAGAGGCGCTAAATAAGTTACAACTGCCGATAGAATATGTTATTGATTTTTTGAAAATCAAAGTAATATCTACCTGGGCGACCGAAGATAATATATATGAACTATCATCGAATGATGCAATAAAGAAGATCCATTACAACAATATAAAATATTTACACGAATATGAATTTCCATTTGTAAATTTCATGTCAACAATGATTTCAAATGTTACCGGTACCGAAACTAGAAAATTTAAAATTAAGAGCAGATATGAAGATCGAAAAAAACCAGGCGACATTCCGACAGGCGCTTTATTTGAGGCTTTGGGCGCAGATAAATATTGGATTGAAGGATATACTGGCCGATCATTGCATGGCGCTATAATCGACTCCGGGTTTTCGTCAAATCGTATGTTGACTAGAGGCGAAGTAGGTAGAATGTCAATTAGAGCTGTAGATCCTGGAGATTATATAGGTCATGGTGCTTTTGTATTGAATTTATTTAGGGGGAACCCAATAACCCTATCAACCGGCCAGGTGTTAAGAGGATTAACAAGATGTTCAGCAACCTCAATAAAAGCATTATTTGGGGGAAGAGGTAGGGACGCAGGTATTTTACTAGCATTACAAAAAGCAGTTGAACTCGGTGTTGATGGAATAAATTTATCTCTTGGCGGTAAAGCTACGGTATCAGCGGAGGAATCGTTATTATGTCAAGCCTGTAAACAGATTGCAGAAGAGGAAAAGATATTAGTTTTTGTATCTGCAGGTAATGATGGGGAACAAAATTCAGTTAACGATCCCGGAATAGAACCATCCGTTATTACTGTAGGTAGCTGCAGTTTCATTCAATATCTTGAAAACGGAAATGTACGTCGTAGTTTTTATTCTTCTTATGGACCGGAAGTAAATTGTGTAAGTTTTGGAGGCGGTCAACCAAACGAAGAAGATGAACTTGATGAAAATATACTAAATGGCACATCTCCACTTTCGGTTATTGATAATTTAGATATGATTCCAAATATGATAGGTTCCGGAAAAGGTACGTCCTGGTCAGCGCCTAATGCATTTGGTATAGCTATGCTAGGCCGGGAAAAGTATTTTGATAAAACAGGTGAAAAGTTATCCAATATCGAAATACTAAAAATCTTAAAAGATTACGGAACTGAATTTGATGATGAAATTGGTAACGGTTTATTTAATCGAGATCTTCTTAACAATTTTATTTAATAATTGCCATATGGCACATCTTTAAGCTGAACTGCGCCAAACTGATCCATTACCAATTGGATCCACCCGGTAATGATGATAACCTCCTGAAAAACCCGGGGTCATAGTGCTGAACCGGGATAGTTAGACAATAATTTTATAAGTTTGTATGATTATACTGGTAAATTGATAATATGGGCGAAGAACCGCAAAGGAGAAAAAGAATCTTTCCACTTCTTAACAGGCCTTCAATTGTAGGGAGTATATTGGATCGATTTGAGGAACACCCAAGAATAGGAAAGCACATAAAAGATACAAGAGAAAGCGTTACAAAATCGTTAGCACAATTACCAGGTAATATTATTTCGACAGAAATATATTCCGGTATTAGAAAAAAAACAGGTTAGGGGAAATCGAAATGGAGAGTTGGAAACGAGATGGGCTATTAATTCATGGTATATTGTGGACCACAATTATAGTTTTAATGTTAATATTATAATTTGTTGTTATTGATGATCGGGGTAGTCGTATGCTAAAAAAGTTTCAACAAAAAGTAGTATTAGATAGTGCCTTCAAACGATTACGAAAGGTACCGCTAATTCATGTTGGTAGTGGAAAAGGAGGATCCGGTAAAAGCACAGTTGCAGCCACCATAGGTTTAAAACTTTCACAACTAGGATTTAGGGTTGGAATAGGCGACTTTGATCAAACTCCAAATATTATCACAGCCTTCAATCGTAATATAAATGAATATGAAAGAGGTAAAAGGGATAAATGGAACCGTTATCTACCATTTGAGATTAACCAAAACTTAAAGATCATGTCTTTTCAATTATTAAAACCCGAAGGCGAAGGTTACTTTTTAACTGGACCAAATCTTGCTGAACATATTTATCAATTGTTGTATACTACTAAATGGGGTAAATTAGATTACTTCATAACTGATAATCCAAGCGGATCATACGACTCGTTAGATCTGCAGAAAAATCTTTTTAATAAAATATCAGTTATAATAATTACCGAACCTCATATTTTTAGTATTAATAATTGTGAGGAATTTATTGATAATTGTATTTACCAGGGCGTTAATATTTTTGGAATAATTGAAAATAAGGTATTTTATAAATGTCCTAGTTGTGGACTAAGGGCGCACCTGGCCGGTAGGCCACAAGCTAGAAAGTTAGCATCAAAATATGATATACATTATTTGGGCGGAATCCCGGAAGAAGAGAGGATCGCAAATTTAGATATTTCACATTTGTTAGGAAATGGTTTTGTTTCAAAATCAATATCCTTGATCACAAATAAGAATTGGAATTGGCAATAATGCATATGAGGTAATGCACATGAGCAACACCGGTAACGAACAAATCGATATCACCAGGTCCCAAGTCATAGCAGTATTCACAAAAGGGATCGAATTAATCAAAGAAAAGATGGACGTTGAAGAATACCGTAAAAAATATAATGCATTTGAAGATTATTCCGTTTTATTGACCATAACAAATTTAAAAGTCTTAGGTATAACAACAAAATTGAGCTTGACAATGGCATTTAAGATCGAAGGAAACGAACCAAAGGTATCAGAAAATGTAAAAAACCCTGACATATTAGGCGAATGTAGCTACGAAACATTAAAATCCATGTGTAGAGGTATGATAAAAATCAAGCGAGGCCCAAACAAAGGATCCTACTTAAAGTTCAGCCCGGAGAAAGCGCTTCAAAAAGGTATGTTACGATTTTCAGGAAGGGGTGCCGCCTGGCTTACAAAGGTTAGTTTTTTAGATGATATCTTTGGGGATATGCAGCGATTAGGAATTACAAAAACACTTTTTAAAATGTTGCCATGAGGGATTAAAAATGATCAATCCAAGAGAAGTTAAGGAATTAGTTAATAGAATAGAAACCTCATTGAATGAAAATACAAAGATAATGAAAATAAATGTAAACTGCAATGAGGATCTACTAACGGAACAAAAGAAAACAAATAAATTATTAACAGTACTTTTAAAAGCTACTAGATATCTAAATCGAGGAATAGATATTATTGGCGCTGCAATAAGTCCGGAAAGTTATGGTTTAAAACCCCATCCAGAAGAATCATCACAACCTGAATCAGATGAATCATTACAACCGGAACCAGGAACTCCGCCACCTGTTATAACCGCAACTCCGCCATTATCTGAACCAGAAGAACCGCCACCTGAAATACCAGATGAAATAATTACAGATGCACCAGAAGGTGAGGTTGATAAAGAACAAATTAGGCAAAAATTAGAATCAGAAATAGAAGATCAAGAAGAATAATTATTCATTTTTTGTAAATAGATCATCGATTGATATCTCACCATTAACTACCTTTTCTATAAACTTTACAAAAACAGCTGTACGATTTCTACCATTTAACTTTTCATCAAAATCATTTTTTAGTTTTTCAGAAATTTTAAAATTGATCAGGACCTTATTTTTTTTCGCCATGATTAACATTCCTATATTGATTTTTAGAATATATAAATTTTTACACAGATATACACATCTACACAAATATTTAATTTTAAATACAAATCTTTATCCCATTTTAAATATTCATAAAACAATAATGGTTAGTAATACCCTAAACTTGGAGGCATACAAATGGTAGGAGAAATGGTTAAGGACCGGGTTAAATTTGCCGGAGAAACCGTAAAACAGGCGGCTGACAATGGCGTTGCTGCCGCAATCACGGATCGTTTTAAAAGGATTGGCTCATGGCGAAGAGGCTCGATTCGCTAAACTTTTTAACAATTCAATTCAATAATTTACTTTATCAATATATGGAGGCTATGAAATGCCGGGATTTGGATTATTAAAGAAATTGAAATCCAAAAAAACGCTAGGTCGAAGTCGTGGTAGCCGGAGAAGGTTACAAGAGGGTAACGAAGAAGAGGAATTTATGGGATTTGGCTTTATAGATTCCCTCATCGAAATGCGGTTTGACATAACGGATACAACCGGATTTTTCGGTGATCGCTGGAAAAGTGGAGAGTCAATGATCGGCAAGTTCCTTAACAAACAACCTGAAACCTGGCCGCCGGAAGGAATCGAACAAGAAACTGGCGGTATGAGTCGTGGTCGATCCAATTTAGCCAGGGAAAGGCGTGAACTTCAAGCCGAGCGCCAAAGACTTCAAAAAGAGCGTGAATCTCTAGCAGGTGGTACTTATGGTAGAGTGCCAACTCCTGCGCCTGGTGAAGAGCAAATGGGTATTGATTTCGAGATGTAAATTCAAAATTTATCTTTGGTTTAATTACAATCCATCTCATTAAATTATAAAATATATACTTCCAGGTGATGTGAATGGCTAAGTATGGAGATCTATCTATATCTGAATTTGATAAAGACGAGAATGAGGCGTTTGAGAAGGCATGGTATTATCTGACCTTTTCCTTAAACAAAGAAGGTCCCGCACCTATTTTTAATCGAATTGATAAGGAATTTGTTAGATATATTGCACAAGCGGTAAAATTGGATTTCGACAACATACCGTTTGAAGGCGTAAACCCCAAATCTGGTTTTGGAATCCGGTGGATCAATGTTTATGATGTAGGCGAAGATGTTGGTTTTGATGATTGGGATGTAACCTGGGGTACTGCAGGATACCGAAACTGGATTACGGAAGGTTTACCAGATGCAGGAACCTTCGATGGTCAAGACGCAATATATTTGAAAGATAGCACAGATATCCTTTGGGCAATAGTGATGTTGGGACTTGTTAATCATGCACCCAATCCAGTTGGAAGAGCGCTTATAACAGAATTGGACGAAAAGCCACAAGCGCTGCAGTATTTCGACTTCCAAATGCGGGGTACTGATATGAAAATCGCAAAGCTGCAGCCTGTATATGTTCCGCTAGGTGGTGTTGTAAAACTTGGGCTTGATATACAGCCTACCGGTTCTGATACACCCAGGCCTTTAGGATTTACATTTGCGAAAGGTACCCGGTTACGAAGGCAACTTGCAGATGCCAATAGACCAACTGCGCTATAATTCTTAACTCTTTATTTCAACTTAATAATTTCAATTTCGGTTAATTTAAAGACATTCAGGAGTGTAGTTAGTTATGCCACAACCTAGAAATGTACATGCAAAATATCTGACGGATGAAGAAACTGCATTAGGCCCTGGTGCCGGAGTAGCAACAATAACAGTAACCTTTGATCAGTTCCGCCATCTTGAGCGTGTAAGATCGGTTAGAATGAGTGGGGGTTATATTGCTCTACCTGGCGCACCATCTGATAATCGAGTAGTAATAACGCCTTATTATGCTGAATATACTGCAGGTGCAGATGGGCCATTAATTGCGGTACCCGCAGCTGTCGATCTTTCAGGTGAAACAATAACCGTAGAAGGCGAGGGATGGTAATGGGTAAGTATGTAGTCAAATCGATTTACAATGATGAGTTAGGTGCGTGGGGTCCAGTAAAAGTACCTAAATTTAAAAAAGGTGAAATCTGTTTAACTTGCATTGTAAATAAGAGTACATGCACATACATAACTGTTGGTAATGACGAAGAGGAACCCGAGCCGGAACCTGAACCTGAACCCGAGCCGGAACCTGAACCTGAACCCGAGCCGGAACCTGAACCTGAAATATCTGATAAAATGCACCGGGAAGATTTAGACACGATCGCTAAGGATCTTGGGTTAAATCCGGAAGAATATAGTAACAAAACCGAGTTAGTAGATGCAATCAATAAGGCAAAACAGGATCAATAACTTTTTTAAGATCCCGGTTAGTCCTGCCTGACTAATAATAATCCGAAGGAGGACAAGTAATATGGTAGAAATTGAGGCCGATAGCTATCAAAGGCATCTTATACAACCGAATTTTAATTTTGGCTATAAATTTGAGCAGGGTTGGCTTTTTGGAAGAGTACACGAAACTGAACTAATACCGGTGAATTATGAAGAATGGGCGTCTATAGATACTGTTAGTGAAATTGCATTTGACACAATTAAAGTTACCAAAGGTGGCGACTCATACGATTTATTTTGGGTAAAGAAGGAAAACCAGATATGGCAAGTCTTTCAGGGTTGGAATGACCCAAATTTAAGAATTTTCATTCGTTTCCCGGAATCCATACCTAGAGGTGGAATTCCAAATGAAATTGGCAATCCGGGACTAGATAATGAATGGGGTTGGTTACTAGAGGGTAGAGATAGTCTAATTGATGCTATAACGGTCCGGGGACAATTTTTTTTACCATATCAAAGGAATATCGAGTTTGGAATATACAATCCTGCATTATATAGAATACAGCCTGTAACCAAATTTATTATTAACATAATGAAGTTCACACCTTACGATCCGGCCATTAAGGCTCATTTAGAAAAAATTATTGGTATGCTTAAGGGGAAGATCCAGGCAACATTATATACACCTGGTATAGCACCATTTGATTATAGCGATTTCAAGAAAGTTTATAAAATCGATCCTGTTGAATGGGATGGCGCAATCGCTAAAATTGGTGGTTCTAAAGTCATTGAGGGGGTGTAAAATTGACTTCCGAAGCTGAACTACGAAGAAAGAACCGGACCGCCCATGTAACAACCGGAGTTACTATTGGTAGTGGTAATGGATCACAGATTGGCGATGATATTCCAGATGGGAAGGTCCGGCAAGTTTGGCATATTCTTATTTCAAATCCCGGCGCAGCTCAACAACAAGTTGGAGTATATAATGGTGATGCTGGAGATAATCAGCGAAGTACATTATATTTAATCGATGTTCGTAATGATGGCGTACCGGCAGAGATAGGCGGCAACATCAACAATCCAATTGCTACACTTAGACCAAACACCGGGGTAGCACCAACACAACTTAATCAACTTCTTGCTGCACATGAAACTGATGCTTGTGATCTAACAGTAAATTATTATGACGAATAATATTAACATTTAATATTTAATGAATAGTGCCATATGGCACACATAATAAAGAGTTGGTAATAATGAAATATGACTATTCAAATCTGCAGGGTCCATTGGGATTTTGGAAGTTTCCAATCCTAAAAAAGCTCTCTTCCTTCGGGCAAAAAGCCAAACAGAAGCTATTCTACTCTATTAAAGATCATAAGGTTTTGGAAGGGGAACCTGCATATATTAATGATTATACAATTTATTTAAATGATTCAATAATACCCATGCGGATCGAGTTTGAATACGATGTTCTTACTCATTCAACATTCATTTGGCAATCAACCGGCAATGTTTACCATGAACACGATCAAGAATTTCTATCCGGCCAACAATATATATTAGGTGAAGGCGACATTAGATATATGCAAGAATGGGGACTTGATATATATTTTGAACAAATAGATCCTGTTGGTCCTAGAAAATAATAATATTTAAATCCATCATGGAGGTAGGTGGTTAAGATGGATAAAAAATTAGCAGAATTCCTAGAAACTTTAATCGATAAAATAGTAAATTTATTTAAGACTCATATTTTTAAAGTTAAAACGGTACCTAGTTCAAAACCTTTTTCTGAAACTAAAGAAATCACTACAGATGATGTGGATAAAGTTATCGATTTCAGTAAGAAATTAGGCGGACCGCCAACTTTTTTATCAATTGAGCTAGATCAAGATGGTCAATTAGAATTTATGCACATAGTTGATAGTCAATGGCGTACATTTGCAGGTGGAATCGATGCAGATATACCGATCATTGTTGAAAATGAGAATTGGTTGAAGATCCGGCTTACTCCAACTGTAACTCCCGCAAATTATTATATAAACTCTTCGATTAGTTAGGTGATGCCATGAGTTTTTTTAGGCAATTTTCAGCTGCAGTATACCAAATTTCTCGAAGTATATATGCGCAAACAACCAACATTCAAACAATAGTTAGTAATATACAGGATATGTTATTTCCTGAAAAAGTTGGAGATGTATATTTTGTAGATGCATATGCAGGTAGCGATTTACTTGGTGATGGAAGTTTATCAGCACCATGGAAAACTATAGATTATTCAGTTGGTCAATGTACAAACAATCATAATGACTATATTATTGCTTTTACTACATCTACTGCAGGATTTGATGAAGATGCAAATGTTGGCGGTGTTATGGTTGATCTTAATGCAATTCACATAAAGGCAGTAGATTATCCTTTTATTGAGAATAGTAATGCAGGTGCTACTAGGGTAATTAGCATTTCCGGAATAAAAGTTGAAATTTCAGGTTTTTATTGTATAGAATCAACTCCATCAGTAGAAGGATTTTATGCATCACCATCTGCAGGATTTCTATATGAGATTGATATTCATCACAATATTTTTAGTGGACAAATGGAGAACGGAATTCATCTAAACGGTTGTGTTTTATGCCATATATATAATAATTCAATGGTAGCAATAGTAAATGATGGAATAGAATTAACAGGCCAGGGCGAGAACATAGAAATATATCACAATCATATTGTAAGTGCCGGAGATTATGCCATTCATATAAATGGTAGCGCTTGTGGTAGAAATTGGATCTATAACAATATAATAGATGGTAATAATAATATTACCGATATCGGCATCAGGATTAATCATGCGAACATTCATAGTTGTGTTTCAGAATATAATAAGATCTTTAGTTGTAATATATCGCTTATATCAGATATCGGCATCCGCAATCAATTTCATAATCCAGGTAATGAACAAACTGGATCCTTTAATATTACTGCAGGTGATGCTATAGCTGAAACTACAAAAGTTGATAACATTGATACACCTATAACCGGAGAGGCCACAATTACTTTTGATGTAAGTTCATTAATAGCGGCAGGAGAAGGTACACAAGTCTACTTTTATGCATACACAAAACGAGATGGATCAACTTATGTTCCTTCTGGATGGTGTTCACATGAAATAGGTAGAGATAAAATTCATCCATCAATAACAATTAAGGTTAGACCTGGTGATTCCGAATTAAGGATCCGTAGTCAAGTAGCAACAGCTGTAAGTGCAGATAGAGCAATACCGTATGAAATTTTTTGGGGTTGAATAAATGGTTGATTGGACCAAACTAGATATTGACAAACTCAATCAGAAGATAGAGTTTAAGCAAAGCCTCATACCTCACTTCGAGGAACATTTAGCGGAGGCCTTGGCAATGGAAGAATGGGCCATAACGGAAGTGGCGATCACCAACTCTAAATTAACTAATAAATTACTTCGTAAAAAAAAGAAGAGATTAAAAGATTTTATAAGAACCACTCCGATCATTGAAAAAGACAATAAAGGTCAGGAATTTGAAGTAGAAAAATCTGCAGATATAGTGAGTTTAGAACAAAAATTAATTGATATCAAGAAGGATATAAAATTACTGAATGATGATGGGGTAAGGTTTTGTAAGGCTAATATTGATAAATGTAAAGAAAATATCGCAGAACTCAAGACGATTAACAAATCAACTGATGACTCTAAACTAAAAGAGAGCAACAAAATCAAAATCAATGATTTAGAATTTAAGATCAAGAAATTCATGAAGTTGATAAATAAATATAAGGTGTTGGGCAATGAGTAGAGATATCCCTAAGAAACCTGGTAGTCTTGCTGCCAGGGATCAGGCATTGCGTGAGAAGAATAAAAATCATGGGGTCCCTATGAAAAAAGGCATGAGTTTAAAACAACAAGATCTACAATATTTACCAATAATTGATGATTTACAGCGCCAAAGAAAAGAATTACAAAAAGATATCAATCGGCTTAGAGATATGGTATCAGATTTATCTAAAAAACTAGCGGATGCGGAGAATGAAATCGTGAAACTAAAAGATGGGGGTGCAACAAGTGGCTGACTTACAAGAAAGATTAGATCAAATATATGCTGCGCTAATCGCTCTTGGGATGCTTCCGTCATTGGAACAAAGATTATATCCGGCTAATTCCGGTGTTGCTACAATTACTGGCGGTGCTGCAAATCTTTATGGCGCTTGGCAAGAAATTCTTTCCGCAGCGCAAATGACTCAACAAATGTATTTAGTTGGGTTTGAAGGAGAATTTGATGCTGCAGATATCTATACAGTTGAAATTGGCGTTGGTGCTATCGCTTCCGAGGTAGGAATTTGTGAGTTTGGTTGGGAACCTCAAAATGCAGATGAAACCGCAAAACTAGATTGTTGGCCTCAATTATTAGAATCAGGCGTAAGAGTCGCTGCCAGGTTAAAAACAACTGGCGGAGGCAATAAAACCATTTCAAATTCAAAGATAATTGTAAGGCATTTATAATTAAATTAACATGAATAATTGGAGTAAGTGATAAAAAATGAATGATCAAGAAATTCAACCTACAATTAAAACACAACCAACAATTAAAACATCTACATTTGGCGACTTCCTAATGACCGTCAATGACAACATAAAAAAGTTAAGATACAAAATTACACAGGCTAGGACCATGAAACTACCAATGCCAAAGGTGCAAAAAGCTGAAAATACGATTGAAAGGGTTAAACAACAGATCCGGAACCTTAATCGAGAACTTGAAAATGCACAAAAAAAGATCCAGGCAGAAATGGCTCGATACCGGGGTGATGAATAATGGCAGCGCCAACAATAGATATTTATGGTAACATCGGAACCGAGGCAGCAGAAGTTTGGACGATAATAGAAGATGTGGGTGGCTTTTCAGAACTAAGATTTACCGATGATGCTAAAGTAAATATGCCCATCCCACCTGCAGGTACCGATTATACACATGAAATTTGGATTATTGCTACAGTTGATGATGAAATCTGCGATGGGGACGATTTGTATACTCAAGATGCCACAGATAAGGTACTTGCAGTTGAAATGACAAATAATGATACAAACAACCCATTTACCAATGTGCAAATTACCGTTTGGGATAATAATGATGAAACCGGCACTACTAAACCAATTACCGATACTGCTGATACATCGGTTATAATGAGAGCTGCCTCAACTGGATATTATGCAGGTGCGCCAGGTGTAGGTGGCTGGACCTCTTTAGGTCCCTGGGTATGGGGGACGATAGGCGGTGCTACAAAAGTAAGCCTACAGGGTTCAGGTACATTGGGCCAGGTTACAGATACCTATAGCGCTGCATTTTCGGAAAATATAGCGGTTGATAATACTGCAGTTCCGGGCGACAACACACATTATATGACTATTAGCTATAATTGGACATAAACCCGGGGTGATACAATACCGGATTCTGAATTTGTTAAAACACATTACAATATATTAGCAAAATATGGGCGCAAAGGTCATAAATCCTATATAGTAAAAAACCAACCCGGATTAAAGGTTGGTCAGGTAGTAGCAATGCTAACAGATTTGCACCAGGTACCAATCTCATTTAGAACTACATTGCCCGGTATTAATTGTAGACCAGATACTTACGATCATAACGTAGCTCAAATAGGTGAGAGCATACAGTTATTTGATGGATATTTTTTTGAGATCCACATACCAATAGGTTTTAGTGGTGATGATAAAAGGCTCGATCCAAATGATTTAACAATTCAGGAACAAGTGATAGTTAAGGTTCCGCCTACAGAAAAGCATCCGGATAATGTAACTCCTATTGTATTACCTAAAAATTGGAAATTAGACTTCACAACTACATTTAATGGACTAGAATATTTCATGCCTTTAAATTATATTTATAAAGTTGTAGATACAACCGGTAGGCCGTTTTTTTATTGCGAAGTTGTAAAAAAAGGTAAAGGTCGTAGATCTGTAAAAGGTTCCTTTAATATGATAAAAAATTATGTTAAATCGCATAGAACGGTACCGATCTCAATAAAAACATTAAAAGAATTTAAGGATAAGGGAATTAAGGTTTATGCCATTAAAGAAGATGGTGCAACTGTTAGATTAATGATCGGAAATAAAAAGAAGGTGTCGTAGTGTGGTTGAACCAATTAAATATATTCGTCAGGGTGAATGTAATCATTGTGGATGGTGCTGCATTGAACCAATCGATATAAGACTCCGGGTAGGTCAAAAGTACCCCAATCCATGCAAATTTTTAAAGAAAATTAAAGATCAATATTTTTGTAAAATCAAATTGGGTGAAGTTAAACTAGAGGATATTACCGAGTTCGAGAGAGATTATTATTTAAATCAATGTGAAAAATTCCCGGACGCTGATATTGATTGGCATTGGGTAGGCATAACCGAAAATTGCGGCTATACTAGAAAAGAGGTTTAATTAATGTCCCAGGTATCGAAATATATCAGGGCCGGGGGATCTAGTGGCGATTGGTCCGGAGGTTCTAGTGTTGAAGGTGCGCCTGATAATAGTTGTATGCTATCAGCTAAAGGAAATGATCAACAAACTTGTTATACGGTCCAGTTTACCGAGATCGGAGGTGGCGATACAATTAATGCCATCCAGGTAGTTCTTCACATGGCGATAAGCGATGGCGATGATTATTTAGGGGTAAATCTTTATTGTAATTCCAAAGGCAGCTCGAACATAAAAAATACCGGTGCAGGACCTCAAAACAAAAGCCCATGTTCCGCATGTGTTGATGAAACGCTAGGTGATCTGGTTTCGGATCTATGGGGATGGTCCGGTGTACCGGGAGCCGATGTTAA
>Ga0209636_10004472_pt1 | contig 14250 bp, 11 predicted proteins | sample DeeMarSWOR152_54_FD_187464 | JGI IMG/M metagenome (GOLD analysis project Ga0209636, IMG submission 187464) | Marine sediment microbial communities from White Oak River estuary, North Carolina - WOR-1-52-54 (SPAdes) (version 2) | ecosystem: Environmental > Aquatic > Marine > Intertidal zone >...
GCAGCTGATGCGTTCATGGCATCTGCTTTTGTGGGGGTAGATGGAGGATTCGTGGTAGTATCAGCAGATGATCCTTCCATGCATTCCTCCCAGAATGAACAGGATAACCGTCATTACGCCCGGTTAGCCAACGTCCCCTGTATTGAGCCAGTATCTCCTCAGGAAGCCAAAGATTTCACTATTACCGCATTTGAATTATCTGAAGAATATAACCTGCCCATTATATTGAGAACCACTACCCGAGTGAATCACACTCGAGGAGACGTGGATATTGGAGAGATCCTAAAGCTGGAACGGACGCCGAAATTTGAAAAAAATGCCAAACGGTTCGTCACTGTTCCTGCCAATGCCAGAGTACTGCGAAAGAAACTGCTGGAAAAAATGGAAACGGTGAAAATTGATCTGGATTCTACAGAAGGTGACGGCAGTCTAGGCATTATCGCCTCCGGTATTGCCTATAATTACGTGAAAGAGACTGTTTCTCTCCTGGAATTGGAGGCAGAAATCTACAAGTTAGCAGTGACTCATCCCCTTTCCCAGCAGGTTACTGAATTTCTGAGGCGGCATGATGAGGTCATTGTAGTAGAAGAATTAGAACCGATTGTAGAATGTGAAGTCAGAGCATTAGCTCAAAAAGAGGGCATTCCAGTGAAAATCTACGGCAAAGAATACATTCCCCGAGCTTACGAGTTGAATACCACCAGAGTGCTCAACGCATTTCGAAAGTACAAAGGGTTGCCCGAAGAAGTACCAGAAGAGTTACCCATTCCAGTACGACCTCCTGTGCTATGTCCTGGCTGTCCCCACAGAGCTACGTTCTATGCAATGAAAAAAGCAGCTCCCAAAGGGATTTACCCTTCAGATATTGGGTGTTACACCCTTGGGTTAGTGCCCCCCATCAGTGCAGTTGACACCTGTTTCTGCATGGGCGCATCCATTGGGTTCTCCTGTGGGTTGGCAGAGTTCGTTCCTGAAAAAGTGCTGTGTACTATTGGTGATTCCACGTTCATGCACACTGGATTACCTGCTTTAGTGGATGCAGTGTATAACCAGCACAAATTTGTGGTGGTCATTCTAGATAATGAAACTACTGCCATGACTGGCCACCAGCCTCACCCTGGAACTGGAGTCACCGGCATGGGGGAGAAGGTACCTAAAGTGTACCCTGAGAAACTAGCAGAAGCCATGGGTATTAATGCAGAGGTGGTAGACCCCCACGACGTGGATTTGACAGTAAAGGTGCTGAAAGAAGCAGTCAATGCAGATGAATTACGAGTAGTCATTGCCAGGAGAAAGTGCATCTTTTTGGAAGGTGCAGAACTGGGAACTCCCTACACAGTGACCGACCAGTGCACAGGGTGCCAATTGTGTGTCAACACGTTGGGCTGCCCAGCCATCGAATTTATAGATGGGAAAGCAGTAATCAACGAGTTGTGTACTGGCTGCGGTGTGTGTGCGCAGATATGTCCTGCGTCTGCTATTGAGGTGGTGGAATGAAATATGATATCGTTCTGGGCGGTGTAGGAGGACAAGGAATTTTGCTCGCCTCTGAGATAATTGCTGAGGCCGCTTTGAAAAAGAAGTACAAAGTCATGATGGCAGAAACCCACGGCATGGCCCAGAGAGGAGGGTCTGTGGTATCTCACGTGAGACTGGGTGACATTTACGGTGCACTGGTCCCTGAAGGGCAAGGTGAGTTAGTGGTGGGATTCGAGCACATGGAAGCGTTCAGGCAGTTAAAATTCCTCAAAAAAGGAGGAAAAATTGTGATGAATACCCACCAGATAAAGCCAGTCACCTTGGATACCTATCCAGCGTTGGATTATGACCTCACTGACTATGATGTGTTACAATTGAACGCTACTCAACTAGCATTGGATTTGGGTAATGTTATTGTGATGAACATGGTTATGCTGGGGGCAGTGTCTGAATTTGCTGATCTGCCAGTATCTGAACAGGAATTAAAAGAAGCCCTAAAAGGGATTATTCCACCCCAGTTTGTAGAGATTGACCTGAAAGCATTTGAACAGGGAGCTAAGGCAGTGCAATGACACTCTCCCCTGCTTTTACGTAATCCCCTTTTTCTACTGTGATTTTGTAAGAACATGGGAAAATAATTACCACCTGGGAGCCGAGTACAATTCTCCCTATTCTTTCTCCTTTTCTTAAAGTGTCCCCCTCCTTCACGTAACACTGGATTCTTCTCACAAACTTTCCTGCTATCTGGATAACCACCATTCTGCTCGCTCCATCAATGACCAGAATATTCCTTTCATTCTGCAATGCTAACTGGTTCGCCATCTGGTACGTACCTTCAACATAGATGATTTTAGAGATGGTACCCTCTGCGGGGATCCTGTTCACATGCACATCGAAGGGACTCATAAAAACAGCTATTAAGTAGCAGTCCTCAGTGATGTATCCTTTCAATTCTTCTAAGTACATTGGGTCTCCCTGCTTTATTACTGTAGGAACATCCCCTGCCCTCACCCATTCTATAGCAATGATTTTTCCGTCAGCAGGTGAGACCACTCCTTCAGTTGGAATATGTCGTTCAGGGTCTCTAAAGAAATGAAAAACAAATAGCAGCAGTGCTATAACAGGAACTAAGACCCACTTTTTCTTCATAATGCAATAGAGGGCAAGATGTATAAAAGGTTTTGTACTATGGTGACCAGAGGATTTAGCTGGTGGTTACCATGTTCAAGTTCAGTAGATGTGTGTGTTTGCAGGTTCCAGACCTGGATAAAGCAGTCGCATTTTACACCAGGATTATGGGATTTAAAATCAGTTCTGAAAAAGAGAATACCGCAGAGTTGAAAGCAGGCCCATTTCGGTTTTTTCTGGACAAGGGAGAATTTCTGGGCCCCATCATGGAATTTTTGGTCCCTGATGTGGAAGCTGCTAAACAGGAACTGCTGGAAGCAGGATGCCGCATTGTTTTATGGGAGGGCAAAGGGAATCGCTGCTACATGAAAGACCCTTTTGGAGTTGTGTTCAATTTGTATGAGGAACCTGAGGCATTCAAAGAAACTGAATAAACTCTCTGATAATAATTCCAGCCCACAGTATAGTGCGGGACAAAGTATAATCCCAATGTTTATAAGGTTCAATCTCTTAGTTTTCTGGCTATGATATCTGAAAGTATCCAGAAGCTGATGGAAGAAAAAGGGTTTGAGAAACTCACTTTACCTCAGGAGAAAGGTATTCCTCCTATTGAAGAAGGAAAAAATGTTCTAATTATTGCCAGGACTGGATCAGGAAAGACAGAAGCAGCTGCTTTCCCTATTTTCGATAGAATATCATCCTTACGAAAGATTAAAGGTATCAAAACCCTGTACATTGCACCTTTAAGAGCGTTAAACCGGGATTTGTTAGAACGAATGGAATGGTGGGCTGAAAAGTTGAACATAAGAATTGAAGTGCGTCACGGAGATACTTCTCAAAAGCAGCGGAGAAAACAGGCAAAATCACCTCCAGACATTTTAATTACCACGCCAGAGACCTTGCAGGCTATCCTTCCTGGGAAACTGATGAAGCAGCATTTGAGTGAAGTAAAATTTGTGGTAGTGGATGAAATTCACGAATTAGTGGAAGACAAAAGAGGAACCCAGCTTTCTTTGGGACTGGAACGATTAAGGGAATTAACTAGAAGAGATTTTCAACGTATTGGATTATCAGCCACTGTGGGAGATCCTCATGAAGTGGCACACTATTTAGGAAGGAACGTGCAGGTGATCGATGCTACAGAAGAAAAAGATCTGTTGGTACAGGTGGAGCACCCTTTAGATGAAGATTACAGTTTGGCTTCCCAGCTGCACATTAACCTGGAGACTGCAGCCCGAATCAAAAGAATTCAGGAATTGCTCTCAGAACATAATAGCGTTCTGGTATTTGTCAATACGCGAGAGATGGCAGAAATCCTCTCTTCTCGGTTCAATATTGTGCAAGAGGATATTGATGTTCACCATTCATCTCTTTCCAAGTTCATGCGAATTGATACAGAAAAAAAATTCAAAACCCAGGAGCTAAAATCCATTATTTGTACCAGCTCCATGGAATTAGGTATTGATGTGGGCAGTGTGGATTTGGTGATCCAGTACATGTCTCCCCGACAGGTTTCCAGGTTAATTCAAAGAGCAGGCAGATCTGGACACAGACTGGGAGAGGTGTCTAAGGCAGTTATTCTATCAGTGAACGAGGATGATATTTTAGAAGCTGCAGTCATTGCTAAAAAAGCACTGGCCCATGAATTGGAGATACCCACCAGCTATGATCTAGCGTTAGACGTTTTAGCTCACCAAGCAGTGGGGTTAGTCATGGACAATTACAAAATGGAAATAGATGAAGCACTAAGTATTATTAAGAGAGCATATCCCTACCGGGATTTGACCAGGGAGAAATTTGTGGATGTGTTGCACTTTTTGAAAGAATTACATCTAATCTGGATGGAGGATGAAGTATACGGCAAGAAAAGAGCTTCCTACCGGTATTACTTCGAGAATTTGTCCATGATCCCCGATACAAAGCAGTTCAGAACTATAGAAGTGGGGTCTCAGAATTTTATAGGCGTTTTAGACGAAGAATTCATCGCCACAAAGGCAGAAATTGGCAGTTCCTTCATCATGAAAGGACGGGCCTGGAATATTGCAGATATCCAGGATGACAGAGTATTAGTGACAGAAACTGAATCTTTAGGAGCTATCCCTGCCTGGGATGGAGAATTAATTCCTGTCCCTTATGATGTGGCAGTTGAAGTGGCTGATATGCGCACCAGAATCGAAGAGTACCCTGTAGACAGCAACGCTCTGGAAGTAGCTCAAGCGTATATTGAAGAGCAGAGCCAGTTTTTTCTCCCCACCTCCGGAGAGATTGTTGTTGAGGTATGCAGCAATTTTGTTATCCTTCACTCACCTTTTGGTTCTATGGTCAATGAAACTATTGGTCGATTGATCGCCTCATTGGTTTCTGCCAGAATTGGAGCCAGCGTTTTAATGCGGTCAGACCCTTACCGGATAACGTTACAGTTTCCCACAGTCCCTGATCACAAATCCATTGTAGAGGTATTAAAGACCACAGAACCGGAACATATTCAGCCCATTCTAGAAATCACCTTGAAGAGGAGTTCGCTGTTTGCATGGAAGCTGGCCCAGGTAGCCAAGCGATTTGGAGCAGTCTCTAAAGATGCAGAACGGTACTACATGAAACGATTAATCTATGCGTACGAGGATACACCCTTATATGAGGAAACTATTAACGAAATTCTGCGAGAAAAATTAGATATACTGCGGGCAGAAATGATTTTAAAGCAGATCCAGAACGATAGAATCCTCATTCACATCCATACATTAAAGGAACCTTCACCTATGGCTTTGGCTGCCATAAGAAACATTGGTGGCGCAGATATTGTCTATCCTAAGAGGGCTGAGCGAGAAATATTGAAAAAATTGAAGAATCGGCTGGAAAAGAGAAGAGTCAAACTCTTCTGCGTGCACTGCGGTCAGTGGAGTGCCACCTTTACTATTAAGCATTTGGATGAGTACCCCAAGTGTCGGTTATGTGGGGCTCGCTTTTTAGCCATACTAGACCGACGGGACAAAGATACCATAAAAGCCATTAAAAAGAGACTCAGAAGAGAGAGAGTGACTGAAGAAGAGGAAGAACTGATCATAAGAGCTAAGAGATCTGCTGATTTAATGTTAGCCTACGGAAAAAGAGCAGCTCTAGCCTTATCTGCTCGGGGGATTGGTCCTCAGACTGCTTCCCGGGTTCTGGCTAAGATGCAGACAGAAGAAGAAGATTTATTGCGAGACATTTTGGAAGCTGAAAGAACATATGCGCGGACCAGACGGTTCTGGGATTGAGAGTTAGGCAAAGGGAAATTAACATGAACCCCACTACTATATGAAAGTTGAGTGTATGCATTTCACCTGACCACCAATGGAGTATTACGAATCTTGTCATTCGTGCTACCCAAACCTTTTTAAGGCTGTTCAAACCCTTAGTACTATGCATTTTACAGAGGTTTCCATTGGGGCGGACTTGATCCAGAAGAATGAAGAACTAGCCCTCAAGAATAGAGAATTATTAGATAATTATCAGGTGAAAGCGTTCAATATTATGGGAGCCATCGGCTCAGGGAAGACCATGCTTATTGAACATGCGATTGAGCACCTGAAAGAGTATAAATGTGTGGTGTTTGCTGGAGATGTTATTGCCAGGTATGATGCACAGCGATTTGAAGCCAAAGGGACACTAGCTATCCCTCTGAATACAGGGAAGGAATGCCATCTGGATGCGCACATGGTGGGTCATGCGCTGGAGAAAGTGAATTTGGATAACACTGATCTTTTGTTCATTGAGAACGTGGGTAACTTGGTGTGTCCCTCAGATTTTGTTTTAGGAGAGCATAAACGAATTGTGGTAGTGTCAGTGACTGAAGGTGATGATACTATAGCAAAGCATCCCATGATATTTAGAATATCAGAGGCAGTGGTGGTGAACAAGATTGATATTGCTGAATTTGTGGATGCAGACCCTGATAAGATGATCAAAGATGCGCAAAGGATTAACCCCAAAATTGATGCTATCAAAACCAGCTGCAAAACAGGAGAGGGGCTGGATAAATGGGTGGAATTATTAATGGAATAGAAACAGTTATTTTTTTGAAAAATGTAGATTTAATCTTCTTGAAGTTATTACCCTACTTCCTGCTCAGGGCTAATCAAAATCTGAATACTCGAATACCCATATCCTTTGCTACTATCTTTCGATGGTTACTATGCGAGACTCAATAATGAAACAGGACTTGGAGCTTGGAGCTGGATGCTGGAGGATAGAAGTTGAAGGTAAAACCTTTTAAGACTTGACAGAATATATACTGCATGATCGATGAAAAATTACTGGAAATATTGGCCTGTCCACAATGCAAGGGAGACATCAGATTAGAGGGAGACAGACTGATCTGCGATACCTGCAAATTAGCATATCCCATAAAAGAAGATATTCCTGTCATGTTAATCGATGAAGCCGAAAAATTAGAATAATTCAGATTTTATATATTTCATTCTCTTTTTATACTGAAACAGTACTAATCCCTGTAAAATCTCAACCCTCACATATTCACTTGTGGTGATTCTCAATCCAGTAAATTGCCGTGGTTGAACCGTAGCCTTTTTAAGATGAAAACAGTTATTTTGGCAATGGACACTGAAGCTTTGTATGCAGTGGAGATGCGCCACATCACCAAACGATTCCCAGGGGTCCTTGCCAACGATGACATTACCTTCTCCGTTCTCAAAGGCGAAATCCACGCTTTATTGGGAGAAAATGGAGCAGGGAAAACCACATTGATGAACATTCTGTACGGATTGTACAAGCAGGATTCAGGTGATATCTACCTCAACGGCCAGAAAGTAGACATTACAGAGCCCAATGATGCAATCAGATTAGGCATTGGTATGATTCATCAGCACTTCATGTTAATTCCTCCCTTCACAGTGGCTGAAAATGTGGTTTTGGGCATTGAACCTGAGAAAAATCTTCTTTTGGATAGAGAGAAAGCAATAAAAGATGTAGAGGAAATTTCCCAGAAATATGGACTAATTGTAGATCCCAAAGCAAAAATACAGGATGTTTCAGTAGGAATAGGGCAAAGAGTAGAAATTTTAAAAGCACTATACCGGGGAGCAGAAATTCTTATTTTAGATGAACCCACAGCAGTCCTCACTCCGCAGGAAGTAGAAGAACTATTCAAAATCATGAGATCGTTGAAAGAAGAAGGAAAAACCATTATCTTCATCACCCACAAATTGAAGGAACCCATGGCTACCTGTAACCGAATCACTGTCTTACGAAAAGGTACCCTCGTGGGAACAGTGGACACTGGTAAGACTGATATTTCACAGCTGGCCAAAATGATGGTGGGCAGAGAAGTGATCATGGAAGTTGAAAAGCCTCCCCACCAGCCTGGTGAACCAGTGATGACAGTCAAAGAGTTAGAAGCCTACAATGACCTGGGAATAAAAGCGCTGCGGGGCGTCAACTTGATATTACGAAAGGGTGAAATTCTGGGTATTGCAGGGGTGGAAGGGAATGGTCAATTAGAATTGGTGGAAACGCTCACTGGACTGCGAAAAGCCAGTGCAGGGAAAATCTTGATTCACGGAGAGGAGATGACCAATCACTCTGCTCGGAACATCATTGAAGCAGGAGTGTCTCACATACCAGAAGACCGCCGAAAGCGAGGGTTAATTCTGGATTTCTCTTTGGCGGAGAATTTGATTCTGGGGTCACACTTTAAAGCTCCCTTTTCTCACGGATTCCAGATGGACTATGACAGTGTGTATGACTATGCGGGAGATTTAGTGGACGCATTTGACATTCGCACCACTGGTATCCACAGTCAAGTGAAATACTTGTCAGGAGGGAACATGCAGAAAGTTATTGTAGCCAGAGAATTGGGGCGAGAACCAGACATTATTATTGCTTCCCAGCCCACCCGGGGACTCGATGTGGGTGCTATAGAGTATATTCACCAGAAGATTTTAGAGATGAGAAATGGAAATAAAGCAGTCTTGTTAGTTTCAGCAGATTTAGATGAGATTCTATCTTTAGCTGATCGGATCGCAGTTATTTACGAAGGGAAAATTGTGGGAGAACGAGATCCCCGCACAGTTACTGAAGAAGAATTGGGCTTATTGATGGCAGGAGGGAGTGCATGAAAAAGAATAACTACCACCGGGTGATTCAGCTACTGAAAAGAGAGAGTGTCGCCGATGTGTTCATTTCTTTTGTAGCAGTTGTTGCTGCTCTCCTAGTGGGAGCAGTAATTGTCTACATTTCAGGCTCTTCACCGTATGAAGCATACAAAGCATTGTACGAAGGAGCCTTTGGAAGCACCTATGACTTCTGTCAGACACTGACCAGGACCACGCCATTAATATTTACCGGGCTCACAGTGGCTTTTGCTTTCCGGTGTGGGTTGTTCAACATTGGGGGAGAAGGCCAGCTGTACATTGGAGGAATGACTGCTGCCATTGTGGGAATCAGCTTCACGGGATTACCATTATACATCCACCTCCCTTTAGCAGTGGCAGCAGGTGCTGCAGCAGGAGGGGCCTGGGCTTTAGTCCCCAGTGTGTTGAAAGCTCGGGTAGGAGCCCACGAAGTGATTACCACCATCATGATGAACTACATTGGTATTCTCTTATGCAGTTATTTGGCCAACTATCCATTTAAGGCAGAAGGCTGGATAGCCCAGACCAATGTGGTGGAACCCTCTGCCCAGCTGCCCAGATTAGTGGCTAGTACACAGCTGTCAGCAGCCATCTTTTTAGCCTTGGCCTGTGTGGTTCTCACCTACTATATTCTGTACAAGACCACCTTGGGATATGAGATTCGAGCAGTGGGGCTAAACCCGGACGCTGCTGAATATGGTGGGATCAGCGTTCAGAAAAGTATTGTTCTTGCTCTGGTTATTTCAGGTATGCTGGCAGGGTTGGGAGGTGCAGGAGAAGTTCTTGGGTTGCACAAGCGGTTTATCTTTGGATTTTCTCCTGGATACGGATTTGACGGTATTGCAGTGGCTGTTTTGGGGAGAAATCACCCTGTAGGGGTGGTGCTGGGAGCCCTGTTGTTTGGAGCGCTGCGCAATGGTGGCATGGTGATGAAGCAGATGACCAATGTTCCCACTGATTTAGTGGTGGCAATCCAGGGCATTGTCATTTTGTTTGTGGCTGCTCCTGAAATGTTCAGAATCTTTAGAAGAATCAAAAAAGGAGGAATAAAGAATGCTTTCTAGTATTGTCTCGTTACTAACTGCTACTTTGAGGATTTCACCTCCCATTGCCTTGGCCTCTATTGGAGGCGCTTACTCTGAACGGACAGGTATTATCAATATTGGGTTGGAGGGAATGATTTTAATGGGAGCCTTTGCTGGTGTAGCTACCACTCACTTTGTGGGAAATCCCTGGGTGGGGGTGCTCTCTGCTGTGCTGGCAGGAGGAGCGTTAGGACTGCTGCATGCAGTATTGTGTATCAGGTTCAAAGCCAACCAGGTGGTGAGCGGTGTGGGGGTGAATATTCTGTCTTTGGGATTGACCACCTTACTGTTGCAGGTCATCTGGGGGAATAGAGGCGCTTCAGACTCTGTTCGAGGATTGAGACCTCTGTCATTACCTGTGATAAGGGATATTCCTATCATTGGAGACATTCTTGGAGAGCAAAATCCGTTAGTGTATCTCATGCTGGTGATCGTGGTGGTGGCCTGGCTGGTGATGTTCAGAACACCATTGGGACTGAGAATTCGGGCTGTGGGTGAACATCCAGAAGCAGCAGACACAGTGGGAATTCACGTGCACAGAATCCAGTACATGTGCGTGACCCTCAGCGGCATGCTGTCCGGGTTAGGAGGCGCGTACTTATCGCTGGGATGGCTGAACCTGTTCAGTCAGAATATGTCGGCAGGAAGAGGATTTATTGCTCTGGCTGCAAATATTTTTGGAAAGTGGAATCCAGCAGGAGCATTTGGCGCCAGTCTTCTGTTCAGTTTCACTGATGCGTTGCAGATAAAGCTTCAGGGCGTGGGGATACCCATACAGTTCATACAGATGATTCCCTATATTCTGACCATATTAGTGCTGGCGAGCGCAGTAAAAAGAGCAGTACCCCCCGCTGCCATTGGAAAGCACTATGAAAAGGGAGAAAAATAAAGTAAATGAGCCAAAGGTCCAGAGCAGTTAATGAATGAACCGCAACCTCCAAATAAAAAAAGTGGAGATATTAACCCAGGTTTTCTCCACCAGAATGCCTAAGACCTAATAGAAATGAGATTGATCTTGGATAAAGTAGTGTCAGTCTCATAATATGGGCATCTAACGAAATTACATGACGAAATTATTCTTCCATTCTACAAATGTACCGCCAGAACAAAAGATTTTTATACTCTCCTTCATGGTAAGCCTATGCATGCTCCGGAGCGGAATACAACCCCCTCCACCTTCAGTTCAAGTGACAACTCTGGAGGGCTCCCTTTTCGTTCCCTTCTCGGAACAGAGGTCTGGGTACCTGTGCACCTCTTTTATCAGTTTCTATTCTTTATCTGTAGAACATTACACACAGTTGATTTCTTCTATTCCTTTTTTACATGGGCTCTGTTCAACTCATTTTTTCCTAAAAGAGAGGTGATCTAGTGTCTAATATTTTAAAGCTTTATCTTTACTTTTTTCTAGGAAGACTGAACATGTGGATGGTGATTTCTGTTCTCTATTTGCTAAATAGAGGATTCTCTATGACCCAGATCACCCTATTGGGATCAGTCTTCTGGCTGGTGCTGGTGCTTTTTGAGATTCCCACTGGCAGTGTGGCAGACAAGGTGGGCAGGAAAGCATCGCTAATGTGTGCCTGCGTCTTATCCAGCATTGGAATGATCTATTTTGGTATCTCAAAAACCTTTGTTTCTGTCTTGATATCATACATTATATGGGCAATAGGTGTTACTTTTGAATCTGGGGCTGCTTCCGCTTTCTTGTATGATTCTTTAAAGGAGATGGGAAGAGAAGAAGAATACACCAAATTCATGGGGGGTGCAATGTCTATCTCCTTTATATCGGCCAGTATCGGAGCTGTAGCTGCCGGATTCTTGGGTTCTATCCAGCTCAATGTGCCCATTCTACTAAACGGTGGTATCACCATTATCATGTTTTTTATAACTCTCACCTTTAAAGAACCAGAAATTACACGAACCAGTGAGCCGTATCTCAGACATGTCAAATCCAGCATACAATATGCCTCAAAACACCCCCAGGTGAGATCCATCATACTTTACTATGCATTAGTATTCTCGATTTTATGGATACTCCAGGTTTTCTATCAACCTTATTTGAAGAATCTGGGCTTTGTGGTAGGATACATTGGTATTATCTACTTTTTAATGAAATTGGTGGGTGCTGCTGCCAGTGCTGTGTCAGCAAAGTTCAAAGATTATGTGGGAGAGTGGACCTGGTTGAAATTACTCCCCTTTGTGCTGGCTGGCAGCATTTTCTTCATGGGGATGTCCACCACCCGAATTGGAGTGTCCTTCATTTTTGTTAATAGTTTCTTGCATGCAATCTCAACCCCTATTATAAGTGCATATGTAAACAAGAGAATACCGTCAGAGAAGAGAGCAACCATCCTTTCATTGATGAGTCTGGTCAACAGCTTTGCCATGATATTTACTGAACCTTTGTTGGGACATTCTGTAGACCTCTTTGGACTGGGAACCACCTTCCATATTGCTGCCACAGCCTTCCTGTCTTTAGCCGTGATTGTCCTTTTATATTGGTGGAAATATATTGAATGAGCTTTCCCATATAGATCAGTTGCCTCTTCCAGGAGGAGGGTGAGACTTTTCTTATTCGTTTGTGATGAACTAATTCACTCCCTTTCTCAGTCAATGTTCTTCACTCTGTATCAGTGTTTCTGAAAGAAAAACTTTATTAATTCTCTGTATTATTGAGACTTTGAGGTGAAAAGATATGGAACTTGTATGTCTCGATTTCCTGCTGACCTACAGGTGTGTCTCTGAGTGTAAGCATTGCTTGTACCATGCCAGTCCCAGAGCAAATGGCGAAATGAACCTTTCAGATGCAAAAAAGTACTTAGATCAGGCAAAAAGTATCAAATCAGTGGTAATACACGGAGGAGAGCCATTTATTTATTTTGATATCCTGGTAAAAATAACAAAATACGCACGAAAAAAAGATATTGAAAGAATTTGGGTGATGACTAATGGATACTGGGCAAGAAATCAACAAATTGCAAGAGAAAGACTTTCAAACCTCAAGGACGCAGGATGCACCCACATCTTGCTCAGTGCAGATGTTTTCCATCAGGAGTTCATATCACTGGAACGGGTGAAGACTGCGTTAGATGCAGCACGTGGATTGGACTTTCCCAATATTATTGTGAACAGCTTGTATGTGGGAGATGAAGGTGATGACAATGAATACAACATCAAAACCAAAAAAATAATCCAGGAACTGGGGAGTCTGGATGATGTCATTACCAAGTGGGAATCCTGCTTGGTTGGAGTTTCTATAAGTGTCATGGGGAGAGCCTGTGAAACTCTAACTCCCTATCTCACAAAAAAAGATGTATCAGAAGAACGATGTACCCTCCTTCCTTATCTTGGCAAGGACCTGGGAGACCCTCGAACCTTTGAGATCGATCCCTTTGGAAATGTACTGCTCTGTCCGGGTCTGAGTGTGGGGAATGCAAAAGAACAGCAACTCTCTGACATCATAAAAACCTATGACCCTTCTAAAATTCCTGTTTTAGACAAACTGAAAAAGGGAGGACCAAAAGAATTACTGAAAGAAGCAGTGGAAAAGGGGTACACTCCTGGTGAATACGTGGATGTCTGTCATCTCTGCTATGAGGTAAGAAAATTCTTGAGAAAAGACTATCCTAACCTGACTCCAGATGTCTGTTATGGATTGTGAATACTATGTAAAAGCTTTTGAAAAGTCTCCAGTACCTTCTCCACATTCTATCACTGCACATTTGTTGAACCTTGCTTGAAATTTATGCAGAAAGTTCCGGCCTATGTGGCTCTTTTCTGAAATATCTTCAGCACAAAGGAAGGGATATCGGAAAGAATGACAGGAGAATAGGAACCAAATACTTGGCGAGCTTTTGGAATGTCATGATAGTTGTTTACCAATTCAGTTCCCATCATCATAGATCCCAGCTCATCGAGCTGAGCAGGATTGGTGCCAGAAATGGCAAGGTTGTGGTTGGTAATGGATTCCACCATGTCTGTCACAGTAAACAAAGACCTGTAAATAATGTTTATGTCATGAATGTTTTGAATAAGCTGTGAGTCGTTCTCTCCATGATATTCAGTCCTATTGGGATCTGGTATTAACCCCATCATGTTCTTTGCAGCATATATTCCAGTTTTATACAACTTGGTGAAATTCAAGAGCGTACACCCTTTCAGCTCCATGAATTTCTCTGGAACCATGTCAAATAGTTTCGTGTTCTTCACCAATGCTTTTTTATCTCCCAGACATGCTTTTACCTTTTCAGCAGGAGCAGTTCTCTGATTCCACATTTCTTCTGTTACATTCACGTAGTCTATACTGTATTCTTTGAACCACTTTTTGAACCCGAAAAAGTCCAAAAACCATTCTTCCTCTTTTCTGAGCCACTCCCACATCACCTTTGCATTGTGGGGCTTGACATTCTCTTCCCATTCCATGTTCC
>Ga0209636_10004473_pt1 | contig 14245 bp, 14 predicted proteins | sample DeeMarSWOR152_54_FD_187464 | JGI IMG/M metagenome (GOLD analysis project Ga0209636, IMG submission 187464) | Marine sediment microbial communities from White Oak River estuary, North Carolina - WOR-1-52-54 (SPAdes) (version 2) | ecosystem: Environmental > Aquatic > Marine > Intertidal zone >...
GTCCCGGAAATGCAAATCCCGCCACCTTCGGCCAGGCCCTCGAGGCGGGCAGCGATATTAACCCCATCGCCGTAAATCCTTTCACCCTCCACAATAACGTCTCCGAGGTTGATCCCGATACGAAACTCCATCTTTCGGTTTTCCGGCAACTCAACATTCCTGGCTCGTAACGCGTCCTGGATCTCCACCGCACACCGGACCGCATCCACCACGCTGGAAAACTCAGCTAACAGGTTGTCGCCCGGAAAGTCCACTACCCTTCCCCGGTGTCGCTGGATAAGATTAGCCATTACCTCCCGGTAGGAGGTTAAGGTCCGGATGGTTGCCTCCTCATCCTCGCCCATGAGCCGGCTGTATCCTTTCACATCGGCGCTGAGGACCGCGGCGAGCTTGCGGTGGACGGGCTCTTGTTCCATGGAAGGTCTCTGATGAAGGACCACGTGTGAAAAAAATTTTAAAAGAGAGTCATGAAAGTGTCAATGACCTAAACGGCAGCTTGCTCGCCCGCTAACACGCGTACATCCAAGGGCAGGCCCTTTCTCTCATCCCGCACCAGGGACGTTGCGTCATTGGGGCACTTTTCCACGCACACCCCGCACCCCATGCACTTCTCCCAGTTGAGAACACTTTCATCGCCTTCTACGGAGAGAGCACCGAATGGACATGCATCTGCGCAGGTGCCGCAGGCCGTGCAAAGATCCTTATCCGTGTGAGCCACGTAGCCTGAAGGAGCCACCACGGGGACGCCGTACTTCGTCATAGCTTCTACTCCACCACAGCAGCACTTGCAACAGTTGCAGATCGCGTAAAACCGGTTCAGGCACACGTCCTTGAACCAGGCGGAGTGCAGGTGCCCGCGCTCGTGCTCTGCCTCCAGAAGATCAAGAGCCTCTTCCCGGGTGAGTCGGCGGCTGCTCTTCGGGTTGTGCTCCAAGGTAAAATCCACAAAGGGTTGGCCGATGACCATGCATACCTGGGTGGGCTGGCAGGGGTTCGAACGGACGTGACGGCAGGCGCATTCATATACGGCCACATCAGGGGGGCCCTTGAGCACCAAATCCCGAGCCATCGGATAAGGAATAACCTGCTCCAGGTCCTGCAAGGGGATTTCTTTGTCCAAAGTGATAATTGCCCCAGCTTGTTCCTTGGTGAGCACCTTGGCGTGGTAGTGGTCGGCAAGCCACTGCCGCCGTTTCGGCCCTAGGTGAGGATAAATATAGTTAATCAGTAAACTGACATACTGATTCGACCAGCGGCCGTACACATAGCCGTGGAGACCACGAAGGGGATGCGGGCCGCCTTCTCGTATCATCCTCCATGTTGAGGGACGCAAGAGCCGCCACCGTTCCCCAAACAGCCAAAGAAGCACCAAGGCTGCAACCAATGCCCCAATAGCGATAAGGATTATGGTTCCGAGCATTTTTATCCACTCCCCTTAATCCTGACTTGCCGGTTCCTCATTCCTTTTACCATGGGTAGATATGAAATAAAAGACAAAAACCCTCATGCCTGTGATTCCGCGCGCTGCACGTACATCCTAATTCCCCCGGAGGAGAGCGGAATATGCTTTTCATAGGTGAACACCCTTGTTCCTTCGCTTCAATGCCTTTTGGTCTGTTGCCCAGATTCGCCTTCGCTCCCGAAATGGGCCGAAATCTTCGGAAAAGTCGCTCCTCGCCGCTCAAACATATTTTTTCGACCATTCCAGCGATTGCGCTATCTTCAACTCAGAACTGGGTTTGCACCACTCCGGTGACCTAGGAGGGGATTGCCGAAAAAATATACATTCGCGCTCAGAGGTCCTTTTCCGAATTCCCAGGTATCTGAATTTCGCTCATGAACGCTGGTGTTCTCCTTAGACGCCGGGAACTTCGCTCAATTTTTCCCTTGACACTGGGACAATCGTATGGTCGATTCCCGAGTACAGGCGATGAGATAAAAATTCCAATAGGGAGGCATTTCCATGACGCATACTCTCTTCGATTTGCGTGGCAAGGTCACCCTGATCACGGGCTCGAGCCACGGGCTCGGCTTCGCCATCGCTGGCCGACCGTCCTAAGCTCAAGTCATTCGCGTCGTCCTCCGTGCACGTAATGTCGTTACTCACCTACCCACATTTAGCTGAAATTATTTCATAATTCCATTTTACGAAAAATTTCCTTGACAACCTGGCTAAGATAGTATATTGAATGCAATATTTAATATTCAACATTCATTACCCTTTCTTCCACATGTTCCATCAGTATCTCTTGTGGATTTTCATTGAAAGCATTTTAGGGGCTTAGTCTATGGCGAAATTGGGAGCAGAGCACGAAAACCTGGACTACAAGGCATATCAGATCATCAAAGATATGATCATTGATCGGAAGCTCTTGCCTGGTAAAAAGATTTCTCAAGAAAAACTCGCCGAGGACCTAGGAATAAGCCGAACCCCCCTCGTTAATGCTCTGAAGTATCTCGAGCATGAAAAGCTCCTCGAGGCCGTGCCGCGAAGGGGATATTTCGTCCGCCTCTTCACTCAACAGGAAATGATCTACATCTTTGAGCTCCGGGAACTTCTTGAAGGATTGGCTGCTCGGCGGGCATGTTATGAAATAACCGACACGCAGATTCGTAAACTTAACGGCTTTTTCAGACGTTTCGAAGGATCGACGGAGATTCGGGATTACAAACAATACGCTCAAGAGGACAGACAATTTCACAACTTCGTGGTAGAAGTGGGCGGTAAGGAGTTCCTCAAGAGCATCCTCCAGACCTACAATATTATTGCCTTTAGTTATCAGATCGATTCTTCTGAGGGATTGGTAAGACCACCAAGTGAAACTATCGGGGAACACCTGGCAGTCATAAGAGCTATTAGTGAACGAGATTCCACCAAGGCCGAAAAGCTGATCCGTCTGCATCTTAGAAAATCCCTCGCTGTTTTAAAACGGGATTTTGAAAGAGGAAATAAGAGGGGCGGAGAATAGCACTGCATCGGATGAGGGGGAATCACGTAGTATAGAGTTCAGGGTATATGGGGCGAGCTCATGGACGAATTGATCATATGCGTGGCGCCGTGCCCGGGTGAAAATCAGACAGAGAAGTTTCCCGAAAAGATGGATGTGGCGAAAGAAATTATTCGGTCTCATGGTGCAGGCGCCTCAATCGCGCATATGCATGTCCGGGACGAATCAGGCCGCCAAACTACGGACACAGTGTTGTTTCGAGGCCAGATCGAAGAGATCCATACTGCCTGTCCCATGATCATCGAAGGGTCTACAGGAGGCACGCCCGAGCATTCTCTGGCGGAGCGATGCATTTCGATCAGCGTACCCGGGATCGAAATGGGATCTTTGAATTTGGGCTCCATCAATATGTCCGGCGGCGTCTACCAAAATCCGATGTCGGACATCAGGTATTACGCAACACAGCTCAAATCCCACAAAATCAAGCCGTCTTTGTGCGTATTTGATCTTTCAATGTTCCACAACGCCAGCAGGCTAGCGGAGGAAGATTTGCTGGAGGGTAACCACGTCTACAATTTTGTGTTCGATATTCCGGATGCTTTGCCGTTCTCGCAGAAGGTTCTCGACATATTCCTGGACCAGCTTCCGGAAAAAAGCGTCTGGTTCCTTACTCGGCACCATGCGCCAGGCTGGCGTGGCTTTCGTGCTGCTTTGGAACGCGGAGGTCATGTCCGGGTCGGTTACGAGGACGGCCCATTTTTCTCGACGGGAAAACGGGCCCGGTCCAACGCGGAGTTGGTGGAGGAAGTGGTCAAGGCCGCTGAAGCGACAGGCCGCAGAGTCGTCGAACCGCCAAGAGCGCGCGAGATTCTGGGCATCATACCGTGAAAGAATACGGAGCTATTGTGATTTCGATTACACGAATCAGCGGATTGGGAATCGCTCCCTATGGTGGACAGATAGGTGGGGACACCTATTCTGAATCGGTTCGTGATTTGCGGTTTCAGGAAATTGAAGGTGTGGTTTTGGATCGAAGGGGTTACCTGGGGATTCGGAGTCTGCTGAAAGCGGAGATACTGAAACCTTTTCTCTTGCGATAGGCGCGGGTATACCGAAAAACCACAGCTCAAGGGTCCTGTTCTGCAACTACACGAACAAAAAAATAATGAAAGGGGGGATTTATGGAGTGAAGATAACCAAAACGAGAGGTTAGATAGTTGAAAGGAGTCTTTTAACCACAAAACTCAATGGGAGGGGTTTGTCATGAAAAAGATCTTAGTTATTTGTTTAGTCGTGCTTTTTGCCAGTGTGACCATGGTTCATGCGGCCAAGTTTCCCAAAAGGGCTATCACAGACGTGGTTGTTTGGTCTGCAGGCGGTGGAACGGATGCCTGTAACCGGATCATAGCAGCTGAAATGCAAAAATTCCTGCCCGTTAGTGTGAATGTCATTAACAAAACGGGGGGTGTGGCCGGTTCCGTCGGCATGGGCTACGCGTATTCCCGGCCCCATGATGGGTACACACTGTGCGGCCTTTCTGAGTCGTGTGTGACTGCCGGTGTTCAGGGGGGATGGGAAAAAAGGATGGAAGTCTGGGATTACTTTATCGTAGGCGGCTCTCCGGATGTCCTTTCCGTAACCCCCAAGACTCCCTATAAGACCCTGAAGGATCTGATTGAGGTAGCGAAAGGGAAGCCCAAGAGCATTAAGGCTGCCGCCAGCGGTGCTGGATCGATCCACCACCTCAACTTGTTGGCGGTGGAAAAAGGCTCCGGGGCGAAGTTCAATTTCATTCCCTACACGGGATCGGCGCCCAGCCAGAACGCAGCGATGGCAGGTGAGGTGTCGGTGGTGGTTACCTCGCTGGCAGAGCAGCAGCAGCTCCTCCGCGGCGGCAAGCTGAGACCTTTGGCCATGTTGATTCCTGAACCATTCAAGGTGGAAGGACTGGGTACCATTCCTTCAGCCTTCGATTCGTATGCCGGGTTGTCCAAGTACCTGCCGATTTCTCAGGCAATCGGTTTTGCACTTCCTGCTGATGCACCGGAAAATGCGAAGAAAATCATTGAGGAAGCATTCAAAAAGGCTATGGCTACCGACAATATGAAGGCATGGGCAAAGAAAAACTACTACCTGCTCTCAGGTAAAACAGGAAAGGAGGCAAAGAAGGAGTTTAACATGCTCGAGTCTCTATTTGGGTGGACCCTGTGGGAACTGGAGGCGGCCAAAGTAGACCCAGCCACGCTCGGGATTCCGAAGCCTGAGTAGAACGGAGTGAGAACTGAGGGTCGGGTAATTTGGCATAGCCCGGCCCTCATCCTTGAACTATTTGGTGTCAGCGGTAGGTGCCGCATGAGTATGATCTTTCGTTTTCTTGATGTATGAGGCTAGCCCGTCATGATGGAGAAGGAGAGACTGAGAAAGGCGGATATCTTTGTTAGTGTGCTGATCTTTCTATTCGGTGCCTGGATTGTCAAGCAGGCCTTCAAAATGCCCATGAAGGATAGCTGGGGCGGGGTGATGAATGTCTGGTTCGTTTCCCCCGCTCTCTTTCCGCTACTCGTCGGTACAATGGTGATAATTCTGGCGACACTGCTCTGCAGGACCGCTCTCAAGACGGTCGGCACCGAGGAACTCGTCCGCACCATCCGATGGCTTCTCAGCCGACACGTCATCCAGTATCTGGTCAGCGAACCGATTCTCCGTTTTTATACAATTGTCATACTATTCTTATCCCTGGTTTACATGAACATACCGAGAATCGACTTTTTCCTGAGCAGCATCCTATTTCTGATCGTCTTCTTTACCATATTCTATTTTGACGATCCGGTTCTTCTGAAAAAACTCCTGTTTCTCTATCTAGCTGGGGTCATGGGTTTTGTGATTTATTTCGCGGCTGGGCTTGACTCGTCCCTGGCCAAGGTTCTGCCTTATGCAAGCGATCTGTTGGCCCTTTGGTTCATCCTTGCTTATTGTTTCTATGCATGGATTCTGGTGCGTAGCAACCCGAAGCTGAGAAAGAAATTCAGAACCAGCCTGGTTGTGGCCGTGTCTGCACCTTTCATATGTGCACCGATCTTCAAATACTTTCTGTTGGTGCCGCTGCCTGCGGAGGGCCTGATCGTGGCGCTTCTCGATCGCATATGGTACCTCGAATTCTAATGTCCGTTTGCGGGGATGAATAGACTTCATGATGCTATTTGAAAGAATTGGCTCGTATTTTGAGATGGTTTTTCACCTCGCCTCAGACCCGATCAACGTGGTGGTTCTCTTCGGCTCTGTCCTCCTGGGGATTATTTTTGGGGCAATGCCTGGTTTGACATCCACCCTCGGGGTGGCACTGTTAACGAGTCTCACCTATGGCATGGATACCGCCACAGCTATGGTTTGTTTGTTGGCTATCTATGTTGGCGGCACCTACGGCGGGTCCTACGCCTCCATCCTGGTCAACATACCGGGTACAGCAGCAGCAGCAGCCACAGCGTTGGATGGTTACCCCCTCGCCTGCAAGGGTGAAGGCGGTCGCGCGATTGGCCTGAGCACTACTACCTCCGCCATTGGAACCATCATCGGTATGCTCTTCGTGGTGAGTATCTCTCCCATCATATCCCATTTCGCACTTCAGTTTACTTCCTTCGAGTTCTTTCTTCTGGCTTTCTTCGGCATTGTCATTAGCGGAACTCTGACGAGCCCGGATCTGGTGATCAAAGGCTGGATAGCGGGTTTCTTGGGATTGTTTCTTGCGTGTGTCGGTCGAGACCGCTTGCAGTTCTTTCCCCGCTTCACCTTCGGCATTCCGGAGCTCGACAGCGGAATCGAGGTTGTCCCCGTCTTAATCGGTGCTTTTGGGATTCCACAGATTATCCAGGTCCTCAAAGACAGGTTTCAGATAGGAGAAACACAGAAGTTTCAGAAAATTCTCCCCGAGTTTGGAACAATCGTGAGAAACATCCCGAAGATTGTGCGGTCCGCTCTCATCGGCGTGGGCATCGGCGCTGTCCCGGGGATTGGTGAAGATATTGCTGCCTGGGTTTCATATGGTGCTGCCAAAAATACGTCGAAAAATCCGGAACGGTTCGGAAAAGGAGAATACGCAGGCGTCCTTTCCGCGGAGACGGCCAATAACGCCTGTGTGGGTGGTGCCATGATCCCCCTATTGAACCTCGGTATCCCGGGTAGCCCGCCGGCTGTCATGTTATTGGGGGCGCTCATGCTTCACGGCGTTACCCCGGGACCCATGATTACTTTCGAACATCCCACTTTCATCCTTGAGGTGGCCTCGATACTGCTGCTCGCCTCTTGTGCAATGTGGGTTTCAGGGATGTTGCTTGCCAAGCAGGTCGTAAAGGTTCTCCGTATCCCGCCGCCGTTATTCATGCCCATCATTGGCGTTTTGTGTATCATCGGCTCTTACTCTCTCGGCATAAACATCTTCAATCTGTACCTCATGTTGCCAGTGGGCATCATCTGCTATTTCTTGACAGAAATGGGATATCCAATTGCCCCGCTGGTCATAGGGGTCATCCTCGGACCCATGGCGGACGAAAACCTGCGAAGGGCCCTCATGGTCTCTCAGGGGAGTTTTCTGCCGGTCTTTACCCGGCCCGTTTCTCTGATCCTTTTCATACTCATTGTTTGGACTGTAGTCAGCCAGTTTCAGTTCTTTAGGGATTTCAAAGACAGATTAGGCGAGAAGCTGCGACGAAAAAAGCGGCCTGACCTGAGCTCGATGAATAAGGACCTCAAGCACAATACCAATAGGGTCGCTCACAATCGCCAAAGGCGCCGTCAATTTAGCTGATCAGACCCCTGGAAAACAGTAGAAGGGAGAAAACAGCATGTTGAAAATGGCCATTATTACCGGATTCTTGTCCAGGACGAAGGATCGTTTCCACGAATACAACGAACCCCTCAGCCTGGAGGAGAAATTTGAGTTGATGACCAAGATCGATGGCTACCAAGGGGTTGAGATCGTCTATCCCTATGAGGTTAACGATCCTGCTGAAACCAAGGGACTTCTGGACAAGTACGGTTTGAAGATGGCCGCCATCAACGTCAATGTCAAGGGCGAACCCGAATTCCGCAACGGCGGGCTGACCTCCCGAGAGAAAGAGGTTCGAGAGAAGGCCGTCCGATTTATTCAGGAGGCCAAAGACTTTGCAGCGGCGGTAGGGGCTGACAAGGTTACTTGCTGTCCGCTCGGCGACGGATACGAGTTCGCTTTCCAGTATGACTATGGCCAGTCTTGGAAATACCTGGTGGAAACGTTTGGGGCTGCTGGATCATATAGACCTGAAGTCCCGCTCTTTATTGAGTACAAACCGAGCGAGACGCGTGGGCATTGCTTTATTGACTCGGCCGCGAAGACCCTATTCTTACTAAGGGATATCCAGTGTAATGAGATGGGCGTGACCCTTGATTTCGGGCATTCTCTTTATGGGAACGAGAATCCGGCCGAGGCCCTGACTCTTGTGGCAGAAAGTCCTTTCAAGTACTACATTCACATCAACGATAACGATGGCAAATGGGACTGGGACTATTTCTGCGGCACCAAACACTTTCTCGAATATGTGGAGTTCCTTTACTATCTCAGGAAGTACGGGTACAACGACTACCTGACCTCCGACACTTCGCCGACCCGATGGGATATAATTGGTACCTTCGAAGCCAACAGCAGAATCTCCAACAGAATATGGCAACGCCTTGAACAGATCGACGGTGGTGAAATTGAACGCCTGCTCTCGCAAGGCGACTATTTGAAAACCTGGCGATTCATTGAGGCCAATCTTTTGGGATTCAAGTAAGGTAAGCTGTGGACAATCCGCTCTTGGTTAGCACTGCAGCTTATGATGGCTACGACCTTTCCGTTGCTCTGGAAGAGATAGCGAAGCTAGAGATCGACCTGGTCGAATTGGCTTTCATCGAGGGCTATACGGATCCGTTCACCCAGGACTTCTTTTCACATGCCAACGCCAAAAAGATTTCGAGGCTTTTGAAAGAGCGCACCCTGTCCTGTTTGTCTTTTTCTTCGCACATAGATCTTTCACAAAAACAGGCGGTTGACGTTTTTAAGGGGAGAATGGATTTCGCGAAGATCCTCGGCGCCCGATACATCATATCAAATGCCGGACCGCGCCAGAAACTCAGCCAGTTCATGGAGAACATCGAGAAATTGGCCGGATGGGCTAGCTCCATGGAAATGATCATCGCATTGGAAAATCCGGGAGACGGAAGGGATAATATCATCAATTGCGGGGAGAACGCCGTTCCCATCATTGAGCAAATTGGATCTGATTGGGTGAAATTGAATTACGACTTCGGTAACGTCATATCTCACTGTTTTGAGAAACTGAGACCTGAACAGGATTACAAACACGCCCAGCCCCACACGGCGCATTATCACATAAAGGATGTGGCTTCCGACGAGTCCGGTTGGCATTTCACGGAGATTGGCAAAGGGACAATTGACTACCGAACCATTTTGAGGGAATTGGGGGTGGAACCAGTATCCAAACCACTATCACTCGAAATCCCGCTGAGGGTTTCCAGAGCCCGAGACGCATCCCCGAGGAGGGCAACTTCGCGTGTGGATCTGGAAGAGATTCGCCGGGCAATGAGGGGTTCTCTGAATTTTGTAAGGAATCTCCTCTCATCGTGAGGGATTTGGTATGATTTAAGAAAAACATCACGAAAAACACCGTGAGAGAAGGTTTCAATGGGAGTTTGAAAGATGAAGAAAATAGCCCTGGGTAGTGACCCGAACGCCGCTGAGCTCAAGCAAACCATCAAAAAGCATCTCAACGAGCTCGGATACGAATGGGAGGATTATGGCAGCGACGACCCGATCTATGCAAATGTGGCCTTCAACGTTGCCGAAGCGGTTGCGAGCGGAAAACACGATCGGGGAATATTACTGTGTGGCACGGGTATCGGAATGTGTATCGCTGCCAATAAAGTGCCGGGAGCCTATGCTGCCAACTGCACCGACCCCTACTCGGCCGAGCGTTCTCGAAAGAGCAATAATGCCAACATCATGACCCTGGGGGCGCTGGTGGTTGGTCAGGAGCTGGCTAAAACCCTCGTGACCATCTGGATGAGCTCAGAGTACACGCCCGGAGGGAGATCGGAGCCCAAGATTGAGAGGATTTACGAATACGCGAAAAGGCATCAGAAACAGGGGAAAAATTAGACTAATTATCTTATTTGGGGACGGAGATAATCATGAAAAAGTTCATCAATGATCCGTACGACGTGGTCGACGAGATGCTCGAAGGCTTTCTTGATGTACACAGCAACTACGTTCGAAAACTGGACACGGCCAGGGTCCTGGTCAGAAGAGATGCTCCGGTCCCGAATAAGGTGGGAATCGTTACCGGTGGCGGGTCCGGGCATAAACCAGCCTTCATCGGCTTCATCGGCGACGGTATGCTGGATGCGGTGGCAGTGGGGGAAATATTTACCTCGCCCCCTCCTTTAGCGTGTTTTGAAGCAGCGAAGGCGGTGAATTCGGGTAAAGGTGTGCTGTTTCTTCTGGGAAATTATGCTGGAGATGTCATGAATTTTCAGCTTGCAGCGGACATGGCCAAGGCTGAGGGGATATCGGTCGAGCAAGTGATCACTATTGATGACGTGGGGTCTGGCTTCAAAGAAGATGTGTCAAAGCGCCGTGGCGTTGTCGGCTCATTTCTGGGCTGGAAAGTAGCCGGAGCGAAGGCAGCCGCTGGTGGTAACCTCGAGGAGTGTAAGGCAGCAGTCGAGAAGATGAACGACAACACGCGCACTCTCGGGGTTGCGCTCTCCCCTTGCACCGTACCTGCTAAAGGGACGCCGACCTTCACCCTCGCGGAGGACGAGATGGAATACGGCGTGGGCCATCATGGCGAGCCTGGGACGGCGAAGATCAAGATGATGAGCGCGGACGAGATCACCGAAAGGATGACACTGGAAGTGATTGAGGATCTCCCTTTTCAGGCTGGTCACGAGGTAGCCGTGTTGATTAACGGTCTAGGTGGCACACCTCATATCGAGTTGTACATCTGCTATCGGAAGGCGAAACAGATCCTTGACGAGAAGGGAATCAAGATCGGCCGTTCGTATGTGGGGGAGTTCTTTACTGGTTTGGAAATGGCTGGTTTTTCAGTTACCCTGACGAAGCTCGACGCGGAACTCAAAAAGCTTCTTGGGGCTCCGGCTAGCACACCATATTACAGGATTTGAGGACGATGGAAAAATGGAAGATACGGTGAACGCTGACCAGATGCTTCGGGCTCTCGAAGAGGTCTGTGATACCATTGAAGGGAAAAAGGATTATCTTTCCGAACTAGACGGCGCGATTGGGGACGGAGACCACGGCGTCAATATGGCCAAATGCTTTCGGGAGGTCAGGAAAAAGCTGCCGGAGAGCAAAGGGGAAGATATTGAGGGCATTCTCAAAGCAGTAGGCATGGTCGTCCTCAATTCCGTGGGTGGGGCTATGGGAGCCCTATATGGCACTTTCTTCCTTAAGCTTGCCCAGGAGGCCGTTGGCAAGACGGAACTGAATCTCGGCGACCTGGTTAGGATGTTCCAAATGGCCGAAAAAGGAATTCTCGAACTCGGCAAAGCAAACCCAGGAGATAAAACCCTCATTGATACCCTTTCGCCCGCCGTAAGATCACTGGAAGGGTCAGCGAAAGAGGGCAAATCCCTTGCTGAAGCCTTGAGCCGATTCGAGGAAGCCGCAAAACAAGGAATGGAATCAACCACGAACATAATCGCCAAAATGGGACGAGCTAGTCGCCTTGGAGAGCGAACGATTGGCCACCAAGACCCCGGTGCTACTTCTTGCTATCTGATTTTAAGCTCGATAGTTAGAAGCCTGACAGGCACGTAAGGTCATCATCTTCATCGTCATTGCGATAATTCCAGGCAGGCACTTCTGAAACAGAGTTCTCATTGACCCCCAGCAAGATTAAGCCAAGTTTTCCATCCTCCGAAGGAGACGTATAGACAAGCCACAGAATTAGCCACTCTCTTAATAGGGCGCTCTCTTCAGGGCTTCCCAGAATAATCGGCGAATCTCGTAGGCCCGAGCTTCATGGGAGTTACAGATTTGTATTGATTTAACAAAAACGTAATTCTTTGGGGGGAAAATGTAACGGCCTATTCTTTGCTCGGGAAGCTTAAAGCGCCATTCGCTCTCTTGATGGGAAACAAGGCTGAGGAGTTGGTTAGCCACTCGCAAACAAGGAAATTAGCTTCTCTGGCCCGCTTGCAAGACCTTTTCTGTCTATTACCACAGATAGTATTTGTAACAGAATAACCGATTCGGAAAATCTACCGAATGTATCTTGAAGTAAATGCCTTTATTATTACTCCCCAACAAATTACTATTAATTGGCATATTCATTGCTTTTCTATCGGGAGTGCTCTTGATCGGGTGACATCTTTAGCCTTTCCTTAAGCATTAGTGAACGGAAAATTTTCAAACCGGAAACTCATGTCTGCTTGGGGGTCTTTGGGGCGGCTCCCGGGATTCTCACCGTATAAAGCTTCGTCATATTCCCAGAGTGTCGTTGCTTTTCTGTCTTAGCAGGTGAAAGGCTCTCCTCAATAAATCAAGGAAAAGGAGTGAAACGATGGTTACGAGCAAAAAGATTGGAATCATGATGCTGCTCATTGTCGTGGTCTATTTGTTGGGCGCTTGTGCGAGGGGCCAATTAAAGGTGGAGCCAATCGCGAGATCGGAAAATCCGATGGAGCACATTAACCGCTTAGATAGCGACATCGGGACCGCGCGGAACAATCAAGTCAATGTCCTGGCCCCAACGTGGTTCGCCAAAGCGGATATGTCCCTCAAGGACGCCAAGGCGGTACTTGATCGTGGGGGCGAGCTTTCGAAGGTTTTGCAGAAGATCTCCGACGGACGAGCCCAACTACAACGTGCTGAAGAGATGGCTCAGCTCGCGCGGCCTGCACTGGATGATACCATTAAAGCCCGGGACCTCGCTCGCGCCGCAGGCGCCACCCGCTTGGGAGAGGACTATGCTGAGGTGGAAGAACAATTCCTTAAGCTTACGAAAGCTATTGAGGACAACAACCTCCAATGGGCTCGGAAAAATAGGGCAAAGGTTACCAGGGCTTTTGATCAACTCGAGCTCCGAGCAATTAAAGAGCAAACCCTCGGTGAGGTTCGCGAGCTGATCGCACAAGCGGAAAAGGCAGGGGCACGCAAGATTGCACCGGAAACGTTTGCCGTTGCGGAGGCAAGGTTGACGGAAGCTGACACATTTATTTCCAAACACCGCTATCAAAAAGAGAGCATACACCAGAAGGCCAGCGAGGCGCTCTTTCAAGCCCGGCGTCTTCATCAAGTAACAGGGCAGAGCCAGAAGCTTCGAACGATGGAACCCGAGCAGATCACGCTCTGGGTGGAGGGAATTCTCCACAAGACAACGGGTAAACTTTCTGCTCCCGACATGCGTGATCGGAGTTTCGATACGCAGATCGAGAATATACTCGGCTCGATTGCGGCGTTGCAGGAAGACCGTCAATTCATGGTCTCGAAGGTCAAGGCCCAGCAGGCAGACATCGAGGCCATGAGTGGACAGATCGCTTCCTTGCACGGGCGAACCCGTGAGGAGCAAGCTAAGAAAGAACGCTTGGCGGCAGAAAAGCGCTTTAATCAATTGTTCAATACGGTTCAAAGCTCCTTCAGTCCGGATGAGGCAGAGGTTTATAAACAGGGAGATCGGTTGGTAATCCGTCTGAAGGCTGTTCAGTTTCCCGTCGGCAAGCACTTCATCATGCCAAGCAATTACGCATTGCTCAGTAAGGTGCAACGAGCCATTCGTACATTTGGGGAACCGAACGTTATAATTGAAGGGCATACGGACAGCACGGGATCAGACGAACTGAATGAACACTTGTCTCAGCAACGAGCGGAAGCCGTTCGCGCGTACTTTGTCGCCAATGGGACCCTAACGGATCAAAGGATTGCCGCCGTGGGTTATGGGTCCAAGCGGCCTTTGGCGTCCAATGCAACGGCGACAGGGCGGGCTATCAACCGGCGGATCGATTTGATAATCGTCCCCTCCAAGTAAGGAGCGGTGTCAGGTCTCAACATCTCTGTCAAATGCTGAGACCTGGCACCTTTCCCTCTACCCGGAAGATTTCTACCTCCTCTGACACGTTCTTCAGGCTAAATTTGCCCAGGCAGTTGAGGGCGAACTCCTGGTTAACCCGATCCGCCGTGGATCGGGAAAGGACTACGGCTCCGCCCGTTGCAAAGGCCCCGAGCCTGCCGGCCACGTTGGTTA
>Ga0209636_10004474_pt1 | contig 14242 bp, 7 predicted proteins | sample DeeMarSWOR152_54_FD_187464 | JGI IMG/M metagenome (GOLD analysis project Ga0209636, IMG submission 187464) | Marine sediment microbial communities from White Oak River estuary, North Carolina - WOR-1-52-54 (SPAdes) (version 2) | ecosystem: Environmental > Aquatic > Marine > Intertidal zone >...
GATCGTGGTGATCGCGGCGGGGAGCGTGCCGGGGTTCTTCACGCGTGGCAACATCACGACCGTGCTGCTGCACGTCTCGGTGAACGCGATCCTGGCGCTGGGCATGACCTTCGTCATCGTGACGGCCGGGATCGATCTGTCGGTGGGCTCGGTGCTCGGGCTCGCTGGCGTGCTGGTCGCCGGCACGATTACCAGCGCCGGCGTGCTCACGACTTTCGGTGTCGTAGGGGCGACCGTGATGGCTGTGCTCGTGGGGATCGGCACCGGCGCGCTGATCGGCATGGCGAACGGCGCGGTCATCGCGTACCTGCGAGTGGCACCTTTCATGGTCACACTGGCCGCGATGACGATGGCACGCGGTGCGGCACGGCTGTTCACCGGCGGTGTGCCCATCGGTTTCCCGGCGCGCGGGGACCCCCACTTCGACCTCAAGGTCGAGGGTCTGGACGCTCTGCACCTGATCGGTGGCGGCCGAATCCCGGTGCCCGGTCTGCCGCGCGGGTTCCCGGTGCCGGCCCTGGCCATGCTCCTACTCGTCGTCGTGGGCGCCTTCGTCCTCTCGCGCACCCGCTTCGGGCGCCACGTCTACGCCGTGGGCGGCAACGAGGAGGCGGCGTGGCTGTCCGGCGTGCCGACGCGCCGCATCAAGCTCGGTGTCTATGCCATCTCCGGCGCTTGCGCTGGTTTCGCCTCGGTCCTCATGGTCGGCCAGCTGCGCTCTGGCGGGCCGGACGCCGGGCTGCTCTACGAGTTGAACGCGATCGCGGCGGCCGTGATCGGCGGCGCGTCGCTGTTCGGCGGCCTCGGGACCGCCTGGGGCGCCCTGATCGGCGCGCTGCTCATCGGTGTGCTGAACAACTCCCTCGATCTCCTCGGCGTGCAGGCTTTCTGGCAGGAGATCTCGAAGGGCGCCATCATCCTGTTAGCAGTCCTCTTCGACGTCTGGACTAAAAGGAATGGTGCAGGAAATGCGTAGCTGTGCACTTCTGGTGTTGTCGCTGTTGACACTGACGGCCCGCGGTCTGTCCCAGGACCTCGTTGTCCAGCGCTGGGTTCTCTACGGCCCGATCTCCGCACCCGACGATAGCGGCCGTGTGGAACGGGACTACCTGGCCGGTGAACCCACGTCTCTGCCGAACATCGGCGATGAAGGCTGGCGGGAGGCGGAGGCCGATGAGTGGGGCCAGCTGAATCTGAACGATGTCTTTCGCGGAGAAGCCACGGAGTGGAGCGCGGCGTATGTACACACGTATGTGTACTGCCCTGAGGACCGCACGGTCCTGTTGATCGCTGACAGCGATGACGATCTCGTAGTGCGGCTCAACGGGCAGCGCGTCTGGGTGAATGTCGTCGCCCGAGGTCTGGGTCGCGGCCGCGATACGGTGACGGTGCGACTGGCGGCGGGCTGGAACAGCCTGCTGCTGAAGCCGCTCAACCGTGGCGGTGGATTCGGTGTGCTGGGGCGCCTGGCGCCGGCGGAGAGTGAGGGCGTGGCGGGACTGCGGCTAGCCCTGGAACGGCCGGTGGCGCTGACGGCGCACAATCACCCGAGGCCTACCGTGAGCGTGGGGCCCGTCCTCCAGGGCGCGGCGCTGAGCTGGCGGGGCGGCGACCTGTTGGCTGCGGCGCGGGCACCGGTGGTTGCCTGGGGTGCGGAGCCGTTTCGGCAGGTGACACTACGGCTGACCCAGGATGGGCGGACCCTGGCGACGCAGAGCTTCTCTGATCTGACGCCTGCCGAACCGGTGCACGCCGATGTCGAGCTGCCGTTCACGCGACTGCGCCGAGCGGCGATCGGCGAGGCGGCGATCGTTGCCCGCGCCGAGTGGCTTGGTGACGCGCGACGCGTTCCGGTCTTCGTGGACGCCGACCGGCTGCTGCGGCTGGCAAGCGGCCGGATCGAGATCGGCTCCCTGGCGATCGACACCCTCGGCGACGTGACGCGGCTGTCGGCGGCACTCACCACCCCGGCTGCGTTCGACGGGCTGAGCGTTGACCTCTTGGCCATGGGCCTTGGTCCGCGGGCTCACTACGCAGTCAACGGGCGCGAGGTCGGTTGGCGCGAGGGGGTCGTGGCACTGTGCGCGCCCTGTCGCGCCGGTGACTCGCTCACCATCGAGATCACGCCCGAGCCGGGCCGCCCCCTCTGGACGGCGCCGCTGGTGCGGGTGCGTGAGATCGGCTACGCCGAATACGCCGACGGGTACGAGTACGCCAGGGCCCTCGCCGGTCGGGCGCCGGAGATCGTGCGGCCCGATCCCATCGTTTGGCTTCGTGCCTTCGGCGAGCCGAGTGGACGGGCCTATCGCGGTCTGATGCGCCGCTATCACGACGCTTATGCGCCGCTTGTCGCGGCGATCCGGCGCGACACGTTACACTTGATTGGCAACTCGCACATCGATGCCGCCTGGCTCTGGCCATGGAGCGAGACGATCGATGTCATCCGGGACACGTGGCGCACCTCGCTGAAGCTGGCTGAGCTGTTTCCCGGCTACATCTTCACGGGCAGCTCGGCGGCGTACTACGATGTCTTGGACCGACTCGAGCCCGGCCTGGCCGACTCGCTGGTTGCGGCGATAGATAAGGGCCAGTGGGTGCCGGTGGGCGGCTGGTGGGTCGAGTCCGATCTGAACGTTCCGTCGGGCGAGTCGCTGGTGCGCCAGGGGCTTTACGGGCAGCGCTACTTCGAACGTCGCTTCGGCCAGCGCTCCCAGGTCGCCTGGACGCCCGACTGCTTCGGCTATCCGTGGACGATCCCTCAGATCCTCAAAGGTGCCGGACTCGACTACTTCGTCACCCAGAAGATCCGCTGGAACGACTCGACCGAGTTCCCCCACAACGCGTTCTACTGGGAAGGTCGCGACGGTACGCGGATCCTGACCTACAATCCCTACGGCTACGTTCACAACCTCGATCCGAGCCGCTTGGCCAGCGAACGACTCGAGGACCGGGAGCGAACCGAGAGCAACCACCAGCTGGTGCTCTACGGCGTCGGCGACCATGGCGGTGGCCCGACGATCGAGATGCTGCGGCGTGCTGAGGATCTGCGGCGGGTGCCCACATTCCCGGCCATGGTCTACGACAGGCCGCTGGAAGCGCTTCAGGCTGTGCGGTCGAGCGAGCCGACGCCTGGATATCCGGTCTGGCGGGACGAGCTGTACCTGGAGTACCACCGCGGCACCTACACGACGCAGGCGCGCACGAAGTGGCGGAACCGCCGCAGCGAGGCGATGCTGCAGACCGCGGAAGCCCTGGCGACCGTGGCAAGCTCAGCGTACCCACGGGATCAGCTCGAGCATGCCTGGCGGCTGGTGCTATTCAACCAGTTCCACGACATCCTGCCGGGGTCGGGGATCCCTGAAGTCTACGAGGATGCCGAGATATTCTACGACAGCGCCTGGGCGATCATCGACTCCGTCACTGTCGCGAGCTTTCGCGACCTGCGCTCACGTATGGACACCCGTGGCAGCCGCCAGCCGATCGTTGTCTTCAACCCCCTCGGCTGGTCACGTGGCGGGAGCTTCTCGCTGCCTGCTGCCGACGGAGACAGCATTCGCCTGTCGGCGAGCGATGTCCCTGCGTTCGGCGCGCGCGTGATCTGGTTGCCGCGCGACACGATGTCGAAGGATGAGCGACAGCTGACAGTGCCGTCCGCTGGAGCGAATTGGATCGAGAACGCCTATCTACGGGTCGAGATCGACACGCTGACCGGCGATGTGATTCGGATATTCGACAAGGCGAACGATCGCGAGGCCATCGCGCCCGGCGGCCGCGCCAACGTCCTGCAGATCTTCGACGACCGGCCCGCTCAGTGGGATGCCTGGAACATCGTCCTCTGGGGCGACCGCTGGGATGTCAGCGACGTGCGGCGAGCCTATGGCCGGGCGGACGCAAGACAGGCCGAGTTTCATCTGGAGCGGCGCTGGGGTAACTCGACGTTCCGTCAGACACTCGTGCTCGGTCGCGCGTCGCGCTATCTCGACGTATTGAACGAGGTCGATTGGCACGAGCATCGCAAGCTGCTCAAGGTCGCCTTTGCGCTGAACGTCGATGCGGATTCCGCTACCTACGAGATCCCTTACGGAACCATCGGTCGCACCGGCCGACCGCGCACCCAGGCCGAGCGCGCCAAGTTCGAGGTGCCGGGCCAGCGCTGGGCTGACGCTTCCGCCGCTGGCTGCGGCGTGAGCATCCTCAACGACAGCAAGTACGGGTGGGACTACAAGGGGAACCTTTTGCGGCTCTCGCTCCTCCGCTCGCCCATCTGGCCCGACTCGCTCGCCGACCGTGGAACGCACAGCTTCCGCTTCGCCGTCTACCCGCATGCCGGCGATTGGCGCGAGGCCGGGACGGTACGGATGGCGGCGGAGTACAACGTGCCGCTGCTGGCTGCGCACGAGGAGGCACACCCCGGCACGCTCGGCAAGCTGATCTCGTTCGCTTCGGCCCGGCCCGCCAGCGTGGAGATCGCCTGGCTCAAGCGCGCCGAGGACTCGGATGCCTGGGTCCTCCGGCTCGTCGAGTGGCATGGCGTCTCCAGCGAGGCGGTCATCACGGTCGCCTGTCCGGTCGAGCGAGCCAGGCGGGCGAATCTGCTGGAAGACGCCGGTGAGACACTTGCGGTGGGTGGCAAGACGCTGATCTTGCCCGTGCGCCCTTACGAAATCGCTACGTTGCTAGTGGAGTGCAAACGATGAGTTCTCCCCGTCAGCCGAGAATTTGGTTCAGGCCCTTTCTGTTCTTGCTGCTGCCGGCCATCGCCCTGTACGTCGCTGCTTGTGCCCGCGCACGGGAGAGCGACCGGCCCCAGGTCGGCGTGACGCTGCTCACAGAAGCACACGTCTTCTATCAGGACCTCAAGCGGGGACTGATCGAGGCGGCGGACAGCCTGGGCGTGGATCTCCACATCGTCGCCGGGGAATGGGATCTGGCCCGCCAGACGGCCCAAGTCCAGAATTTCATTACCCGCGGGATGGACGCGATCGTGATCGCGCCGGTCAACTCCAGCGGCATCGTCAGCGCCGTCGAGGAAGCGAATGATGCGGGCATCCCTGTCTTCACGGCCGACATCGCGGCCGAGGGCGGCGGTGTGCGGTCGCATGTCGCCAGTGACAATTGGCAAGGCGGCCGGCTACTCGGTGAATTCCTGGTCGAGAGGCTGGATGGCCGTGGAAACGTGGCGATCCTCGACCAGCCGACAGTGGCCAGCGTGATCGATCGCGTTGCCGGCTTCCGCGAGGCACTTGCGGATTATCCTGACATTCAGATCGTCGCGGCGCCCGCCGTCGAGCGCGGTTTGCGCGATGTGGCCAAGGAGAAGACCGATAACCTGCTGGCGAGCGGCCGGCCCCTCGACGCCATCTTCGGCAGCAACGACGACTGCGCGCTGGGTGCACTCGCCGCGTTGCAGGCGGCGGGTCGCACAAGCGTGCTGGTGGTAGGTTACGACGCGACACCGGAAGCACGCACGGCCATCGCCAGCGGGACCCAGCTCATCGCCGACGCTGTGCAGGACCCTGTGGCTATCGGTCGGCGCACGGTCGAGGTAGTGGTGCAGGCCTTGAGTGACGCGGAGGTACCGGCCGTGGTCGCCGTGCCGGTCAGCCTGGTGACGCAGGACTCGCTCGTGGCTCGCGAGTAGCACCTGGTTACTGCGGAGGTGCGCCGGAGTGTTGCCGCGGTGAGGTCTAGCCTGAGGCGGATGCCCCCTAGCCGCTTGAGTCTGCCGGTCAGGCGAGTGGCCGGCGCGTTTCTGGCCGCCGCTGTCCTGAGTTCCGCTGGATGCCTCTCCGATCGCGCGGCGCATGAGACGCCGCGCGGGCCGCTAGCTGTCACCGTGATGAGCTTCAACCTGCGCTACGGCACGGCGGAAGACGGACCGGACAGCTGGCCCCACCGCCGTGAGCTCGTCTTCGACGTGATCCGCGAGGTGGGACCGCAGGTGCTCGGCACGCAGGAGGCCCTCAGGTTCCAGCTCGACGAGTTGAGTGCTGGCCTGCCCGGGTTCGGAGAGATCGGAGTCGCTCGCGATGACGGAGAGAGTGCCGGCGAGTACGCGGCGATCCTCTACCGCGAGGACCGTCTGCACGTCCTCGAGCACGGAACGTTCTGGTTCTCCGACACGCCGGAGGTCGCCGGCTCGATTGGTTGGGGTGCCCGGCTACCGCGGATCTGTACGTGGGCGCGCCTGGGCGATCGGGCAGCAGACCGCGCCTTCTACGTCTACAACGTGCATCTTGACCATCAGTCACAGGAGTCGCGGGAGAACAGCGTCAGACTTCTCGTCCAGCGGATCCTGGCACGGGCGCATCCCGATCCGCTGATCGTGACCGGCGACTTCAACGCCGGGGAGGATAACCCGGCGATGCGATACCTGAGGGGAGAGTTGGAGTCACCCTCCGATGTCAGGCTGCGCGACAGCTTCCGGATCGCCTACCCCGAAGCCGTCGAGGTTGGCACCTTCAACGCGTTCCGCGGTGTAACCACGGGACCGAAGATCGATGCCGTCCTCGTCTCGGACGGCTGGGAGGTGGCCGCCGCCGCTATCGTCCGCACAGCCCGGGACGACCGCTACCCTTCCGATCATTTCCCGGTCTTCGCGACGCTGCGTTTTCCGCCGCTCCGGCCCTGAACGATCTCGGCGACTCCAGTCGCCTCAGATCCAACCGTTCCTGCGGAAGGTGCGCAGGATGTCCGCGAACTGCTCCATCTCCTCCGGCAGCCCGATCGAGACCCGGCTATGGTCGAGCATGGGCGGGAAGGGACGTCCTACCCTCACACCGTGCTCGCTCATACGCTGCCGGTACGTCCGTAGGTCACCGCGGATCCGATGCATCACGAAGTTGGTGTGGCTGGGCAGATACTCGACCTCGAGCTCGTCGAGACAGTCGCAGAGGATCCGCATCGCTCGCGCGTTGGCGTCACATCCTCGCGGGATGAGCTCCGGATCCCGCAGCGAGGCGAGGCCTGCCACCAGGGCCAGGTAGTTGGCGTTGACCCTTCCGATATAGCGACGCAGCAGAGCGATGGTCTCAGGGTGCGCGACTCCGTAGCCCAACCGCATGCCCGCCATCGCGAAGATCTTCGAGAAGGTGCGGGTGACGATGACGTTCGGCCGCCTGGCGATCCACTTCACGCACGACCAGTAACCCGGATCCTTGCAGTACTCGAAGTACGCTTCATCGACGAGGAAATAGACGTGCTCTGGTGCTGACTCTATCCAGGCGTCGATCTCGGCGCTCGGTGTGAGCGTACCCGTCGGGTTGTTGGGATTGCAGACATAGACCAGCGCTCGCCTGCCCGTCGATTCGGCGCGCTCCTGCATGCGGCCGATGTCGTGAGCGAAGCGGGCATCGAGCGGCACGGGCTCGAGGCGGTAGGGGAACGGTTCGCAATACCAGGGGACGTCCTCGTAGGTCGGCTCGGCGAGCACGAGTCGTGCGTCCGGCGTCGCCAGCGCCTGTACCGCCATCTGCAGCACCTCGGTGGATCCGCAACCGAGGGCTATGTTCTCGCGTGCCACGCCGTGGAGTTCGGCCAAGGCCTCAATCATCTCGGCCCGCGCCTCACCGGGGTAGCGGTTCGCCTCATCGATCCCATCGATGACTGCCCGGCGCGCCGCCGGTGCTAGGCCCAGCGGGTTCTCGTTCGAGCTGAGGCGTAACGTACCAGCGGAGCGCGGCGTGAAAGCTCTCCCCAGCTCCGGCAGTAGACCGATGCCGCCCCCGATGCTCGCTGCTCCCAGCGTCAAACCGGTGCGCAAGAAGGTTCTGCGTTCCATGGCAACCCCCGGTTGCAGTGTCTGTGGAGTGGGCGTTCGTAATCGCAGGCATGTAAGCATGAGGCAGTGGCCGGCGCGCTCGCAAGTCTGTGACGTCCGGCAAAGGCTATGGCCAGTGATACGGCTCAGGCTTCCTGCGATGCGACGCCCCGGCTGTCGGCCAGCCCCTGCCGCTCCAGCTCCTCGCGCTCGTGCGCGTGGGCGGCGAATGCGAACCGGTCGAGCTTCGAGTAGATGACGGGGATCAAGAACAAAGTGAATAGCGCCGCCACCAGCACGCCGCCGATCGTCACCACCGCCATCGGGACCCGATAGAGCGAGCCTGCAGCGGAGCCCAACGCCTGCGGCAGCAGGGCGATGGCTATCGCGACGTTCGTCATGATGATGGGGCGGAGCCGGACGGGCGCGGCCTCGAGGAGCGCCGGCACCATCGCCATGCCCCGCCTGCGGAGCTGCTGGGTGTAGTCGAGGATCAATATCGCGTTGTTCACGACGATACCGACCAGCATGATCAGGGCCATCATGCTGAAGATGTTGAGCGAGCTGGCGGTGAGGAACAGGGCGAATGCAGCGCCCACAGCGCCGAGCGGTAGCGTGAGCATGATGGTGACCGGGTGCACGAGCGATTCCAGGATCATCGCCAGGACGAGGTAGGTGAGGATGACCGCGATAACCAGCGCCTTGAGCATCTCCCGGAACGATTCGGTGTAGATCTCGAACTCGCCGGTGATCTCATAGCTGTAGCCGGGCGGGAAGCCCAGCTCATCGAGGGCGATTTGGGTTTCGCGGGCCTTCTCGGTGAGGCTGCCGCTTCCGATGTAGGCGTCGATCTGGACTGTCCGCTGCTTGTCGTCGCGCTGAATCGTCGTCTCGCCCGGTTCCTCTTCCAGTGTGCCCAGTACGGCGATCGGCACCATGCCTGCGGCGCTTCGGACCTGGAGGTCGCGCAGCTCGGAGACGCGGTCGCGGGCGGATTCGTCCAGACGCACGCGGATGTCGCGTTCGTCTCCGGCCTCGCGATAGACGCCCGGGGTGAGGCCTTCGATCGAGGCACGCAGCGTGCCGCCCACGCTGGCGACGCTGAGGCCGTACTCGGAGAGGACCTCACGCCGTGGCCGGAAGGCGATCTCCGGGCGCGGGTCCTCGATGGAGCTCCGCACGTCCACTAATCCCGGGACAGCGGCGACGGCGGCCGTGGCCGCGCGCGCGAGCCGTTCGAGCCGTTCTCGCTCGGGTCCCTTGACCAAGACCTGGAGCGGGGCCTGTCCGCCGGGACCCATGGTCTCGGACATCACAACCGTGACCTCGGCATCCGGGATCGCGGCCATCCGCTCCCGCATCGTGGGAAGCAGAGCTGGGGTAGGGACATCGGCGTCCACGGTCACCTGGATCTCCGCCACGTTGACGCCGCTGGAAGTTCGACCGAACCGCCGACCTGTCGCCCCGATGCGGATGAGCGTCGAGGATATCTCGGGCATCGTGCCGAGCAGCGAGTCGGCAGCCGCCGCGACCGCAGCCGTTCGCTCGATCGGCGTGCCCGGCGGAAGCTCGAGCGTGACCTGAGCCACTCCCTCATCCTGTTGCGGCATGAACTCGCCGCCCACGAACGCCACCTGTACCGCACCGGCGAGAGCCACGAGCACGAACGTACCACCGATCACGGCCCAGCCGTTCCGCGGCCGCTCCAGCGCCCACTTGAGCGCGCGCCGGTAGTCGCGCTCGAGATTGGCATAACCGGCATCGAAGCGCCGCCATAGCCCTGCCAGCCAACCCGTCGTCTCCTCGAGCTTCGTCTCATGGGTGCGCAACAGTCGGGCCGCGAGCATGGGCGCCAGCGTGAACGAGATGAGCACCGAGAAGAGTGTCGCGAAGACGACTGTCAGGCCGAACTCGGCGAAGAACTGCCCGATGATACCCCGCATGAAGGCGATTGGGGTGAACACGACCAGGTTGGTGAGCGCCGCTGCAACGACGGCGACAGCCACCTCGGTGGTCCCGTGTTCCGCGGCCTCATGGGGCGAGCTGCCTTTGTCGAGATAGCGATAGATGTTCTCGAGCACGACGATCGTATTCGTCACGAGGATGCCGACGGTGATCCCCAAGGCCATCAGGGTCATGACATTGATCGTGAAGCCAGCCTGGTCGAGCGCCAGAAACGTCGCGATGACCGTTGCAGGCATCGCGGCGGCCGCGATCACGGTGCCGCGCCACGAGTGGAGGAAAAGGAAGAGGACCAGCGTCGTGAGGCCGATCCCGATCAACATATTGCGCAGGATGTCCCGGAGTGCATCGCGGATGAACTCGCTGGCGTCTCGGGCGACCTCGATGACCACGCCGGACGGGAGCTGGGCCCGCAACTCATCCAGGGCCGCGAACACGTCGGCCGCGGTGGCCACGGTGTTGGCACCGGACTGCCTCTGCAGCGAGAGGCTGACGGTGGGCTGGCCGTTGTAGCGGGCGATCTCCCGCACGTCGGCAAAGCCTTCACGGACCGTGGCGACATCGGCCAGCCGGACGCGACCGCCCTCCGGCAGCATAACCGGCAGGCCCTCGACCTCCTCGATCGACTCGTACTCGCCGACCACACGCACCGCGAACTCGGCATCGGGCTCGGTGACGCGACCGGCCGGGACGGACAGGTTCTCGGCCCCGACCAGCCGCGCGATATCGGTGATGGCCAAACCGTAGGCGCGAAGCCTGTCAGGGTGCACGAGCACCTGGACCTCGCGCTCGCGACCACCGATCAGGATGGCGCGAGCCACGCCGTCGACCCGGGCCAGCCGCTCACGGAGCACATCGTCCGCGAAGTCGGTGAGCGCTTCCACGGATTGTGGGCCTGAGAGCGTGACGTCCATGATCGGCATCGCATTGATGTCGAGCTTGAGCACAGTCGGCGGCTCGGCGTCAGTCGGCAGGTCCGCGCGGATCGCATCGACCTTGTCCTTGACCTCGATCGCCGCCAAGTCGACGTCCACCTCGGGGGCGAACTCGACGATCACCGTGGAGACGTTTTCCTGCGAGTAGGAGAGCAAGGATTCGAGGTTCGCGATGGTCGAGACGGCGTCCTCGATCGGCTCGGTGATCTCGGTCTCCAGCTCCTCCGGCCCGGCCCCCGGATAGACGGTGGTGACCGTCACATATGGGATGTCGATGCTGGGCAAGAGATCGACCGCGAGCGTGGTGTAGCTGAAGACACCGAGGACCACGAAGACCGTCACCAGCATGCCGGTGAGCACGGGGCGCTGTACGGCGAGGCGAGCGAAGAAGCGGAACATGGCTAACTCAGAACTCCTTGTAGTTCACGTCAGTGCGAATCGTCACTCGTATGACTAGCTACCGGGACCACCGACGATGCGAGTGGTGACTCCCTCCGAGAGCAATGAGGCGCCGGCCACCACCACCCGTTCGCCTTCCGCGAGGCCATCGAGAACTTCGACGTTGCCGTTCCCGCGTAGCCCGAGCCGGACCTGCCTGCGGTGAGCGAGACGATCTGCATCGACGACCCAGGCGATGCCCTCACGTACTGCGCGCTCCGGCACGACCAGACAGGACTCTCGCCGGCCGACTTCCACCTGGACCGTTACGAGCGAGCCGGGCACCAGGCCCTCGACCGCGGTTCCGCCTGGGAAGGTCAGCTCCACTTCCAGCAACCGCGTCTCGGGATCCGCCTGCAACGCGATCCGCGTCACCTGCCCCTCGAGCCCCTGCGACGCGAGCAGGGCGGGCTGCCCGAGCGCGAGTTCCTGCGCCTGCTCCGGGCTCACCTGCAGACGCACCTGGATCTCGGAGAGATCCGAGATGCGGACCAGCGGGTCACCCGGCGATGGGACCGTGCCGCGGCTCTCGAGTACGTCGGTGACGATACCGTCGAAGGGACTCGTGAGGACGACGGCTCGGCGGGCCGCTTCCAGGTTCGCCTCGGCGACGCGCAGCGCGGTGACCGCGTTGTCCCAGTCCTGATCGCTGATCGCGCCCCGCTCCTTGAGCGGCCGCAGCCGCTCGACGCTGCGCGCGGCCTGTTCCCACGCCGCCTCGGCCTGCCGAACCGCGGCAACGGAACCCAGACTGGATTGGCGGATCAACACGTCTCCGGCCCGCACGCGCTGACCGACACGGACGGGGATCTCGACGATCTCGTCGCCGGTCTTCGCCCGGATAGTCGCGCTGCGTACGCCGCGTAGCGTCCCTGTGAACTCGCGGCGGACGATCAGAGGAGCGTAGCTGGCGCGCGTGACCTCGACCGGCATGCCGGTCCGACGCCGGATCTCGTCGACGTCCGGGTCAGGCTCACGCTCGGCGGACGCCTGGACGACCCTCAGGATGACGAGCGCGATCAGAGCGATACCGATAATACCGAATACGATGCGTTTCATGATGGATCTCGTGCTTCGTCGAGGAGCACCAACCGACCATCACTCAGGCGTTCCAGATGGGCCAGAGCCTCGACATAGTCGAACAGCGCTTGGACCTCGTTCAAGCGCGCCTGATCGAGCAACAAGGCGGCATCGGAGACCTCGAGCTGGGTTGACAGACCGTTGGCGAAACGAATGTCCGCCAACGCCAGTGCCTCTTCCGCCATCGCCACCGTCTCCCGGCGGGCGCGGATCTGGGCGCGCGCGGCGCGATACTCGGCGAGCGCTGCTGACAGTTCGACCTGGAGCCCCTCGCGCAGCTGCGCCTCCTCGACTCGCGCCACCTTCAGCTGCGCTTGCGCCTCGTCAATCCTACCGCGCGTGCGAAACCCGTCAAACGGCGTCCAGGCCACGGAGAGCGCCACGTTCCAATCCTTGCGCCAACTGTCCCAACCCGGCGGCGCAGGATCGTCCGGGTAGGCCTGGAAGCCGAAGTTGCCCACGAGCTGCAGAGAAGGCAGCCAGTAGCCGCGAGCGATCCGCAGCCCCTCCTGACGCATAGCGACCGTCGCCCGCGCCGCGTGCAGGATGGGACGCTCGAAGACCAGTCGGCTGAGCTCGGCCTCGTCGATTTGAACGTCGTCCGGCTCGAATTCGGTGACCAGGACGACGGGCTGCTCAGTCGGCACATTCACCAGACGCTTCAGCTCGAGCAACGCCAGCTCTGCCGCGTTCTCCGCCTGGATGACCGCAGGATTGCGGTTCTCGAGATCCACTCGCGCGCGCAAGAGATCGAAGTCCGAGGCGGTACCGGCTTCGTGGAACAACTCTACCTGCCGGAAATGCCCTTCGGCCACCCTACGACTCTCGAGCGCGATCGCGTGCAGCTGTCGGGCGAGGACGGCACTGAGATAGGCCGTCCGGACCTGCAACGTGATCTCTGCTTCGGTCTCCCTCAGCCGGTCGTGCGCCGCCGAATGGAAATGGCGGGCTGCCGCCCGCGCCCCGCTGATCCTCCCTCCCGCATAGAGGGGTTGCGCGAGCTGGAACGTCGCGACGTACGTGTTGCGCCTGCCAAACGGGAGCCCCTGGAAGAGCGAGGACAGGAAGTCCTGGGTCATGAGCTGAGTGAGAAGATCATAGCGATCTTCGGGCGTCTTGCTCGTGTCGAACGCGTCGGGGATCAACGTATCCGGCGCAGGTGGCGGCCCGCTCATCTCATCGAAGATCGTTCGAATGGCGCGGTTGTAGCTCAAAGCCGCCGAGAGCTGAGGCCAAGCACCGGCCGTCGCCTGAGTAACCTGGGCATCGGCAACCGAGAGTTGGGCCCGAGCCGCTGCCATCTCTTCACTCTCGGCTAACGCCCGCACGACGGCGTCGGCGAGCGACAGGCGAAGGGTGTCCGCCTGCGCGGCTCCCCACGCCTGGGCGGGATCCGCAAGGCCGAAGAGAGAGAGCATTACGGGTAACGTCCACCGCCGCAGAATCGTCTCGATGCGCATCGCTTCCTTTCTCTACCGTTCGTTCGTCGTCTCGCCCATTGTGGCCGCGTCACGCGGCCACGCCCTCGAAGATGATATCGAGCTTCGCCGAGATCTCGGCGTGTAGCCCCTCCACGGAGCCACGCTCGTGCAGCCAGCGCACTAAGGTGCGGAAGAACGCCGACTCGATGAGCACAGCGGCGTGCTCCGGTTCAATGTCCGGTCGGATCTCTTTGCTCAGCTGCCCCTGCCGGAGCACCGAGCGGCTGATGGCGAGAAACTGCCGGACCGGCTCCTCGTCGGTGATCCGGCCCTCATTCCAGGGGGAATGCATGTGACGCAGGCTCTCGAAGAACGCCAAGCGCGAGAGGCTCGGATTCTGAACGGCGAGGTCCGTGAGGAACAGAAAGGCCCGCTCCAGCTTTTCCCGCGTCGTGCCACCCCAACCTTCGACTGGACCCAAATCCTCCACCAATCGGCTCGTCCAATCGTCGGCAACGGCAGCGAGGAACGACGTCTTGCGAGGGAAGTAGTTGAACACCGTCCCCTTGGCCACGTCAGCCCGCTCCGCGATCTCCTCAACCGTCGTATGCTCGAAACCCTTCTCCAGGAAGAGCTCGAAGGCCGCC
>Ga0209636_10004475_pt1 | contig 14240 bp, 7 predicted proteins | sample DeeMarSWOR152_54_FD_187464 | JGI IMG/M metagenome (GOLD analysis project Ga0209636, IMG submission 187464) | Marine sediment microbial communities from White Oak River estuary, North Carolina - WOR-1-52-54 (SPAdes) (version 2) | ecosystem: Environmental > Aquatic > Marine > Intertidal zone >...
GGGATTCCATGGCCGATATGTCTTACTCATCCTTGAGCCTCCGGAAATTCGTAATCTTCTACTAACGCTTGGAGGCATTATACCATTATCTAAAGCGTATTCAAGTATTACTCGGACAGGCTCCTAGCTAAATAAAGGATTCAATTGCCTCCATTTGCTAATTGCATAGTCGAGGATGCTTCATAGATATCAATAATCCTTCCAGGTATAATTGTGCATCGTCAGACTATTTCTTTGATCGTTTCTTCGGCTTTGTGAAGAAATTTCAGAGGATAAAGTACTTTCGAACGAAGAGCACTTTACCGATCAAATACCGAAGGCCTTCTGCATCTGCTTGTGGACCTGTGTCAGGCGTTCAACGTTGCCACCTCCGACCTCGGCTGTCGCCCAACCAGTGAAATGGATGTCGTCGAGAGCCCTGCGGACCTCCTCCCATGGGATGTCATCATCGGTACTGGTGATATCTACGAACTTGTTCTTAGCCCGACTGAAGCCTTTGACGTCGAGCTTCACGCAACGGTGGCCGAATGCACGGATCCACTCGCCCGGCTGGGCATACTTCCAGTGGTTACCAATATCATAGTACATGCCGACCCACGGGCTCCGAAAGCTGTCGACGAATTCGATGAACCGGTCGGGGCCTTGATCCGGTGGGGCATCGTGGTCGTACATCATCTGATTCCAGACGTTCTCTATCAGGATCATTTGCCCCATTGCCGCAGCCATAGGCAGAAGCTTGCGGATTTCCTGTCGGGCCCGCTCCTCTATCACATCAGCCGGTCCATCGCTACCCCGGCCAACCACGATCAACACGCCACTGCCACCAGCTGCGTGAGAGACCCGGATACAGTGCTCGATATTTGCACGCCCCTGCGACCGCTCCTCTTCCTTGACGCTGGTGAGACGTTTCGACCAGTGTGCATGGTTGATCGCATTATGGACAAACACGCCCGATTCCTGCACGGCTCGCCTCACCTCTTCAGGTGTGTATTCCCCGGCCTGATCGAAATCAACGCCGTCGAATCTGGCGTCACGCGCCATCTGCAGCCGCTCCACAACAGATAGTTTCTTATCATTCAGTTTCTTTGGTAGCATCCCCAGCTTGCAGGAAAGCAGGATCCGCTTACCCTTTGGCGGTGTGACGATGCTCGCCGTGCCTGTCTCGACCGCACTAGCTGTGTGCATGCCGCTCATGTTAGCCGCAACGGAGCCAGCTCCAAGAGCAAGGAAACTACGACGATCGAACGTTATAGCTATTTTATGCGCGGATTTGTTTGCCATTAGAACTCACCTGTAATAGAAGTTCATAGATACCCTATGGAACAAGAAAAAAGAATTGAGGCCAAGTCTACAACTTAGGAGACTTAATGTCAAGACGTTAGTCAATAAGTCTCTGGCCTTTTGGCTCTCAGGCCAACTTTAGAAATGTCAATAGGTTTAAAACCCACTTCGAAGGCAGGGGAATTGGCGTCTAAGAAGTAAACATGGTTTGAAGCATCCAGAAATAATGGATCAGAAACAATCGTATGAATATCAAAACCGGCCTCCTGCCATTTTTCCCATGTGTCAACGCCCGGCATCCCATGAATGACCGAATCACGACATATACACTCGCCGGGACAGAAGAAAATATTATAATCTGATTCTACAGGAGCTGACCTTGTGCCACTTATTCTGAAAAGAGATGCAGCAGGATCTGAGTAATAAATTATGTTGCGTAGGAACTTTATGTTCTCGTGTCGCAGGTTCCTGGGATTCTGGTAATTTATCTGGGTTCTCTTACCATCGATGAAGATATTGTTTTCAAGCGTGATGTTTCTGTCTTTGTACCAAACGTGGACAGATTCAGTCGTTCTGTATACGACGTTGTTTTCTACTTGTGTGTTTCTGGTTTCACATCCAAGATATATCCCCCAGCCGGGACATCGTCCCTGGCAGTAGACATCGTGAATAAGGTTGTTTTTTATTATCATTTCGGAATCACGAACAAAGATGCCGCCGCTGTCGTCCAGTATCTGTGAGCAGTTATATATTTCGTTGTACTCGATGATTAGACCCTGCTCCTGGTTCCTCCTTCCCAGGGGTTGATTCCTGGTAGACCAATGACGCGTATATATTCCTGAGTGCGGCATATCGTGAATCAGATTATGTGAGATTGTGCCTCCACCGTCATCAATATTGATGCCAACCGCGCTGTAATAAACTACTCCACAATGGTGAATGTGGTTATAGGAAATTATGTTTCGTTCCTTGCTGAAACTGCGGGTAATGATTCCGCCGCTTCCAACATCGAATATTTTATTGCCTGTAATTTTGTTACCATAGCCGTTTACTTCAATAGCGTAAGTACCTACGTTTTTAATAAGGTTGTTCTTTAATGTGCAATATCTAACACCATCGAGCGTTATGGCTGAAGGCTCAACGATGTCTCCAACATCACCACAATCGGGGTAACCTTTTTCAGGCAGTATCCAATCAGCGTCTGAAAATGTCAGGCCGGACACAGTGATGTATTGTACATATTCGTTCTTCTTTGCGTTGCCTTGAAACCTCATAAGTTGGTTCAAAACAGGTGCTATGATTTCAGAATCCTCAATTTTCCGAGTAGGCCAGTAGTATAGCTTGCCTGTATGTTTGTCCAGATACCACTCTCCGGGCTCATCTAATCCTTCAAGGGCATTTTCTATATAGTATTGATTAAGGGTAGCACCCGACCAGTTAATAGGGTGTCTGGCTTTTGCATCAACGAACTTTACGATCCTTTCCTGCCCGTTTATTTCATTGATAAGAAGGCGGGATGCGTTCCAGGAGTGACACATGATGACCTCAACATCATTAAGATTTTGCCATTTGTTGAAGTGCCCATTTTTGTATTTGAAGGCAGTTCTGTCTATTGGTTTTTCCATTTTGTAAAAGCCCTGGTTTGGAATACGAGAGCGGCGTTGTCTTTTTCCATCAGCAAACAATTGTCTGAAAATCCACTTGCCATCTTTTACGTTTTTGATGTTGCAAACGAAGATTTTGTCTTTGTAAGTTTTCCACGGCTCGGTGATTTCCCTTCCACCGCTAAGGATGGGCTTTTCGCCGGGATAGGCAGTATATATAATAGGGCAGTTCTTTGTGCCGCTATCCTGGGGCATAAAAACAAGGGCCTTGTTAAGGAAATATGTCCCGGCTCGTATCATCACCGTTATAGGCTTGGGAAGAGAGTGCTTTGCTTTAAGCTCACGTATCGCGTCTCTAGCTTTTTCGATAGTGGAAAAAGGTCCATCATTCTTTTCTTTATTTGGCTCTGGTAGTTTGCCTGACCAGGAGTCGCTTCCGCTTGTTGCAACAAAAAATGTAGCCTCAGGTGTATTATTTAAATCAGCTTTTATGGGGGCAATTATGATTAACACCAAAATAATTGCTATCCGAAAAATCTTAAGAAACATATCACTCCTTTCAAATTAAAAAAAGAAGGTAAATCAGGAGCAGAACACAAACATATCTCAAAATTATACACTAATATACCACCTAATCCTTCAAAATAATTGCAACCACAATACAACCATGGAGGCCATTATCCACCAATTTGATATAAATATCCATGTCATAAGCATTGTGTTGCCGAATATTTATTAAAAAGTCAAAATTTAGCATCGGTTTCAATGGTCTTTTCTCCTTTATCAGGTCATATTTAAATGTTGGTCGATATGTCATATCAGTGCATCTTGACTGTAATATTTAAGCAAGGGATTATACCGCAAGACTCCCTTCTCCTGAGTCGGAAAAGTTCAGAATCCCTCGAAAATTCATGTCACTGTTTTGTCACCACAGATGTCGATTTTATATCAGTAGAGTCCCAGAAAATGTTATTTTTTGGCGGAATAATAAATATTTATTGAAGAATGTAGGATTCAACGGACGTTGCTAAAAACAACGTAGTGGGAGTTGAGAATATCTATTTGAAGGATATCAATTCTTGTGTAAAATGTCCCCTAAGAGTATGCTTCAGAAGTCATATGGTTAATGTCAACTTAAGATGCAAAGGGAGGAATGTATGAAGAACAGATCAGTGACACTCATCGCTGTATGTCTGTACCTGCTCAACGCTACTACTGGTGTGGCGTCCGACCTCAAGATGTGGTACGACAAGCCTGCCGGTAACTGGATGCGTGAAGCACTTCCGATTGGAAACGGACGCCTCGGCGGCATGATCTTTGGCGTCACAGCCAAAGAACACATTCAGTTCAACGAGGACAGCCTCTGGATAGGTGATGAAAGTGACACCGGCGCATACCAGGCATTCGGCGACCTCTTTATTGAACTTAGTGATCCAGGTTCTCATTCTAATGACACAGGCGGCAGTGGCCGGTTCAGGTCCAGTCCATACAGGCGAGAACTGGACCTGGCTAGGGGGGTTCACACTATAACCTACAAAGAAAAAGGAGTCAGCTTCAAACGTGAGTATTTTGCCAGTAACCCGGACCAGGTACTCGTATTCCGCCTGACTGCGGACAAGAAGGGAATGTACTCCGGAACAGTTACACTCACCGACATGCACAAAGGCCAAATATCTGCAAGAGGCAACAAGATAACCTCAGAGGGATCACTTGCAGGCTATACCTACGGGAAAGGCAGCAATTCCGGAAAGAAGAACATCAAGTATAGTATAGCTCTGGATTACGAGGCTCAAGTGCTTGTCCTAAACGAAGGCGGATCGGTGAAGGCAACCAGCGGAAGGATCACCTTCGAGCATGTCGACAGCCTCACCATACTGCTTGTCGCCGACACCGATTATCTGAACGAAAGGGCTAAAGGTTGGAAAGGCGAACATCCTCATGAGAAACTCGAACAACAACTGAAGTTTGCCGCAAAGAAATCCTACAACGACCTTATCAAGGCCCACATCGCGGACTACAAAAGCCTGTTTGACAGGTGTGTTCTCGATATCGGGTCATCGACTGAAGAAAAGAAGAAACTCCCCACCGACCAGCGTCTGGCCGCATACAAGAGGGATGGATCGGATCACGACTTTGAAGAACTAGTCTTCCAGTACGCTCGCTATCTGATGATCTCGAGCTCACGGCCCGGGGGAATGCCCGCAAATCTCCAGGGGCTCTGGAATATGAGCAACAGCCCTCCATGGCGATCGGACTATCATACCGATGTCAACATCCAGATGAACTACTGGTTCACCGACCACGCCAACCTGTCCGAGTGCTTTCTCCCCCTCGCCGAATGGGTGCATTCAATTCGTGAGGTGCGGAAGGCTGAAACGAAGGCCACATTCAATACGAGGGGCTGGATCTCACATGCAGAAAACGGGATATTTGGGGGGTCCACCTGGAAATGGTCAAAGGGTGATGCAGCATGGGTAGCGCAGAACCTCTGGGACCATTATGCCTATACAGGTGACAAGGAGTACCTGGAAACACGCTCCTATCCGGTCATGAGAGAGTTGTGTGAGTTCTGGGAAGATCATCTGAAAGCGCTTCCAGATGGCACACTGGTTTCTCCTGACGGGTTCTCTCCCGAGCATGGTCCGCATGAGGACGGTGTCTCTTTTGACCAGCAGCTTGTATGGGACCTCTTCACCAATTTTACCGAAGCTTCGGACATACTGGGGAAAGACGAAGCATTCAGGAAGAAGATAGCTTCGATGAAATCACGCCTGCTCGGACCCAAGATAGGTAGATGGGGGCAGCTCCAGGAATGGATGGTGGACAGGGACGACCCCAAGGACAAGCATCGTCATCTATCCCACATGATAGCAGTTCACCCCGGCCGCCAGATTTCTCCAGTAACAACATCGAAACTCGCGGAAGCAGCAAGGGTGTCAATGAACGCACGTGGTGATGGCTCTGCCGGCTGGAGCAGGGCCTGGAAAGTGTCCGTATGGGCCAGACTGCACGACGGGAACCGCGCCTACAGCATCCTGAAAGGAATGCTCCAAGCCCAGTTTGCAAACAACCTGTTCGACATGCACCCACCGTTCCAGATCGACGGGAACTTCGGATACGCCGCCGGCATCTGCGAGATGATTGTCCAGTCCCACATTGGCGAGGTCCATTTGCTGCCTGCTCTGCCCTCAGCCTGGGGCACAGGCAGCGTGAAGGGTATTCGGGCCCGTAAGGGCTTTGTACTGAACATGGAATGGAAAGATGCACAGCTCTGGAAATGTACTCTTCTATCAGAGGTGGGGGGAGCCTGCAAGCTCCACACCGAACAGCCAGTCACGGTCTCCTGTGAAGGCAGATCTATCAAGATCAAACCTATATCAGACCTCGTGCTCGAATTCAACACATCAAAGGGCAGCACCTATGAAATAGTGCCGAAATAGTCGCATCGACAAAAGTCCTTCGGTAGAGGATTGAGCTAATCGAATTAAGTTATGTACTTGACGTGCTTGGCTACATAGAGGATTCAATGACCGTTTTCAAAATGGTGTACTCAAAGTGTGTACCCACCCAAAATTAGATTATGATCAATGCTTTTATAGGATTCTTTGTCTATTTGATAGGCAGGATAAGTGATGATTGCAACTGAGGAGGAGTTTGAGATTGCAAGCTTCCGTGTGAAATTTGCCTTGAAAACGAGTAATGGTACAGGGATAATGTCGGAGCAATATAAAAAAGCAAATGCAATAAAGTAATGTATGTTCATAATGGAGGAAACAACCAGATGTTGGCATTCCACAAGACAAGAGCAGCTCTGCCTGTGTTCCTATTTACTATCAGTTTTCTGATATCGCCACTGACATACGCGGCCTCAGGTATCCTCTGGCAAATCGGCAGGCAGGACAACAGTACGGCCGAGTTTTATCTCGGGCCAAACGGCTACTCGAAATATGACCGGGACGGCTTCTATATTGTAGGCAAATCCAATCCGAAAGAAGACTGGCCCTACGCCCATCCCGCAGCCGACGATCGCTGGGCAGGTGGCGGTAGACACACTTTTACGGTCCTGTTTTCAATTGAGTCCTCCGGCCTTTTGGGTCAATGCCGTCTACTTTTCGACCTTGTCGATACACATTCTATTAATCCGCCCTTACTACAAATCAAAATCAACGGCAAATCATACGAACATCTGCCGCCCAAAGGTGCAGGGGATGCCTCTATCTTTGGTAATCCCTCGGCCGGCAAAGAGCACAGATTCTCCATCGATTTCCCAGCAACCCAACTCAAAGAAGGCATCAATGAAATCACCATTACAACCCTTTCAGGAAGCTGGATACTCTATGACCGGCTGGCCCTCGAAACCTCCACATCGGTGAAACTGACGGAATGTCGCGGCACGCTTCTGCGGTCCGTTCGCATCGATCCATACTTAGACCGCCAGGACGGCAAGCTCGTTCAACGAATGTGGGTCGACGTGATGCAAATCGGAAAGGGCGAGATTCAAACACTACACGTAACGGCATTGCCGCCAAGAAAGCTGTGTCTCAAGCACGGCAAACAAACTATCGAAGTGGTACTGACGCCGACAAGAAAAACCAAGACCCTTGCAGTCGAAATCAAGCAAGGTCCCAAGACTGCGGCCAAAGACACGACAGTTCAAGTGCAGGCCAAGGAGCGGCAGCCGGCCGACTGGGTTGATCCATTGCTCGGGACTGCAACATCAAGATGGATGCTGTATCCCGGTCCGTCCACGCCCTTTAGCCTTGTAAAACTGAGCCCCGACAACCAGCGAAGACAGTGGAAGGCCGGTTATGAATACACGATTGAAAATATCGCTGGTTTCAGTCACCTTCACTCCTGGACGATGGGCGGTTTGCTAGTGATGCCTGTCACCGGTACGTTGCAGACCAAACCGGGCGGTGAGAATAATCCCGATGCAGGATATCGTTCGCGATTCAGCCACGAAACAGAAGTGGCCAAGCCCGGTTATTACAGCGTTATGCTGGAAGACTACAATATAAAGGCCGAACTTACCTCCACAGACCGCGGAGGCTTTATGCAGTTTTGTTTCCCGCAAGCTCAGGATGCACGTATCCTGTTCGATTTGGAGACTCCAACCGAGTACGGTTATTCGGTGCTCGATGCGAAGATTACTAAGGTCAGCGACAGGGAAATTGAGGGCTATTCCAAACAACAGAGCGGACGATATGCGTCGTGGAACGAATTTACCCTGCACTTCGTGGCCCGCTTTGACAAGCCTTTCAGGAGCATGGGAGGTTGGGTGGGTGACGACATCCAACGGAATATCGAGGGCATTGCTGGCAAGGGCGATGTCGGTGCGTTTGTGAACTACACTACAAAAAGAAGTGAAACCGTAAGGATCAAGACCGGTGTATCTCTGGTAAGCATAGAACAGGCAAGACTCAACCTTGATGCCGAGATGCGGGAGTTCGGCTGGAGTTTCGAGAGGGCAAGGAGAAAGGCGTATAAGACGTGGAACGATTTGTTGGGCAAGATCGAGATCCAGGGGGGAACTTTCGATGACAAGGTCAAGTTCTATACAAACCTGTACCGCTCATACTGCGCCAGGACGACACTGAGTGACGTCAACGGAAAATACACGGACATGTATGAAAAAATCCAGCAGTTACCCGATTTTGATTCGCCCGTCTACGGATGTGACGCATTCTGGAATACGTTCTGGAACCTGAACCAACTCTGGGTACTTCTGACACCTGAAATAACGAATAAATGGGTCCGCTCGCTGCTGGAGATTTACGACAAGGGAGGCTGGCTGCCCAAGGGACCTACGGGTCTGGAATATAGCTCCATTATGGTAGCCTCCCACGAAATCGCACTGATCGTGGCAGCCTACCAGGCGGGGATCCGCGACTATGACGTTGATAAGGCTTACGAGGCAATCCGGCATATTCAAATGACACCGGGAAGAAGTCATCCGGGAGGGGGGCACGTAGGCAATCGCCAGCTTAAATCATATATGGAGCTGGGTTATGTGCCCGTCGAAAAGGGGCCGGTGTCGAACACGCTCGAATACGCTTATGACGACTGGTGTGTTGCACAGATGGCCAAAGCTCTGGGTAAGACCAAAGATTATAAATACTTTTCCAAGCGGGCAGCCAACTATAAGAACGTATTCGATCGTTCTGTCGGATATGCACGTCAAAGACATGCAGACGGGCGATGGGTAAAAGAATTTTCCCCTTATACGAGTCGAGGTTTTGTCGAAGGAAACTCTTGGCAGTATACGTGGTTTGTACCGCAGGATGTGCGGGGGCTTATAGCCCTGATGGGGAAGGAGGAGTTTAACCGCAGACTGAATGAAGGTTTTGAGAAATCGCGACTGTCGGCGTTTAACGCAACCGGCGACAACTTTGCCGCCTATCCGATTAACCATGGCAATCAACCCAACATGCAGGCGGCCTACCTGTTTAACTACTCAGACAAACCCTGGCTGACGCAGAAGTGGGCCCGTGAAATAATGAACATATACTACGGCACAGGCCCTATCGACGGTTATCCCGGCGACGAGGACCAGGGGCAGATGGGTGCATGGTACGTCATGAGTGCAATAGGCCTGTTCCAGATGGATGGTGGATGTTCGACCAAACCCATTTACGAAATCGGATCACCTCTTTTCGACCGCATAGTGATCCACCTTGACAAACCCTACTACAGCGGCAAGACCTTTGTGATCGAAGCCCTGAACAATTCGGCTGAAAACGTCTATGTTCAGTCAGCCACACTCAATGGGAGAGCATTGGACAAGTTCTGGTTCTATCATCGTGAACTCGTTAATGGGGGTAAACTCGTACTCGAGATGGGCCCTAATCCGAATAAGAAGTGGGGTCTGAACTGAGTCATTACAAAACCAGTTATTGGGCCTTTTGATATCTCGGCCGGTGCGAAAGTGGCACACCGAAAGATTTATTGATGTTATAATCAATCATTGAATCGAGTAGATATACTATAGTGCTCGGATTTAGGCGTATTTTGTATTCCCTTTTTCTCAGCTTTTTTGGCTTGGCTTAACTACAGATGCATACGAAAGACACCCTTCCCATGAGTTACAAAACGTCTGAATTCTTCGACAAAACCTTGTCTCCAAACTGTCACTACAGATGCTAATTTTATATCAATCGAGTCCAAAAAAATGTTGTTTTTTGGCTGAATATTACAATTTTCAAAAAAATATCGGGCCGATAGAGGATTCAATGCCCGATGCTCAAGACATGGTCTAAGGGTCACCACCATTTGGAACATAAATATAATACAGGCTTGGGCATTCGCCCCCGGCCGTGTCTGACTTTGAGGATATGCCAACCCTCAGTGAGTTCGATGCGACCAGTTGGAAAAACTCTAGAAGAGTGGTTGCGAAAGTTGAATGGTATTGTGATGAGTTATTCCCCAGAGTTGGTTTTATCGTAACCAATCTTTGCTGGAAGTCCAGCAATGTGGTAAAGTTTTACAATAAGCGTGCAACAGCAGAGCAGTGGATCAAAGAAGGCAAGTATGCCTTAAAATGGACACGGCTATCCTGCCATGATTTTGATGATAATCAGGTTCGGCTCCAACTGTTCTGTATGGCATATAATATTGGCAACTTCCTGAGGCGTTTGGCATCGCCTAAGTCGATCAACGATTGGCCATTGCGAACCATGCGGGAAAAGCTCGTCAAGATCGGAGCCAAGGTCGTAAGCCATGCACGATATGTGACGTTTCAGATGGCAGAGGTTCTTGTATTAAAATCCCTGTTCCATCAGATTCTTGAAAAGATTCACCGCCTGAAGCCTGTGCCGATTGGGTAACTAATGCAAAGAATCAATAAAAAACCTGATTTGATGAATACCAATGCAGTCAAGGTCTGGGCACAAGCAGGGATGGGGAGATTATCAGAGCTTGAAAAACCGTTTTCGCGTGTAAATTACCGGCAAAATGGTCGTAAGAATGAATTTCCTTGACTCTGAAACAGGCGTTTTGGCAAAATTGTAGATGCCTTAAGGAGTAAAACTTGTTTTTTAAATGTGTAAATGGGAAATGTCAGACTGAAGTAAATCATCGTCGCGTACACACGTCGGTATCACCGCTGCCGTTCCATATTGGAGGTTTGCAATGAAAACGCTCACGGCAGTGCTGATTATGATTGGCTCGTTGCCGGCGCTCGGCACTGAGTATTTCGTCAACAAGCAAGGGAACGACGCCAACAACGGCCTGACAAGGGATAACGCGTTCCTGACGATCCAGAAGGGTCTCGACGCGCTCAAGGCCGGCGACACGCTGACCATTGGTGCGGGCGAGTATCGTGAAAAAGTGGAACGTGCGGATATCGGGAGTCTGGACGTGGACACCGTTATCCGCGCGGAAGTCCCCGGCACGGCTCTGCTGCGGGGCGACGTGCCCGCGCCCGAGTTCAAGAAAGTTGAAGGATACCGGTTCGTCTATGCCGCGCCCCTCGAGAGCGAGCCGCAAGCTGTCCTGGAGCATAACGACCTGCATACAATGTTGCCTAAGGCCAATGTTCCCGAACTCGATTTCGATCCTGGCTTCTTTCACTACGACGCCACCGCCAAGAGGCTCTACATTTCCAACCAGGACCTGAGCGCCCCGGACCAGTGCCGCTACACATTGGCCGTGACCGGGACGAGCGGCTTTGAACTCCACAGTCCCAAGCGGGTCATTATTGACGGATTGGCCGCAACCGGTTTCTATCCCGGCTGGGGCATATTGCTCGGACAGCCCGTTTCGTGCACGGTCCGCAACTGCGTGTGCTTCATGAACGTCGGGGGCATCGTGCTGGAGCCCAACGAGGGCCTCGGAAAAGGAGACGGCGGGTCCAACAACGTGGTGGAGAAGTGCGTGGCGTACGGAAACACCTTCGGAGGGATCGTGCGTTACGGCGCCAACAACGATGTCGTCCGTGATTGCTACACCTACAAGAACGTGCGCGAAGGGCAGGAGAACTTCGGCGTTATGCACTACTCCGCCATGACTGGACCGCTCGTCTTCAAGAACAATATCTCCTGGGGCCATAATTTCAACTATTCCGTTAAGCAGGGCGACCAGCAGGAAAGACTGAAAAACTGCGTGGGATTGGGGTTCATCCGGATCTCCACCAACAAGATGTCCCACAACCTGATTGGCGGCGGCAACGAGTACGACCGGAGGTCCAACGCGCCTGACGACACCATTCTTTTTGTGCGCGAGCGGAATCTGGACCAGGATTTCGAGTTCGCCGATCCATTTAACCTCGACTACCGCCTTCAGCCCGATTCTCGGTTCCGCGGTACAGCTGCGGACGGGAGTGACCGCGGCCCGTATCAATACAAGGAAAACATCTTCTACCTATCAACCGCGGGCGATGATCGAGCCGACGGTCTGTCCATGCGCAAGCCCTGGCGAACACTAGCGCGTGCGTTCAGGAGCCTGAAGCCGGGAGATACGCTCTATCTGGCCGAAGGTGAATACACGGCCGCGCCCTTGAACAAGGCGGGCAACAGCAAATCCCCGATCATGATTCGCGGCCGCGGCCGAGATACGGTTGTAGTCAGGGGCAAGTTCACCATGACCGGTGGCGCGGGGATTGGGTTTGAACGTCTCAATTTCACCGGCGGCGTCGCGGTGAACGACAGCCTTGACCTGACCTTGAAGAACTGCACGTTCTTCGGCCGCGCCGCTGGATTGATGGCGGAACGGGTCGCGGGTCTCAATGTCGCGCATTGTGTGTTCGCGGGAGTGCCGCTGAATCTTACCAATGCCGAGTCCGTGACGCTCAGCGGAAACATTTATGCCAACGAAGGCGCCCCCGCAGTTCGGCTCGACGCGGCCGGTGCCATCCTTTACTCAGATTACAATAACTACCAGGACAAGGCTCAATGCTGGAAGGTCAAGAACGCCAAATGGTCCTTTGCCTCCCTTCAGAAGCAGCATGACCGCTATTCGCGGACGTTGAAGCCGCAATTCGCCGTGACAGATGGCGTGCCCCGCCTCACGAACGACACGCCGTTCAAGAGCATTGGTCCCGGCAGCACGGCCCTGGGCATTTATGAAGAATACGATTCCGCCCCCAAAACCATGGCTTTGGTCGGCCCGTTCCTTCAATCGTCGAGTGACAAAACGGCCAATATCGAGTGGTGGATTTCGCAACCGGCAACCTGTTCGCTGGTCTGGGGCGAGACGCCGGAAATGAAGAATGTCGTGGACAATTTCAGAGGCTTGGGCCGCTTCAACACGTTTAGCCTGACCGGCCTCAAGCCCGGCCGAACGTACTACTTTAAGATCGTTTCGGCGGATGCTTTGGGTGCGGGTGACGGGCCGGCTGCACTCAAACCGAAAAACGCTACCTTGACGTTCAAGACAGCCGTCGCGCCGGCTGATCCGTGCATGTACTACGTGGCTCCGGACGGCAACGACGACAACAACGGCCTGAGCCGCGAGAAGGCCTTTCGCACGATATGCCTCGCTGCAGACCACGTGGGGCCCGGCGACACTGTGATGATTGCCGCCGGCGATTACCCAGAAAATGTGCGCATTCGCGCCGCGGGAACCCCAGAGCGGCCGATTACCTTCCGTTGCGTAACGGGTGAGAAGGCGAACATGCTAGCCGGGAACCTCCCCCGGTCCTTTGAGGTCATCTTGAAGCCGGATAACCGCTTTGATGGACTGTATTTCCGGGAAGAGGGGTTCTGGCGGGAAGTTTTCGTCGTGCGCCAAAGCCCCCGCGTGCAGATCACGCGTTGCCTCAACACCATGGTGGACGCCAGCGAAAGCCCCGAGGTGCTGATCCGCAACTGCGTGCTGCACGGCGGATGGAACTCGGTTACCTTGAGCCGCTGCCCCAATTCGCTCGTCGAGAACAACGTGTTCATAATGACGATCCTGCGGCAGCTCGTCTGCAATTCGCCAGCCAAGGTGTGCCGAAACGTCTTCTGCGAGTGCGTCCGCAACAAGACCTCTCAAACGCTCCTGGAGCTTTCCGGGGACGTGACGGAGACGGAAAATTGCTTCTACCTGCGCTGGCCGGAGGAAGAGAAGCTGGCCGTCAACAACTTGCCGTTGCCTATCTACCGGGCCGTGACCGGCTCCAATGCGTTTGCCGCCAACCCTATGATGCCCGGCACGCCGGGCCGCCTTCAGGGCTGGCAGCATAGTTCCGACGAGGATTTCGACAAGTTCTTCACGACCAATCCGGAACTTGTCGCGCGCGGCATCGGCCTACAGCCGGAAGCGTTCGACGATTTCCATCTGAGCGTGACCGACTGGCCGTACGATCAGGCATGGGCGGAGGAATTCCTCGCGGCCGAGAAGGCCGCCGCGGCGCTGGCCAAGGCCGACAAGGATGCC